>OAUA01000207.1_pt1 | contig 30459 bp, 24 predicted proteins | sample 1495081 | NCBI WGS metagenome assembly OAUA01 (sample SAMEA2579993, study PRJEB22360) | human gut metagenome | biome: human gut; feature: human-associated habitat; material: faeces | place: Denmark | collected 2008/2010
GTGGAGAGCGAGGGGCGGGGTTCGGGGTGGGGGGCCAGCCGCTGGCCGAAGCTCTCTACGGCAGCGCCGAGGCGGGCAGCTACCTCGTCATCCTCGGCCCGGCCATGCCGCTGATGTATCTCGAGAGCATGGTGGACGGTGCTATGAAGGGGGTAGGGGAACAGAAAGCCGTCTTCCGGTACAGCATGTGGGACTCCTGCCTCCGCATTGCGGGCGTGCTGCTCCTGCTGCCCCGCTTCGGGATGAAGGGCTTTCTTTTTGTGATCTTGCTGTCCAGCTTCTACACCTGCACCGCCAACACGGGGCGGCTGCTGTCCAGCTGCGGCCTTCCGCTGCGTCTGTGGAGGTGGCTGGGCGCACCGGGCTTTGCGGGGGCCGTCAGCGCCGGGGCCGGGCTGGCCCTGCGGCATCTTTTAGCGGACTGGCTTACCGGCGGAGCCCCCTTGCAGCTGGCGGCGGTAGCGCTGGGCGGCGCGGGGATGGCCGCGGTCTGCTTTGCGGCGGCGTGGCCGCTGGGCCTCGGCGAAGAGCTGCGGGCCGTGGCGACGGGGGAGAGGCGGCATAAGAAAAATGTCCAAAAAGTGAAATAGCTGGACACGGGGGAGAGAATCGAGTATAATACTAAAGATATTATGGGGTGATAGGCCCTTGAAATGAAAAACGGCAGCTGACATCTTCGGATGCCGGCCCCCGATGCAAAAGAGGATATGCTGTGAAGGAAAAGAAAACAAATCTGCTGCAGGTACTGGCCCGCCGGGCTCTGCTGGTGGCGCTGGACGGAGCCATCGTAGCCTTCAGCTTTTATTTCGCCCTGCTGCTGCGCGCAGACGGTGCTGTCGAGGCCTCCTGGTGGCCCCACAACCGCGCCCTGCTCTACGCGAATCTGCCCTGGATCGTGGCAGTCTACCTGCTCAGCTTTCTGGCCGGGCGGCTCTACACCATCCTTTGGAAGTACGCCGGGGAGCGTGACCTCATCCGTCTGGCCGGGATGATCGCCGTCCCGACGGGCATCGTCTATCTGGTCAACCGCTGCTTCATCCACGGTGTGCTCTTCAACTCGGCCAACGCCATGGCGGCGGTGCTCATTTTCCTGTTCATCGGCGGGAGCCGTCTGGCCTGGCGGCTCTTCCTGAACCACCCGCTGGGCGAGCGGCTGCGCGGCAACACCAGCAAGGACCCCAACCGCCCCGTCATGATCGTGGGTGCGGGCGAGGCCGGTGCGTGGGCCATCAATGTCTGCAAGACCAACACCGGCTACGGCCATGTCATCGTAGCCGTGGACGATGACCCCAACAAGCAGGGCCAGACCATCCACGGTGTCCCGGTGCGCGGCACGCTGGAAGAAATTCCCGACCTGTGTACCCGCTACAACATCCATACCATCATCGTGGCGATCCCGACCCTGAAGGGAAACCGCCTGAACCACGTCATCGACCTCTGCGTCTCCACCCACTGCGCCGTGCAGATGCTCAGCGACCCCCAGCTGGTGGGTGCAGGCGCCCCTCAGCAGGGTGCGTTCCGTGAGCTGAACACCGCCGATTTCCTCTCCCGTGAGGAAGTCACGCTGGACACGGAGAAAATCTCCGGCTACCTCACCGGCAAGACCGTTCTGGTGACGGGCGGCGGCGGCAGTATCGGCAGCGAGCTCTGCCGTCAGGTCATGCGCTTCAAGCCTGCAAAACTGCTTATCTTCGATATTTATGAGAACTGCGCCTATGAACTGCTGATGGAACTGCAGCAGAAGTATGGCCGTGATGTACCGGTCACGGTGCTGGTCGGCTCCATCCGGGACAAGGCCCGTCTGGACGAGGTATTTGAGACGTATCACCCGACGGTGGTGTTCCATGCCGCCGCCCACAAGCACGTCCCGCTGATGGAGATCAGCCCCGCCGAGGCCGTCAAGAACAATGTCTTTGGCACCAAGAATCTGCTCACCAGTGCCAGTGAACACGGCGTGGAGCGGCTGGTGCAGCTCTCCACCGATAAGGCCGTCAACCCCACCAGCGTCATGGGTTGCACCAAGCGCCTGTGTGAGATGCTCATCCAGACCTTCGCGGGCAATACCGACATGAAGTGCGTCGCCGTCCGCTTCGGCAATGTGCTGGGCAGCCACGGCAGCGTCATCCCGCTGTTTGAGGCGCAAATCAAAAAGGGCGGCCCCGTTACCCTCACCGATGCCAACATCGAGCGCTACTTTATGACCATCCCGGAGGCGGCACAGCTGGTGCTGCAGGCCGGTGCGCTGGCCGAGAGCGGCAGCATCTATGTGCTGGACATGGGCGAGCCGGTCAAGATCATGGACCTTGCAAAACAGCTCATCCGCTTCTACGGCTATGAGCCGGGCGTGAACATGGATATTAAGATCGTGGGTCTGCGCCCCGGCGAAAAACTCTACGAAGAGCTGATGATGGACGAAGAGCAGGACAAGATGCGCCGCACCGTCCACAATAAGATCTTCGTGGCCCCGCCCCGGAACATCGACCTGGGCGAGTTCTATCAGCAGCTTCAGGAGCTGGCCGTCGCCGCTGAACACAACGACGACAGCGTGGTGGAGCAGTTGGCCAAAATGGTGCCTACCTTTACCCCCACCCGCGAGAATCTCAAGCTGTAAAACCGCTGGCTGCACGGCACCTTTGCTGTGTAAAAATATATGAGAGGGATGTACAATCATGGAAAAGAAACCGTTTTTGACTGAGTCGATGGCTCAGGACATCATTCAGGACGTACCCACCCCCTTCCACGTCTATGACGAGAAGGGCATCCGCGAGAACGCCCGACGCATCAATAAGGCATTCAGCTGGAACAGGGGCTTCCGCGAGTATTTTGCGGTCAAGGCTCTGCCGAACCCCGTCATCCTCCAGATCCTGAAGGAAGAGGGCTGCGGCGTGGACTGCTCCTCTCTGACTGAGCTGATGCTCAGCGAAGTGTGCGGCTTCAGCGGCAGCGACATCATGTTCTCCTCCAACCAGACCCCTGTGGAGGACATGAAGAAGGCTTACGAGCTGGGAGCCTATATCAACCTCGATGACGCCACGATGGTGGACTTCCTCGACCGGGTGGCCGGTGTGCCGGAGAACATCTTCTGCCGCTACAATCCGGGCGGCACCTTCCAGCTGGGCGAGAGCAAAGAGGGCTTCCAGGTCATGGACAAGCCCGGCGACGCCAAGTACGGCATGACCGAGGAGCAGATGATCGACAGCTACAAGAAGCTGGCTGCAAAGGGTGCCAAAAACTTTGGCATCCACGCCTTCCTCGCCTCCAACACCATCTCTGACGCCTATTATCCTGAGCTGGCAGGCATCCTCTTCCAGCTGGCTGTCCGCGTCCAGAAGGCCACCGGCGTACATATCGCCTACATCAACCTGTCCGGCGGCGTCGGCATCCCGTACCGCCCCGAGCAGACGGAGAACGACATCATGGCCATCGGCGAGGGCGTCCGCAAGAAGTTTGAAGAAATTCTGGTTCCCGCCGGTATGGGCGATGTCTCCATCTTCACCGAGATGGGCCGCTTCACCACCGGCCCCTACGGCGCTCTGGTGGCTACTGCCATCCACGAGAAGCACATCTATAAGGAATACATCGGTCTGGATGCCTGCGCGGCCAACCTGATGCGCCCCGCCATGTACGGCGCTTACCACCACATCACCGTGCTGGGCAAGGAAGACGCACCCCACGACCACAAGTACGATGTGGTCGGCGGTCTGTGCGAGAACAACGACAAGTTTGCCATCGACCGTATGCTGCCCAAAATCGACATCGGCGACATCGTGTATATCCACGACACCGGTGCGCACGGCTCTGCCATGGGCTACAACTACAACGGCAAGCTGCGCAGCGCCGAGGTCCTGCTCTGCGAGGACGGCTCTCACCGCCTCATCCGCCGTGCCGAGACTCCCCGCGACTACTTTGCAACGCTGGACTTCCTGCCCTTCATGAAGCCGCTGCTGGGCGAGTACAACGACGACTGAGCACGCTTCTGACTCCATCACACCAGAATAAAGCGAGGAACGACGCAGATGTTTTTTGGATTCCAACTCACCTGTGGCCTGATGCTGGTCTTTTACGGCTATTCGGTCATGAAAAATCCACGGGTCTGGGGCGACCAGGGCCGTCAGGCCGTCAAGGCCGAAAACTTCCCCGAGTACTGCCGCCAGAACGGCCTGTTTTTCCTGAAAGCTGGCTTCATCATGGCGCTCATTGGTGCGCTGGACGCGCTGGTAACGCTTTCGGGTCTGCTGTACGTCCTGCTGTACCTGTTCGGGCTGGCGTTTGCGTTCTACCCGCTGACCCGCTGGTGCAAGGAGAACGAGGGCTTCTCGTGGCCCTGGCCCCGCGTCGAGAGCGAGAAAAAGCGCATCAAGAAACTGCGCCGGCAGCAGGAGGCTGAAAAGGCGGAACGAGAAGAAAAGTAAATAGCAAAAAATAAGAGGCCGCTGTAAAAGCAGCCTCTCAGTCTCACTTCGTTCGACAGCTCCCCCTACCGAGGGGAGCCTCTGGCGAAGAGATTGGGCTTTCTGCCATGCCAAAGCCTCCCCTCGATAGGGAAGGCGGCACGGCGAAGCCGTGACGGAGAGGTTGAACACAGCGGCCTCTTTTTGTTTTCTTAAATCAAACCATTTTCTTTGCAGTAGTGGTAAATGCCATCCTCTGCACAGGTGCCGCAGACCTCGCTGGCGATGGCTTTCAAATCGGCAGAGGCGTTGCCCATGGCGACGCTGTGACCGACAGCCTGAAACATTTCTATATCGTTGTTGCCGTCACCGAAAGCCATTGCATCCTCGGGCGTCAGGCCGTAATAGGCCAGAACCTTCCGGATACCGGCTCCTTTTCCGCCGGAGATGGGGATGATGTCCACCGCTCTGTCCCACCAGGCGGCGATTTTTGCACCTCTCGTGCCTTTGAGAATGGCGGGCCAGTCGCTTTCGCGGCAGCCCATCAGCAGCTGGAAAACTTCACCTCGGGAGACTTCATCGAACTTATCGGAAATGACCGGCGCTCGTCCGCCGATGGCGTAATATGCCGTCAGATCGTCATCCGTTCCGTTGGAGAGCAGCTGCGTCCGTCCTGCAACCGACACCGGACGACCAAGCGCTGCGGCGTTTTGGATCAGCGTCTGCACATCCTGCGGCGGGATGGGGCTGACAAAAATATCTCCGCGATGGTCGTAGCAGTAGGAGCCGTTGTAGGTAAGAAAGACATCGAACTCCACGCCGTCGAATTTCGGCACAATGAGCGGAGAACGCCCGGTGGCGACGGCCAGCAGGATGCCGTTTTGCTGTAAGCGGCGCAGAGCGTCCAGTGTCCGTTCAGTAATACGCTTTTTCTCCATGTCGATGAGGGTGCCGTCGATGTCGAAAAAGAGGATGCGAGGCTTGTACATGGTGCTGTACCTCCAATGCAAAAAGAGGGGAGAGACTTACCTGCGGGCCGTGCGGTCAGGATACATCAACAGCCTTCTGCCTGCTCTTGTCCAGCCCATCGAACTGCTTTACGATCTGCGGGTCTTTCAGCTTGATGACCTTGCCGGAGAGGTAGTGGAGGGTATTTTCCTCAGGGATGTCGAGGAAGCTGATACGGACGGCGCAGAGGGCTTGCGTCCGGGTGCCGGTGCGCTCATTCATCTTGCGGTTGCCGTACTTGATGTCGCCCAGCACCGGCTTGCCCAGATAGGCCAGATGGGCGCGTATCTGGTGAGTGCGGCCGGTGATGAGGCCGATGCGGCAGAGGGCGAAGGGGCCGGCCGTCCGCAGCACGTCCACATCGGTGATGATCTGCTTGCGGCGCTCGTCCTGGGACTGGTGGGCGTGGATGCTCACCTTATTGTTCTTCTCGTCGTGCTCCCACCATGCAGTGAAGCGCCCGCTCTGGGGGATGCCCACCGTGATGGTGTAGTATTCCTTCTTGAGCAGGTCGGTGCGGATGATCTCGTTCATGTCCCGGAGGGCGGCGTAGCTCTTGGCCGCGATGACGAGGCCCTCAGTGCCGCGGTCGAGGCGGTTGCAGATGCCGGGCTTGAAGCGGTTCTCGCCCTGGGGGTCGTACTCGCCCTTCTGGGCCAGATACTGGGTGAAGGCGTCCACAAGGTTTGCGTCGCCGGTGCGGTCGCTGTGGCAGAGCAGGTGGGTGGGCTTGTAGAGGACGGCAATGTTCTCGTCCTCGTAGATGACCGTCACCTTGGGCTGGTTCTGCTGCTTTTTGGGGGCGGGCTTGCGGGTCGGCTTTGCGCCCTCAGGCGGGAAGAATTCGTCGTTGATGTAGAGCTCAATGAGGTCGCCGGCCTTGATGCGGTCTTCGGGTACACCCTTTTTGCCGTTGACCTTGATGCGCTTGTTGCGGAAGCTCTTGTATAAAAGGCTGGTAGGGAAGTCGCGGGTCACGCTCTGGACAAAGCGGGAGAGGCGGACACCCTCGTCGTTGACGGTGGCAGTGTATTGTTTCATGTTCGTTTTCCTTATATAAAAAGTATCTGATACACCTATAATAATCTACTCTCCCCATGAAGTCAACGCAGAATATTTTCTGTCGGCTCTTGTCTTTTGCCGAAAATGGGGTACTATAAAAGAAACGACTACAAACAAAGGAGCGCAGCTATGGCAGGACAGAACATAAGCCACGAGGGTCACCGGCAGCGGATGCGCGCCCGGGTGGAGCAGTACGGGCTGGAAAGCCTCGCACCCCACGAGGCACTGGAATATCTGCTCTACATCACCAACGCCCGCCGGGATACCAACGGCATCGCCCACGCGCTGCTGGAGCGTTTCGGCAGCTTTGCCGGTGTGCTGGAAGCCAGTGAAGAAGAACTCTGCCGTGTGCCGGGCGTCGGCCCGGCCAGCGCCCGGATGCTGCATCTCCTGCCCGAGGTGAGCCGGTACTACGAGCACAGCCGCACCAGCACCGAAGGTGCATTGACGACTACTGAGCGGCTGGCGGCTTACCTGAAACCCCGCTTTGCCGGGGCAAAACAGGAAAAAGCTCTGCTCCTTTCGCTGGACAGCCGCAGCCGGGTAAAGAGTGTGTACTGGCTCAAGGAGGGGAACAGCCGGATGGTGAGCCTCGAGGTGAAGGACGTCGTCTCGGCGGCGCTCCGGGGCGGGACGGAAAGCGTCGTGCTCTGCCACAACCACCCCAACGGTGTGCCGCTGCCCTCCCGCGAAGACCTCGCCGCCACCGAGAACATCGTCCGTGCGCTGGGGCTGGTCAAGATACGCCTGCGCGACCACATCATCCTCGCCGAAAACGACTACTTCTCCATGCGGGAATCCAACCGTCTGCCTTTCTACGACTTCGAGACCGGCGCAATGTTACGCCCATATGGAAGAGAATGATTTACATTATAAAATAATTGTGGTATAATGGCTGCGAGAGATACAACTAATCGTAGTTTTGAAAAGGAGGGCTTTTTGTGGCAGAGGAAAAATTCCATCTGGTGTCGTCCTACGCCCCCACGGGCGACCAGCCGCAGGCCATCGCACAGCTGGTAGAGGGGGTAGAGCGGGGCGACCGCTGCCAGACCCTGTTGGGCGTCACCGGCAGCGGCAAGACCTTCACGATGGCGAACGTCATCGCCCAGTGCAACCGCCCGACGCTGGTGCTGGCCCACAACAAGACGCTGGCCGCCCAGCTCTGCACCGAGTTCCGCTCGTTTTTCCCGGACAACGCCGTGGAATATTTCGTCTCCTACTACGACTACTACCAGCCGGAGGCCTATATCCCCAGCACCGATACCTATATCGAAAAGGACAGCGCCATCAACGACGAGATAGACCGCCTGCGCCACTCAGCCACGGCGGCGCTCTCGGAGCGGCGGGACGTCATCATCGTCGCGTCGGTGTCCTGCATCTACTCGCTGGGCGACCCCATCGACTATCGCAGCATGGTCATCAGCCTGCGGCCCGGGATGCAGATGGAGCGGGACGAGTTGTGTGAAAAGCTGGTGACGCTGCAATATGAGCGCAACGATGTCAATTTCATCCGCAATAAGTTCCGCGTCCACGGCGACATCGTGGACATCTATCTGGCTTATATGAGCGAGCTGGCCATCCGGGTGGAGTTCTTCGGCGACGAGATCGACCGCATCACCGAGTTCAACCCCCTCACGGGCGCCAAGCAGAACGTGGTCAAGCATGTTGCCATCTTCCCGGCCAGCCACTACATCGTCAGCGCCGACAAAAAGGCTGCCGCCATTGAAAAGATTCGCGCCGAGTGCGACGCGCAGGTGAAGCAGTTCACCTCGGAAGGCAAGCTCATCGAGGCCCAGCGCATCCAGCAGCGGACGAACTACGACATTGAGATGCTGACGGAAGTGGGTATCTGCAAGGGCATCGAGAACTATTCTGCCGTTCTGTCGGGCCGTGCGCCGGGCAGTATGCCCACGACTCTGCTTGACTATTTCCCGGACGACTTCCTGCTCTTCGTAGACGAGAGCCATGTCACCCTGCCGCAGGTGCGGGCCATGTACGGTGGCGACTACGCCCGCAAAAAGACGCTGGTGGAGTACGGTTTCCGCCTGCCGTCGGCCTTTGACAATCGCCCCCTCAAGTTCGAGGAAGTGGAATCCAAGCTCAACCAGATGATATTCGTCTCGGCCACCCCCGGCGAGTACGAGCGGAAGAACAGCACCCAGGTGGCCCAGCAGGTCATCCGGCCCACTGGTCTGCTGGACCCGCTCATCTCGGTGCGCCCCGTAGAGGGGCAGGTGACGGACCTTCTGGGCGAGATAAACGCCCGCATCGAGCGGCATGAGCGCGTCCTGGTCACGACGCTGACCAAGAAAATGGCCGAAGATCTGACGGATTACTTTACCGAGCAGGGGATAAAGGTCAAGTATATGCACCACGAGGTGGACACCTTCGAGCGGATGGAGATCATCAAAGACCTCCGCCTCGGCACCATCGACGTGGTGGTGGGCATCAACCTGCTGCGTGAGGGCCTCGACCTGCCCGAGGTCAGCCTTGTGGCCATCCTCGACGCCGACAAAGAGGGCTTCCTCCGCAGCGAGACGAGCCTGATTCAGACCATCGGCCGCGCCGCCCGCAACGCCGAAGGTCTGGTCATCATGTACGCCGACGAGGTGACGGACAGCATGGACCGCGCCATCACCGAGACAGAGCGCCGCCGCGCCATCCAGATGGCCTACAACGCTGAGCACGGCATCGTGCCGAAGACCATCGTCAAGGCCATCCCGGATTCGATTGAGATCAGCGACAAGGCCGAGAACGCCAGGATGAACACCCGGCGGATGGGCAAGCTCGAGCGCGAAGCCGCCATTGACCGCCTGACCCGGGAGATGAAGGAAGCCGCCAAGCTGCTGGAATTTGAGCACGCGGCCTTCCTGCGCGACCAGATCGACCGCCTGCGCCGGGGCGAGAACCCCACTGTGGATTCCTCGGCAGAGACGGAGCGGAAGCAGAACCATGCACAGACACAGAGAAGAGGGAGAAAGTACCTTGGCAAACGATAAAATAGTCATCAAGGGTGCGCGGGAGCACAACCTGAAAAATGTTGATCTGACCCTCCCGCGTGAAAAATTCATCGTTATGACCGGCCTGTCCGGCTCGGGCAAGTCGAGCCTTGCCTTCGACACCATCTACGCCGACGGCCAGCGCCGCTATGTCGAGAGCCTGTCCAGCTACGCCCGGATGTTCCTTGGCCGGATGGACAAGCCCGATGTGGACGAGATCACCGGCCTGTCTCCGGCCATTTCCATCGACCAGAAGACCACCAGCCACAACCCCCGCTCCACCGTGGGTACCGTGACGGAAATTTACGATTATCTGCGCCTTTTGTACGCCCGTGTAGGCGTGCCGCACTGCCCGGTGTGTGGGCGGGTCATCAGCCAGCAGAGCGTGGATGAGATGGTGGACGCTGTGCTCAAGCTGGAAGAGGGGACGAAGTTCCAGGTCCTCGCGCCTGTCGTCCGCCAGCGCAAAGGCACCCAGCAGAAAGAGCTGGACGCCGCCCGCCGCGCCGGTTACGCCCGCGTAAAAATCGACGGTAACATGTACGACCTCGACGAGGAGATCGCGCTGGAAAAGAACATCAAGCACACCGTGGAGATCGTCGTTGACCGTCTTGCCATGCGCAAGGGCATCCGCGGCCGTCTGGCTGACTCGCTGGAAACGGCCCTTGCCCTCACCGGCGGCGTGGCTGAGGTGGATGTCATCGGCGGCGAGTGCATGACCTTCAGCCAGAATTTCGCCTGCCCCGAGCACGGCATCTCCATCAGTGACTTGTCACCCCGGCTCTTCTCCTTCAATAACCCTCTGGGTGCCTGCGAGAAGTGTACCGGCCTTGGCACCTTCATGCGGGTGGACGAAGAGCGCATCCTGCCCAACCGGGACCTCTCGATTCGGGAGGGGGCTGTCAAGGCCAGCGGCTGGTACTACGCCGAAGGCTCCGTAGCCGAGATGTATTATCTGGGTCTGGGCGAAAAGTACGGCTTTACGCTGGATACGCCCATCAAAGAGATGAGCACCGAGGCCGTCAACGCCCTGCTCTACGGCACCAACGAAGAAAAAATCGAGATGCACCGCACGAATGAGTTCGGCAGCGGCGTCTACTATAATACCTTTGAGGGCATCGTCGAGAACCTCGAGCGCCGCTTCCGCGAGACGAACAGCGAGTGGATGAAGGAGGAGATCGGCAGCTTCATGTCGGGCGTCGAGTGTCCCGACTGCCATGGCAAGCGCCTGAAACCGGTGGTGCTGGCTGTGACCATCGGCGGCAAAAACATCAGCGATTTCTGCGAAATGTCGATTCGGGACGAGCTGAAATTCATCGCCGACAATGAGCCGAACCTGACCGAAAAGCAGAAGCAGATCGGCGGCCAGATCATGAAGGAGATCAAGAACCGCCTGCAGTTTTTGCAGAGCGTGGGCCTCGATTACCTCACGCTGGCCCGGTCGGCAGGCACCCTGTCCGGCGGCGAGAGCCAGCGCATCCGCCTGACCACCCAAATCGGAAGCGCTCTGTCGGGTGTACTGTACGTGCTGGATGAGCCGTCCATCGGCCTGCACCAGCGCGACAACGATAAACTCATCGCAACGCTGAAAAATCTCCGCGACCTCGGCAATACGGTCATCGTGGTCGAGCACGACGAGGATACCATGCGCAGCGCCGATTATATCGTGGACGTCGGCCCGGGCGCGGGCGTCCACGGCGGCGAGATCGTGGCCGCAGGCTCCGTCAAGGACATCTGCAAGGCCAAGCGCAGCATCACCGGCGACTATCTGTCGGGCCGCAAGCGCATCGAGGTGCCGCAGACCCGCCGCCCCGGCAACGGCAATTTCCTCACGGTGAAGGGTGCGCGCGAAAACAATCTGCGCAACATCGACGTAAAATTTCCGCTGGGCGAGTTCGTCTGCGTGACGGGCATCTCCGGCTCGGGCAAGTCGAGCCTCATCAACGAGATTTTGTATAAGACCCTCGCCTGTGAGCTGAACGGCGCCCGCTCCCGCGCTGGCAGGTGCGATGGGGTAGAGGGCCTCGAGTTCGTGGATAAGGTCATCGGCATCGACCAGCAGCCTATCGGCCGCACGCCCCGCTCCAACCCCGCCACCTATACCGGCGTGTTCAACGACATCCGTACCGTCTTTTCCCAGACGCAGGACGCCAAAATGCGGGGCTACGGCCCGGGACGGTTCAGCTTCAACGTCCGGGGCGGCCGCTGCGAGGCCTGCGAGGGCAACGGCATCCTCCAAATCGAGATGCACTTCCTGCCGGACGTCTACGTTCCCTGCGAGGTCTGCAAGGGCGCACGCTACAACCGCGAAACGCTGGAAGTCAAGTATAAGGAAAAGACCATCTCTGACGTGCTGAACATGACCGTGGAAGAGGCGGTCGTCTTCTTCGCCAACCAGCCGAAGATCGCCCGCAAGCTGCAGACGCTGTTGGATGTGGGCCTGGGGTATGTCACGCTGGGGCAGAGCGCCACGACCCTTTCGGGCGGCGAGGCGCAGCGTGTCAAGCTGGCCAACGAGCTGGCCCGCCGCAGCACGGGTAAGACCGTGTATATCCTCGACGAGCCGACTACCGGCCTCCACATGGCTGATGTCCACCGCCTCATCGAGGTGCTGCAGAAGCTGGTGGATGCAGGCAACACCGTCATCGTCATCGAACACAACCTCGACCTCATCAAGTGCGCCGACCACATCATCGACCTCGGCCCCGAGGGCGGCAGTGCCGGCGGCCTCATCGTCGCCGAGGGTACACCGGAGCAGGTGGCCGAGGTGCCGGGCAGCTTTACCGGCCAGTACCTCAAGCCCCTGCTGGAAAAGGACGCGAAACTCCGCGCAGAGGGCAAATAAAGCAGTATGAAACAGAGCCGCAGTCCCCCAAAAGACTGCGGCTCTGTTGTTTGCAAAAGTTCCAGATATAACAAAAAGCTCTTCAGTCGAGAGGCTGAAGAGCTCTGGTCCAGCAGAGTTGGACAAATCCGAACTTGTCGGGGCAAGGCCCCTCCATCTTGCTTGCACAAGACCGTTCTGTTCCTCAAAAGCCCCACTGGGGCCTTCGTTGCTTCGCAAACGCAAACTTTTTCCTCCCCGGTGGATACTTAAATTTTTTCAGTAAGTGCTTCACCATCTTACCCATACTCGCACGGGCAGTTTCTTTTTTCTGCAGGTCTATTGCGCTCGCATTACTGAATTTCTGCGTTTCCAGCCATCTCCATTGCAGCGTTCGATTGAAACAGGTTGAGTTATCGGCAGATACAGCAAACACAACGGGCGGCTCTGGTAACAGAGCCGCCCGTTGTGTTTGGTTATGAAAAGGAGAACTTAGATCTCATACCACTTGATCTCGTTGGCATCCAGATGCAGAGCAAAGCTGCTGCCCTCTGTGGTGTAAACGGTGGTGTCCTGCGGCTCGTAGGTGTTGTTCACCACACAATACTTGCCGTTCTTGACGTAAGCGTGAACTTCTACATTATAATTGGAGCTGAACCATGTATGCAGTTCCTCCTCGCTGTGGGCACTCCACAGGATAGCGCGGTAAAGGGTGCGGCTGTTGGCAAAACTGTAAGGCACACCGCTGATGTACACGGCACGACCCTTGCCGAAGTCGTGTGCCGCCATCTGCACTTCTTTGTTTCGCTGCACCAGCACTTCGGTGCCTTCCAGCGCATAAATATTCCTCTTGCCCTCGCCAAAGTCGATGGGCCGGTCGGCATCCTGCAGAATGAAATGGTCCGGGTGTTCTTCCCAGTTGTACTTGTCGTAGTTGAGGGTGAAGCCGTTTTCTTCCTCCACGCCCAGCACGCTGGCAAGCTGGAGAATGTGGCCCTGATACGGGTGACCGGAAGGCTCACCCACGCCGATAAAGCCGCCGCCGTTCCAGACGAACTTGCGGATAGCGGAGGAGATCTCCGGGTCTTCCCACCAGATGCCGCCGGTGTGTGCGGTGTCGGCATCGCCGACATTGATAATGACATCCAACGAATCCAGCAGATGCGGGTCGTTCTTGATATCCTCAAAGCTGATAAACTTCACATCAAAGGGCGCACCGGACAGCATCTCAATGACACCGGCATAGCTATAGTTCTGCTTGTAATAGAGGGCGTGATGCACCATGTGACAGCCCCAAGCCCGCATTTTACCCCAACAGTTCAGCACGGCCACTCGCTTGACACAGTAGGGTGTGGTGTCCTTGATGTTCTCGTACAGTTCGCGGAACTCGTTGCAGACGCTCTCCACGTAGTCCACGAACTCCGGGAACTGCAAGGCCAGTTTCAGATAGCCGCCATAGCCGATGCGGTCGATGGGCTTGCGCAGGATAGCGCGGCGGGCTGTAACCCAGTTCTCCTTGGCTTCCCGCACCGGGTCGCCGCCCTCGTGGAAGGTGTCGGGGAAGAAGTACGGCAGGAAACGGCCCTCGGTGTACTTCACGCCCTCAATGTCAGAGATCAGGCGCAGGGTGGAACCGTTGCCCACGCTGCCCACTACGGCATCCAGTCCGATGGTCTTGAACTCCGGCATGAAAGGTTCGGTGCCGATCCAGTGATCGCCGAGGAACATCATGGCTTCGCACCCGCACGCGTGGGTGATGTCCACCATCTCCTTGGCAAGCTTTGCCACCTCGCGGCGCTGGAAGGCCTGAAAATCCCGGAATTCCTTGCTGGGCACCCGGTACTGGTTGTTATAGTAGCCCTGATCGATGATGTACTCCGGGCGGAACTTGTAGCCCACTTCCTGCTCAAACTGGTTGAGGATATAAGGGCTGACCGAAGCAGAGTATCCATACCAGTCCACGAACTTCTCCCGCTTCAGCTCGTCGAAGATCAGGGTGAACTGGTGGAAGAAGGTGGTGTAGCGGATGACGTTAACATAGGGGTGCTCTGCAATGAACTTGCGCAGGCGCTCCATGGAATACTTGTGGGTCTTGGGCTGGCGCACGTCAAAGGTGATCTGGTGCTCAAAATTCGTCCAGCCGTTGGTGGTAGCGTTGTACATATGCACCGGGTCCCAGATGAGGTAAGCCAGAAAACTGACGGTATACTCATGGAACGGTACGGCCTGTACGGTCACACTGCCGTCGGCGTAGCTCCACTGCTCCGGCGGCACGGGCTGACCGGTGGTTCGATCCATGACCTCCCACCAGCGGGTGATGTCGACGTTGGTGTTCACCTGCATCAGCTCCGGGCTGATGCCCTTCATCAGCGGGATGGTCACGGTGTCGCCGGGGGCGGTGTAAAAGCCGGTCATGATGTAGCACTGCTGTACCTCGTCCGGGTTTGCCTTTGCCCATGCGTTGTCCTTGCGGGTGGTATAGTAGGTGGAGTAGATCTTGGCGTCCGCATCCTTGAGCTGCTGCGGGAAGTCGGTGCCGTCGCAGTCGCGGATGGCATCAGCACCCCACTTTTTTAAGATCTCCAGCGTTTCGGGCACAACGTCCAGGTCTGTGGGAATGGTCACGCGCCCGGACTTTCTTGTTTCGTCCATAGGGATTCTCCTTTACCTCTCTCTTATCCTTAATCCTGATAGGTCGCATTATAAATGGCCAGAACAGCCAGCAGCAGCGCTACGCCCACCAGCATGATGCCAAGCCCTGACAGCTGTCCGGTCATTTTCCAGCCGGACACCACCAGCACCAGTGCCAGTACGAACAGCACCAGCATCAGGATCATGCGCAGGGCGGGATGGCTTTTCCAATATGCTTTCATCGTCTGTCACCTTAACCTTTCAGGCCGCCCACGGTCATGCCCTGCGTCAGCTGCCGCTGCACGCAGATGTACAAAATCAGGGTGGGCAGCATCACCAGCACAAGGCCTGCGTACATGGTACCGTACTGGGCGGCGCTCTGCTGCGCCTGCATCAGGTTCAAAAGACCTACCGGCAGGGTGCGGGGTGCCTTGGTGGAGCTCATCAGGGTCATGGAGATGATATACTCGTTCCAGAAGGACAGGAAGTTGAACAGGATAATGGTGATGATGGAGGGCTTTGCCATGGGGAAGATGATGCGGGTCATGGTGGAAAAATAGCTTGCGCCGTCGATATAGGCGGCCTCCTCAAAATCGTGGGGCAGGGTGGCAAAGTAGCCCGACAGCAGGTAGATGGTAAAGGGCAGCGCGGTGGCGGCGTATACCACCGCCAGCACCACCAGATTGTTCAGCAGAAAGCTGCTGCCGAAATGGCCTTTCAGCCACACATCGCTGTCCCGCAGCATCAAAAAGATGGGCACCACGATGTAGTTCACGTTGATGAACAGACCCGCCATGAACAGGGTGTTCAGCAGCTTGCGGCCCTTGAAGTGAAAGCGGGACAGGCAGTAGGCGGCGGGCAGGGCAACGACCAGCAGCAGCGCCAGCGCCAGCGCGGTGACGATGACCGAGTTGAGCATATATTCGCCCATTTTGGCGCCGTTCCATGCGTTGACGAAGTTCTGCCAGTAGAACCCGGCGGGCAATGCCCACGGGTTGCCGTAGAACTCTGCATTCTGCTTGATGGAGGCCATGAACACCCATGCCACCGGCACGATGATGGTAACGGCCAGCAGAACCAGCACAAAATAGATGAAAAACTTGTACAGACCTTCCGCAGAGCGGGAAGATTTTTCGGTGGTATTCTGCATCTTCTTCCCTCCTTAAAATTCCAGCGGGTCACGGCTGGTGGCCTTGTTGACACAGGCGGACAGCGCAAACGAGAACAGGAAAATGACGACGCCGATGGCCATACTATAGCCATACAGGCCAGCGTCTTTCTGGCTGTACATATAGCTCAGTGCCACATCCGATGCGCCGTTGGGCCCGCCGCTGGTCATGGCCTTGACGAAGAGGAAGGCCATGTTGATGGTGGAGATGATAAAGAAGGTGAGGGTGGTGCGGATATTCGTCCAGATGAGGGGGATGGTAATCTGGAAGAACTGGGTCAGCCGCCCGGCACCGTCCAGATTGGCGCTCTCGTACAGGCTGATGGGCACGGCAGACATGGAGGCCATGTACATGACCATGTAGTAGCCGATGGCCTGCCACACCATCGCAATGATGATGGAGGGGATGACCAGTTTTTCACCTTTCCAGAGGATGGGGTCGGTCATATCCCGGAACAGACCAATGATGCTGTTCAGCATACCATTTTCCGGCTTGTAGATGGCCGAGAAAATACCGGAGATGACGACCACGGAAAGAATGTTGGGGATGTAGAAGATGACCCGAAAGAAGTTCTGCCCTTTGATCTTTTCGCGGGTCAGGATGGCTGCAAACACCAGTGCAAACGCAAAGGTGACAATGGTGACCACCACCACGAGCAGGATCATATTCTGCATCGAGCGGATGAACTGGGTATCTTTCAGCAGATGCTGGAAGTTTTTGAGCCCCACAAAGGTCTCGTTGGGAGAATAGGCACCCCGCTCATACAAACTCATGCGGAACACGTTGAGGGTGGGCAGGATCATAAAGAGGAAAAACAGGATGGTAGCCGGTGCCACACAGAGGAATACGAACCGTTTGCGGCTTTTATCCGTTCTCATAGGGGATTGACCGCTCCTTTCTTGATGGTACTGTACAGCCCAAAAAAGCGGAGGCGGTAAAAACCGCCCCCGCTGGGCAGGGCTTAATTACTCGATGATGTTGGCGCGCATCTGGTCGCTGGCGGACTTGATGCCGTCGATCCACTGCTGCTCGGTCATGCTGCCGGACACCAGAGAGTTGACAGGGTCGAAGAACACGGTGCGCACTTCCACGCCGGGGATGGCACTGAAGGCTGCAAAGTTGCCCATGGCGGCCTTTGCGCCGTTGTCGTAGATGGAGTAGAACATCTTGTTGTCGCCTTCCAGGCTGTCGGCGATGCCCAGCACAGGCTGGATAGCGCCGCTCTCGGCAAACAGCTTGCAGGCTTCGTCGCTGTACAGGTAAGCCACGAACTGCTTGGCGGCATCCTGATGCTCGGCACCGGCGGGGATCCATGCCTGCTCGAACCAGGTGTAGCTGTAACTATCGCCGCCGGCCTTGACAGCGGGCAGGGCGGTCATGCCCCACTCAAAGCCGTCTGCACGGGGAGCCTCGGCCATCTCGCCCACGATCCAGGTGCCGTTGGGCATGAACAGGGCCTTGTTGTCCAGCACCAGCTGCTGGTTCTGGGTAAAGTCCTGATCGTTGGCCTGTGCGGGGGTGATGGGGTTGGTGTAGGAAGCCAGCTTTGCCACGATATCAAAGCAGGTCTTTGCCTCGGGGGTGTCCCAGATGCCCTCGGTGTAGTGGGTGGCCTTGTCGAAGAACTCCGGGCCGCCGGCAGCGTACATCAGCGCATAGAAGAAGGCGTCGAAGTAGCCGGTGGTGGGGTAGGTGAACAGGTAGGTGCCCTCAGCGGCAGCCTTGTCGCCCAGTGCCCACATCTCGTCCCAGGTCTTGGGCACGTCCCAGCCCTTTTCCTTCAGGAAACCGGCGTTGTAGAACAGGCCGCAGGGGCTGTAGAACATGGGAGCCAGATAGGTTTTGCCGTCGCCGTAGGGGTTGGTCAGGGAGGTGTCGGTAAAGCCGCCGGCGATCTTCTCGCTCACCTTCTTGCTCTCGCCGGGCACGGTCATGCTCAGCACATCGGTGATGTCGGCGATCAGATTGCCCTTGATGAACTGCTCGGTCAGGGCAGCTTCACGGCCGGTGGCCAGATGGACCACGTCGGGGTAGTCGCCGCCCTGCATGGAGGGGCCGATGACGTCCTCCAGCTTTTTGTCGGTGGTCAGGTCCACCTTGATGCCGGTCTGGGCGGTAAAGGCCTCGGCGACCTTTTTCCACATCTCGGCGCCGTAGCCGGTCTCGATGGCAGCAACCTTGATGGTGACGTCCGCAGCCACTGCGGAAGAAGCAGCGGCAGAAGATGCCGTGCTGGACGCGGTGGAGCTGGCAGCACCACCACAGGCAGCCAGGCTCAGTGCAGCGGCACCCACGCCGGCCGCTTTCAGAAAATTGCGACGAGAAATGCGTTTCATAGTGTATCCTCCATCATAAAATTCCGTTCAAAACACAGCCGGGGCAAACAGGCTTCGCCCGAGAGGGCTGTGGTTTTTTCTGGTTCCAATATAGAGGTTTTTACGGTTCGCAACAAGGTCTTTGTTGTTTCGTTTTTTAGAAATATTGCTTTTTGGGAAATTCTTTCGGCAAAAGCACTAAAATTGGCCGGAGTGTTTTGGAATATTTCCCCATCTGTAACCGATTTGACATATTTCTGCACGCCATCAAAGGCAAAAGTATTGATCCTATCCAAAAATCAGGGCTTGCGTTTTTTCTTCATTGCCTCTATAATAAGAAAAAACGTACGAAGCAATGCATCGTTTTCAGGCTTGTATTTTTAGTATCTTGCTTTTATTTTTATGTTTTTTGTTCTTCGCCTCAAAAGGAGCCTTTTATGAGTACCGAGCGATTTGATATCCGCCATGCTCCCGCTCCACGGGAATCCTTCCGGCTGCTGTACATCAGCAAAAGCAAATTTGGCGGTGATTGGAACAGCACTGCCCACACCCATTCCTGCACAGAGCTGTTCTACTGTCTGAGCGGAGAAGGTCAGTTTTATTTAAGCGGTCAGCTTTATCCGGTCAAACCGGATGATATGATCATCGTCAATCCGCAGGTAGAGCATACCGAGTTGAGCCTGAATGCTTCACCGCTGGAATACATTGTATTGGGCGTTGCTGGCATCGAGATCTTATTTGGAAAATCAGATTCTTCCTACGCCATATTCAACTGCCGGAAAAATCGGGAGCGGATGGTGACGCTGCTCCATATGCTGCTGGCCGAAGCAGACCGCAGTCTGGACGGCTGCGAAACGGTCTGTCAGGATCTGCTGGAAGTGCTGCTCATCTGGCTGGTGCGGTGTACCACGCTTTCTTTGCAGGTAGAGGAAACGCCCCGCTCCGACAGCCGGGAGTGTGTGGAGATCAAGCGGTATCTGGACAGCAACTACCGCGAAGATATCTCGCTGGATATCCTTGCTGAAATCGCCCACATCAACAAATACTATCTGGCCCATACCTTCCAAAAAGAGTATGGCATCTCTCCGATCACCTATCTGAACCGCCGCCGCATTGAGGAAAGCAAATATATGCTGGGCAACACCGGTTACAGTCTGGCGCAGATCAGCGAGTTGATGGGCTTTTCCTCTCCCAGCTATTTTTCCCAATGCTTCCGCAAGGCGGAAGGCTTGACCCCCAATGAATACCGCCGTCAGGTGCGGCAGGGACAACGCCCTGCCCCGTCAAAACGGCATGAAGCATAACGCGCGGAATTTGTGATGAAATCCGTTGCCCTTTCTCTGCTCCGGTCTGCTGCAAATGCCTTTGATTTTGGCGGGCCTGATGGAGAATGTCTGCGGCGTGACCCGGCATCTGCGGGCGAAAATTCTTGCCCCTTTGGGACTGCTTCTTGTTGGAGCGTGCCTGCCCCAAACCCTGCCAGATAAAAGCAAAGGGGCATTATCTGCCCCGATGCTTTTCCTTTCGCTTCTGCTGTTTCAGTTCAAACTGACGCTGCTTTTCTGCTTCGCGTTGTTTACGGCTAAGTGCTTTTCGCACCAGCTTGTTTTCTTCTCGCTGCATTTGCAACGCCTGCTGTGATTTTGTGCCGATTCCTGTGGCAGCTGTTTCCTTTCGGATCTGCCGTTGCAATCGCTTTGGATTCACAGAATCTTTCTTTACAACTGTCTCAACAGATGGACTGAAGCGCAGCCGACTGTAATTCTTGAGCAGATACTCCCAAACTTCATAGTCCTTTGGTTCTGCGCCAAACACGACTTTACACACTGAAAGCTTTCTTCTTTCAATACGTTCAAACACTCCGATCCAGAATGGAGCCTCAAAAAACACAGTCAGCTTTGTAGAATCAATGTCCATAACGAAACCCTCCTGAAATAAATCCTTACAGGAACGGACAACCCGGAGGGGAAGGTTACTTACCTACACCGTGCGGTGCAGACGGCTGGGCTACCTACCAGCTCTGGCATCTCTCAGGAAGAAATGCGTTGCGTTTTTATCCTGCTTTTATTATATAAAGCACATCCCTGTGCATTATATCTACCTTAATTGGTTTTCCAAGTGAAGTATACCACACTCGTGGTCAAATGACCACCCATATATACGAGAATTTGGCCGTTTTACTGCGTACGTGCGTACCAACCAGGCAGTTGCCGTGTTGGTTCTCAAAAACTGTTTTACGAACACCCAGCATCGGGGAACGCCCTGTTGTACATATTGCTATCGCATGTGGTCTTAATCGCAAGTTTTACAAGCAGTGCAATTCTCAACGACCGATTTGCGATATGCAATTCACGGTTGTTGCCAACGAATCAAATCGTGAATTGCGATGGCAGGGTGCGTCCGGGTGGGCGCACCCTGTTTTTTGCTATGCTTCATCGTTTTCTGCGCGCAGCATCCGGTATCCGACACCAACATGGGTCTGGATCAGATGCGGCGCATCCGGGTATCGCTCCAATTTTTTGCGCAGGGACGCCATATAAACACGCAAGGATGCAATGTCATTTTCCTGCGTACTGCCCCATACTTTCTGCGTGAGGGAGGTATGCGTCAGCACTTTGCCCACATTATGCGCTAGCACACACAGCAGCTTGTACTCGATGGGGGTCAAATGCAATTCATTCTCACTCAACCAGACGCAGCCTGCCGAGAAGTCGATCTTCAAAGGACCATTGACAAAAACCGGACTGTTTATGCCGTCAGAAGCCAGCAGATTCAATCGGCGCTGCGTTACACGCAGTCTTGCCAGCAGCTCATCCACGGAAAACGGCTTTGTCAGATAATCGTCTGCGCCGTTGTCCAGTGCCTCAATCTTATCAGAATCCTCGCTCCGGGCACTCAGGACGATGATGGGCAGGTTCGACCATGTGCGGACGCTGCGGATGACCTCGATGCCGTCTATATCGGGCAGCCCAAGATCCAGCAGCATGATGTCCGGGTTGTGGCTGGTAGTCATCATGATCGCCGTTTCCCCATTGGAAGCAGTCAGATATTTATAGCCGTGGGTCTTCAGGGTCGTTGTGATCAGACACCGTACAGGAACATCATCCTCTACGACCAGAATGGTCGGCTTATTCATGAATATTCACCTCACTTTGCGGCAATGCAAAGGAAAAGACACTGCCATTGGGAATGTTGTCACGCAGGGTCAATGTTCCGCCGTGAGCCGTCAGGATCGCACGGCAGAGGGGCAAGCCCAGTCCAAGGCTGCGGTGGCTGTCTGCGATGCGGCTCTGCCCGGTATAAAACATCTCGAACACCTGTGCTTTTGCGCGATCCGGAATGCCGGGGCCGTTATCTGCAACGTCCACTACGACCTGATGGTCTTTCCGGTAAGCCGAAATCTGAATGACCGAGCCCACGGGGGTATATTTGATGGCGTTGTCCACCAGATTGACAACGACCTGCATGATCAGCCGTGCATCCACATTGACCAGGAGGATCTCGTCCCCATACTGTGTTGTGATGGTGTGTTCGCAGCTTTTCCGGTTGACATGATGCAGTGCTTCTTCGATCATTTCGTCCATCAGCTGCGGTGAGATCTGCAGATTCATCCGCCCATCCTCAATGCGGGTGATGGAAAGCAGATTTTCCACCAGACCGATCAGCCATTGTGCATCGTCAAAAATATCGGTGCAGATCTTGTTCCGGGTCTCTGTATCCAGCGTTTCTCCGTTGGAAAGCAGATTACTGGCATTGCCGGAAATGGAGGTCAGCGGGGTGCGCAGGTCATGGGAGATCGTGCGCAGCAGGTTTGCCCGCAGCTCTTCATTTTTTGCCTGCAATGCAGCTTGCTCTTTTTCCAGCGCGTTTCTGCGGTTTTCGATGGCCAGCGCACCTTCGCCCAGAATGGAGAGCAGCACACTGTTTTCAAAGGCATCCAGCGGTTTTTCGGACAGATCGATCCCAACCACTCCAAACACGCCGCCTCCGGTCCGAAGCGCAAGATAAAGTCCCTTTGCGTCCGGGCAGCTATCCGTGCCTGCACCGGAACGCTTTTTGTTTGCAAATGTCCAATTTGCTGCATCCCGTTCTTCCGGTGCAGAAAAGATGTTTTGCGCCGTTTCCCCGTCAACCCCAAAAAACTGCTCTGAACCAAGATCTCCGTTTTGTTTCGGGTAAACGATCAGGCTCCGGTTCAGCAGCTTCATCAACTGGGACGCTGTCTGAGAGAGGATTTCTTCCTCGCTTTTTGCTCTCTGTAAAAGCTGATTCGTATCAAACAGTATTTTTGTCCGGAACGCTGCCTGTGCAGACATTTTTGCATGGTCTTTCAGCCGTGTCGTCAACGTACAGGTAATGATTGCAGAGGTCAGCATCAGGGCAAATGTGACCTGATAACCGGGGTCATACGCATGGAATGTCAGGCGCGGTTCTGTCAAGAAAAAATTGTATAGCGCAACACTGGCAATGGAGCCCAGCACACCGCAGGTGTAACCGCTGGTACACAATGCGGTGAACAGCACCCCCAGCATATAGAGCATAATAATGTTATAGCGTGCAAAGTCCAGCTGCAAGAAAAAGAAGCCGATGAGCGTAATGCAGCTCAGGATGCCTGCGGTGATCAGCAGATCACAGACAGAGGGCAGAAACGGACGGGTGAACAGCTTCCGTCCTGAGCCGTAGCCGGTCTCTGCAGAAGCATCCGGGATGATATAAATATCCAGATTGGGCGCAGTCAGCGTCAATTTTTCAGTCAGTGACGGTCCGCTCCAGAAATGGCGGCGATGTACGCTGGAGCGCCCCAGCACGATTTTTGTAATGCCGGAGATGCGGGCAAACTCTGCGATCTGCTGCGGAATGTCATCCCCGTAGATCGTAGAAATATCGGCACCTGCCTGCTCTGCCATACGAATGTGCTGCTGCAAGCGCCGACGGTCTTCTTTTCCCATCTGATCCGAATCCGGAGTCCGGACATACAGAGCTGTAAAGGTCCCGCCGAACGCCTTTGCCATCGTCGCCGCCGTCCGCACGATCTTTGCATTGGAGGGAGAGGACGACAGACACGCCAGAATATGTTCAGTGGGTGGGTTATTCTGATTCATAAAGATCACCTGCCTTGCCCACAGTATAGCACAATTTGACGGTCACGACCACCAGCCACGTCTTTTTCCTTCCTGTCGAATGATCTCCTTCCGCATGTGATCCAGCGCATCTGCTGCCCGAAAACCGCTCAACATGACTCCAAGAACCATCAATAACAAAGCGACATCCATATGATCCGTCCTATCTTTTCAGAGCCGGAAACACTTCTGGATCGATGCGTATTTTCCCAAAACCAGCATACTTTCATCCCGGCACAGCTGCGTATCCGGCGTGATGTTCATATCGAGCTTTCCGTCTTTTTTCAGCGCAAGAATATTGATGTTATACTTTTTTCGGATATTGATCTCGCCGATCGTGCGATCCATCCATTCCGGCGGAATGGTCACTTCCATGATGGCGTGGTCGTCCTGCAGCTCGATATAATCGAGAATGTGTTCGGAGCTGTATCGGATCGCTGCCCACTTTGCCAGCTGCTTTTCCGGATAGACCACTTCATCCGCACCGTTGCGCAGCAGGAACTTAGCTTGTACATCCCGCTCTGCACGCGAGACCACAAGCTTTGCGCCCAGCTCCTTGAGCAGCGATGTTGTTTCCAACGAACTCTGAAAATTGCCGCCGATGGTTACGATGCACACATCAAAATTGCCAACACCAAGGGAGCGCAGAAAGTATTCGCTGGTGCTGTCACCGATCTGTGCATTCGTCACATAGGAAAGCACGGCGTTCACACGGTCTTCATTGTTGTCGATGGCCATGACCTGATGACCCAGCTCATTCAGTTCCTGCGCAATATGGCGGCCAAAACGGCCAAGCCCAATCAAAAGAATCGATTTCATACTTGTCTCCTTTATCCGATTGCGATCTTCTCCTGCGGCAGACGAGAGTGGGCAGGGCTGCTGCCAAATGCCGCATAGATCAACGTCAATCCGCCAACACGTCCCAAAAACATCAGTGCGATCAGCACCCCCTGCGAAAGGATGCCCAACTGCGGCGTGATGCCCAATGTCAGACCTACCGTTGCCACAGCCGAAGCGGTCTCATACAGACAGACCGACATCGGCAGTTGCTCTGCCGCAGCAATGACAAAGGCTCCGAGGAAGAACAGCGTCAAATACATCCCTGCGATCGTGGCAGCATTCTTGACCGCGGAGCCATCTATGCGCCGCCCGAAAAATTCGGCATCATCTCTGCGGCGGAAGGTCGCCCACATATTGGCCAGCAGAACGGCAAATGTTGTGGTTTTCATGCCGCCTGCCGTAGAGCTGGGCGAACCGCCCAACAGCATCAGAACCACCATCAATGCCTGTGAAGTGCTGTCCATCGCAGCAAGATCAGCGGTGTTAAAACCGGCAGTACGGGGTGTAACGGATTGGAACATCGACAATAAAATGCGCTGCCGGGCAGAGCCTGCCGTGAACTCGAAGCAATAAAAGTACAGCGTCGGCAGTACCAGAAGAAACGCCGTTGTGACAAGGATCACCTTGCTCTGCATCCGGTAACGGCGAAAATCAAGGCGGTATGTACAAATGTCCTCCCATGTCAGAAAGCCAAGGCCGCCAAATACGATCAGGGCCGCGATCACTGTGGTAAGCAACGGGTCACCTGCATACCGTGTCAGCGAAACAAATTTTGCACCCTCTGTTCCCAGCAGGTCAAAGCCGGCATTGCAGAACGCCGAAATGGAATGAAACAGTGCATACCAGATCCCGCGCAAACCATAATCGGCGCAAAACGTCGGAAGCAGCAGTGCAGCACCGACCAGTTCAAACAGAGCGGTGATCCGCAGAATAAAGCCTGTCAGCCGCACGATGCCGCCCATCTGCGGGGCAGCCGTAGCTTCCTGCATCGTGCTGCGCTGCTTGAGGGAGATCTTTCGCCCGGAAAGCAGCGCAAAGGCAGCACCCACCGTAATGACGCCCAATCCTCCGATCTGGATCAGAAGAAGGATCACGCTCTGCCCGAATGCCGACCAGTAGCTGCCGGTATCCTGAACCACCAGTCCGGTCACGCAAAGGGCAGAGGTGGAGGTAAACAGTGCCTCATGGAACGGTGTGACGCACCGCTGCTGTGCAGCGATCGGAAGCATCAGAAGCAACGCGCCCACCAGATCAACTGCCGCAAAACCTGCAATAATGACCTGAAAAGAAGAAAAACGATGCCGCCTGTAACGAGGATATTGAATCATAAAAGCTCCTTTACCTATCCGTGTGCATAAAGATTAGCATGGAATAGATAAAAGAGCCGTAAAGAAAATTGTAGAAGTATAAAGATTCCATTAAAATTGATCGGCCAACACTAAAAAACGCCGGACATCACCAGTTAAAAAACAGTAATATCCAGCATTCATTAGAAAACAAACAATCCGAACCCATCTCCTATCGGAAACAAGTTCGGATCATTTCTGTTTGGTCCGAGTGGCGAGAATCGAACTCACGGCCTCTTGAACCCCATTCAAGCGCGCTACCAAAACTGCGCTACACCCGGTCATCATCCGTTGCCTCCCTACCGAAGCGCCGGCGACATGAGATATTATACTCGGATAAGACGGCCTTGTCAACAGATTTTTGCAATTTTTTCGGATTTTTTTGAATAAAGTATGATTTTGACGGTGATGCGCTGCTTTGCATCGTACTAATTCCTTCCGCCGTCGCATAAATTTCTTCCAAATGGCTTTCAAATGGGAAGAGAGGGGAGAGCATTTTGGCAAAGCAGGAACGAATCGAGCAGGCGGCAGTCTGCCGCGAGATAGGAGCCCGCACCGGCGGCGATATCCTCATTGGTGTGGTGGGGCCGGTGCGCACGGGCAAGAGCACCCTCATCAAGCAGTTTATGGAAAAGCTGGTGCTGCCCGCCATCGGCCCGGAGGACGCGAAGCTCCGCGCCCGCGATGAGCTGCCCCAGTCGGCAGCAGGACGCACCATCATGACCACAGAGCCCAAGTTCATCCCGGAGGCGGCTGTGCCGCTGGCGCTGGAGGGCGGGGGAGAGTGCAGCATCCGGCTCATCGACTGCGTGGGCTACATGGTGGAGGGGGCCATGGGCCACGAGGAGAATGACAAGCCCCGGATGGTCAAAAGCCCCTGGTTCGACGAGGAGATCCCCTTCGACCTCGCTGCCGAGACCGGCACCCGCAAGGTCATCCGGGACCATTCCACCATCGGCATCGTCGTCACCACCGACGGCACCATCAGCGAGATACCCCGCGAAAACTACATCCCTGCAGAAAAGCGGGTCATCGACGAGCTGGAAGCGCTGGGCAAGCCCTTCGTCATCCTGCTCAACAGCACCCACCCCGACGCCCCCGAGACAAAGACGCTGGCGGCGGAAATGGAAGAGAGCTATGGCCGGACCGTTCTGCCTGTGAGCTGCCTCGACCTCGACGAGGCGCAGCTGGGCGAGATTTTGCAGAAGGTGCTCTACGAGTTTCCGGTGCGGGAGCTGGATTTCGCCCTGCCCCGCTGGGTGACGATGCTGGACAAAGGCCACTGGCTCCAGACCGAGGTATACACAGCGGCCATGCAGCTCTCCGAGAAAATTTCCCGGATGAAGGACGTCTCCGACTCCGGCCGGGCGGCGCTGGACTGCGAGGCGGTGGAAAGCGCCGCCCTCAGCGGGATGAACCTCGCCGACGGTGTAGTCCGCATCACGGTGCTGCTCAAGCCCGAGGTGTTTTATAAGGTGCTCAGCGAGCAGACGGGCCTTGAAATCGGCGACGAAGCGGGGTTGATGCCCTGCATCATCGAGCTGGCCAAAGCCAAGCGTGCCTACGAGAAGATACGCAGTGCGATGGAGCAGGTGGAGGCCACCGGCTACGGCATCGTGATGCCGTCCATCGACGAGCTTTCGCTGGAACAGCCCGAGATCGTCCGGCAGGGCGGGCGGTACGGCGTCCGTCTCGAGGCCAGCGCGCCGTCCATCCACATGATGAAGGCGGTCATCCACACCGAGCTGAGTCCCATCGTGGGGACGGAGAAGCAGAGCGAAGACCTCGTGCAGAGCCTTTTGAAGGATTTCGAGGACGACCCCGTCCGCCTGTGGGAGTCGAACATCTTCGGCAAGAGCCTCCACGAGCTGGTCAACGACGGCCTGCAGAACAAGCTGCTCCATATGCCGCAGGAGGCCCGGGGCCGTTTGCAGGAGACGCTGGAACGGGTCATCAACGAGGGCTGTACCGGACTCATCTGTATCTTGATCTGACAAAAAGTCCGCTGCACGAAACCAACGTGCAGCGGACTTTTATGCTATTTCTCTTCTTCGGTCAATTTGGTAATGAGCATCTGGTAAATTTCATTGCCCTTCAAAATGAACTGCTTTTTTACCATCTCAGCGCTCAGCCGGTCGGGAGTGCCGATGTCCAGACAGAACAGCTCGCTGTCCAGAGCCTTCACCTGACAGCGCACGGAGCAATGGCCGTCGGCCTTTTCGCTGATGCGGGCGCTGTACTCGGCTTCCTTGCGCGCCCAGGTCTGGCTGCGCAGCACGGCGGCGACCGCCTTTTCCCGCACACTGCGGGGCAGGTCGTAGGCCAGCTCCTGCGCCACCTTCCGGCCCTTGTCGGTGATGGCGTACCGGTCGCCGTCCGCCGTCACGAGCTGCTGCCTGGCGATGTCGTCCAGGCAGGAGCCGATCTCAAAATAATTTACCAAAGCCTCTTCCATCAGGGCGTTTTCGATCTCCGTCCGTGTGATAGGCCCGGCGTTCTTGACAAGATAACACAGCAGCAATCGTATCTCGGTGCTGTTGGTCAGCCCACCGGGACGCACACCGGCGGTAAAAGCATCGTTGGCGGCCATTGTTACTCCCATCTCCCGTGTTCTATAGTATTAACTATAGTATAAAGGGTTTCACGCCGGATTGCAAGCCATGACCGAAAAATCCGTCTCGATGCGCTTGTGGCTCTCGGGGGTGGAGTAGAGCCAGTGGTCGAGGTGGCCCTCGGTGATGAAGTACCGCAGCTCGAAGCGGTGGCTCTGGCTGAGGGCGTGGTTGACGATGACGAGCTTTATCTTCATCTTCTCGGGCAGGATGTTCTTGATGTAGACGCTCACGGCCTGTCCGGGCCGCAGGTCGGGGCAGCTCTCGGCGAGGCCCGCGAGGTTGGGCGCGATCTCGATGAAGGTGCCGTACTCCTCCACGCTCCGCACGATGCCCACCACCGTTTCGCCCACAGTAAAGGCGGCAGCGTTCTCGGCCCAGGTACCCAGCAGTTCCCGGATGGTCAGCACTAACCGCCCCTGTGCGTCCCGGCTCTTGATGGCGCAGAGGATCTGCTGCCCCACGCTGACCCGGTCGGCAGGAGAGGAGATACGGCTCACCGACATACAGTCGATGGGCAGCAGGGCGCTGATGCCGCAGCCTACGTCACAGAACGCGCCGAAGGGCTCGATGTGGGTCACGATGCAGGGCAGGATGTCGCCGGGCTGGAGCTGGTCGAGGTATTCGGCCTTGCACATCCGCTGGGCTTCAGCGCGGGAGAGGCGGTAGACAGTCTGTCCGTTTTCGTCGGTGTCGATGCCCTCGATGACAAAGCAGGTGGGCCGTCCTACCCGCGTCAGTATGGCGATGTCCCGTACGCTGCCGGTGTCGGCCCCGTCGGCGCACTGCCCGAAGGGCATTACAGCCCGGCAGCCGCCCAGCTCGAACCGGAGCTGACGCTGGGTGTCGAAGGCCAGCGCCGTGCTCTGCAAGATCTCGCGGCTGGCCATCGCGGCCCGCAGCTCGGCGGCGCTCAGGCGGGAAGCATTGCGGTAGTTGTTTTCGGTACGAAACGCTTGCATCATCTTTCATTCCTCTTTCTCTGTTTTTTGGGTAGCATTGCAGCTACAAAAGAAGCTGCTTTCGTAAGCAGGGTGCGCCGAATGGCGAGAATTTTTGTCAGCAAACAAGGCGATTTTCCGCAGCAATCCTGACGGATTGCAAGGGAAAGCAACGCAGTGTGCTGACAAAAAGACCGCTCAAGCGGTGTGCAATGCTTATGAAAGTGGCTTCTAAACCATATGCAGCTGCATTTGCATTTTATACGAGTTTGGATTATACTATAGATGTGCGTCACTCTTTCGGACACACGGCCTGTACTATAAATGTGCAGACAGGAGGGATTCAATATGGACATTGCAGTCGGCGATACCATCCTCACCCGCAAACAGCACCCCTGCGGAGCAGCAAGCTTCGAGGTGCTGCGGGTGGGCATGGATTTCAAGATCCGCTGCACGGGCTGTGGCCGCGAGGTCATGCTGCCCCGGGCAAAGATCGAGAAGAACATCAAAAAGGTCATCAAACCGGGCCAGGAATAGCCCGGCGGCACAGCACATTCAGAAACTGTATTGTAAGGAGAACTGCCTGATATGCCGAATCTGACTTCCCAAATGGAGGCCGTCTGCCGCCGGTTCGAAGAACTTTCTATCCGTCTCAATCAGCCCGAAACTGCCGCCGACCCGGCACAGTTCCGCCGCCTGATGCAGGAGTACCATGAAGCACAGCCGGTGGTGGACGCTTACCACGCCCTCACCACTGCGCAGGACCACCTGGCACAGGCGAAAGCCCTGCTGGAAGGGGACGAGCCCCTCGACGCGGACTTTAAGGCTATGGTACAGCAGGAACTGAGCGAAAAAAGTCAGGATGTGGCAGAGCTGGAAAATAATCTCAAAATTTTGCTACTGCCGAAGGACGCAAACGACGAGAAAAGCGTCATCATGGAGATACGCGCCGGTGCCGGCGGCGAGGAAGCTGCGCTGTTCGCCCACAGCCTCGTGCGGATGTACACCATGTACGTCCAGAGCCGGGGCTGGGAGATGGAGCTGCTGAACCTCAACGAGACGGAGCTCGGCGGAACCAAGGAAGCCGTCTTTGCGGTCAATGGCCGGGGCGCCTACAACCGCCTCAAGTACGAGAGCGGCGTCCACCGGGTGCAGCGTGTGCCCGAGACGGAGACGCAGGGGCGCCACCAATTGATGGCGT
>OAUA01000226.1_pt1 | contig 27001 bp, 28 predicted proteins | sample 1495081 | NCBI WGS metagenome assembly OAUA01 (sample SAMEA2579993, study PRJEB22360) | human gut metagenome | biome: human gut; feature: human-associated habitat; material: faeces | place: Denmark | collected 2008/2010
AATTTCACCAAGGGGGCCGAGGGCCCTATCCCCCCCCCCCCCGAAAAAAGGGATTCTCTTTGACGAAACTGTTCTTAGATGAGGTATAAAAATGACGTTGGAACAAGTATATGCAGCCATTGGCGGCGATTACAAGGGCGTAATGGAGCGTCTGCCCAGCGCGGACTTCGTCCGCCGCTTCGCTCTGAAATTTCTGCAGGACGACAGCTTCCCGAACCTGAAAAAGGCGCTGGAAGAGAAGGATGCCCCGACAGCATTCCGTGCCGCTCACACCCTGAAGGGCGTCTGCCAGAACCTCGGCTTCGATGCACTGTACGTCCCGTCCAGTGCTCTGACGGAAGCTCTCCGCGGCGGCAGCCTTGACGGTGCCGACGAGCTGTTCCCTCCGGTAGAGAAGGAATATCAGCGTGTGGTCGAGGCGCTGAAAGCATTAGAATAACGAAAAAATCCCCCGCAGCGTCACAAAGCTGCGGGGGATTTTTCTATTGGATGAATATCAGGAACTGTCTGTCATTATTTCCGGCTTGCCAGCAGAGCCTCGATCTTCTTGATGGGGTCGATGATGCTGGAAACGGACATGTCGTGGTTCAGGGCCACGACGAAGTATGCGGCGTACTTGGAGACGTCAACATCGACGTACCAGTCACGGGTCAGCAGCTCAGGCATACGGTAGGTCAGGTTGGTGCCGGTAACGTAGTCCAGAATGCCGTCGGCCACAGCCTTGTCGAACTTCTCGAGGCCGCTGGTGAAGAGCGGGAAGGTGGCGTTGGCGATGATGCGCTTTGCGCCGCGCTCTTTCAGGTTGGTGGCAACTTCCAGCATGCTCTCGCCGGAAGCGATGATGTCGTCAGCGACGAAGACGGTCTTGCCCTCAACGGAATCGCCCAGGTACTCGTGAGCGACGATGGGGTTGCGGCCATTGACCACGCGGGTGTAATCGCGGCGCTTGTAGAACATACCCAGGTTGCAGCCCAGCACGCTGGAGAAGTACATATTGCGGCTCATAGCGCCCTCGTCGGGGCTGACCACGATGAACTTGTCCTTGTCGAAGCTGATCTCAGGGTTCTTCTTGAGCAGGTTCTTCAGGACCTGATAGGTGGGCATCGCATTGTCGAAGCTCATCAGAGGCACAGCGTTCATCAGGCGGGGATCGTGTGCATCGAAGGTGATGATGTTCTTGACGCCCATGGCCTGCAGCTCCTGCAGAGCCACAGCGCAGTCCAGACTCTCGCGGGACACGCGGCGGTGCTGACGGCCGCCGTACAGGCTGGGCATGATGACAGACACACGGTGTGCCTTGCCGGCCACGGCCTGGATGAGGCGCTTCAGGTTGGCGAAGTGGTCATCCGGAGACAGGTGGTTCTCATAGTTGAACAGCTTGTAGGTCACGCTGTAGTTGCCGGGGTCAACAACGATGAAAATATCGTCGCCGCGCACCGACTCCTTGACCAGACCCTTGGCGTCGCCGCTCTGGAAGCGGGGGCAGGCGCTCTCGATGATAAAGCTATTGGTCTGGTAGCCGGCCTCGCTGGCCCAGCGCACCAGATGCTTGTCGATGAGGTTGGTCAGCTCCTCGGCGCCCGGGCAGGCGATGAGGCGCAGGTCGGCGACCTGAGGCTGGTGGAAGCAATCCTTAGGGATAATGACAGACATAATTACAGCTCCTTAAAGTTTCTTTTATCAGTTGATAAAATTAGACGTTGAAGTGCATATCCGTTATTTATTCTATCACATTTTCGGCATTTCGACACTACAAACTTGCATCCAACCTGCATTTTCTGCGCCTTGCACATCTCTTTTTCGAAAAAGAGCCGGAGACTATGTGTTTTTTACAAAAACCATACATTCTCCGGCTCAAAAGTCATTCTTTTAAGTTTTTGCTCTTACAGGGCAGCGACAGCAGCCTTCAGCTCTTCGACGCGGTCGGTGTTCTCCCACTTCACGCCCAGGTCCTCGCGGCCCATGTGGCCGTAAGCAGCCAGCTTGCGGTAGATGGGCTTGCGCAGGTCGAGGTCGCGGATGATGGCGGCGGGGGTCAGGTCGAAGACCTTCTCCACAGCCTGCTCGATCTTCTCGTCGGCCACGACGCCGGTGCCGAAGGTGTCCACCATGATGGAGACGGGCTTTGCCACGCCGATGGCGTAAGCCACCTGCACCTCGCACTGCTTGGCCAGACCAGCGGCCACGATGTTCTTGGCCACCCAGCGGGTCGCATAAGCGGCGCTGCGGTCCACCTTGCTGGGGTCCTTGCCGGAGAAGGCACCGCCGCCGTGGCGTGCGTAGCCGCCGTAGGTATCGACGATGATCTTACGGCCGGTCAGGCCGGTATCGCCCTGAGGGCCGCCCACGACGAAGCGGCCGGTGGGGTTGATATAATACTTGGTGTTCTCGTCCAGCAGCTCGGCGGGGATGGTGGCCTTGATGACCTTCTCCATCACGTCGGCGCGCAGCTGCTCCATGCTGACGGCCTCGCTGTGCTGGCTGGAAATGACCACAGCGTCCACGCGGACGGGCTTGCCGTCCACATACTCGACAGTGACCTGGCTCTTGCCGTCCGGACGCAGATAGTCCAGCTCGCCGCTCTTGCGGACTTCGGTCAGCTTCTTGGCCAGCTTGTGGGCCAGGCTGATGGGCATGGGCATCAGCTCGGGGGTCTCGTCGCAGGCATAACCGAACATCATGCCCTGGTCGCCGGCGCCGCCGACCTCATCGTTGGTGCCGAGGGCGATGTCGGGGCTCTGGCCGTCGATGTTGGAGATGACGGCGCAGGTGTCGGCATCGAATCCGAACTTTGCGCGGGTATAGCCGATGTCAGCCACGACCTCGCGGACGGTCTTCTGGAAATCGACGTAGCAGTTGGTGGTGATCTCGCCCATGATGTGGACGAGGCCGGTGGATGCGCAGGTCTCGCAGGCCACGCGGGCGTCGGGGTCGTGGGTCAAAATCTCGTCGAGGATGGCGTCAGAGATCTGGTCGCAGATCTTATCGGGATGGCCCTCGGTGACGGATTCAGAAGTAAACAGACGGTGCTTTGCCATTTTTGTACCTCCTTGGCGTTGGGGTGTGTGCATCGATATTGACAGCTTCCTACTCGTTCATCAAGTTTATGCAATGAAAAACGCTCAGAACCGAAGCTCTGAGCGTTGCACTCTTATCTTTCGGTTTCCCGCAGGATTTGGCACCTTATGCTCACACACAGGTTGTCGGGCTTCACAGGGCCTGTCCCCTCAGCCGCTCTTGATAAGTCGGTATTCAGTTTGTCCGGATAATATCTTATCATTGCCTCGTCGAAATGTCAAGAAGAGTCGCACTCTTTTTTGACATTTCGCGCAGATTGATAAGGCTCAATAACCCTTTGCCTGCTCGCCGTTCAGGATCTTGACGGCGCGGGAGGTGCCCAGACGGTCTGCACCGAGGGCGAGGAACTTCTCCATATCCTCGACGGTGGAGATGCCGCCGGCGGCCTTGACCTTGCAGCGGCCAGCCACACCCTTGACCATCAGCTCCACGTCGTGGAAGTTTGCGCCGGCGGTGGAGAAGCCGGTGCTGGTCTTGATGTAGTCAGCGCCTGCCTCGCAGACGATGTCGCACATCTTGCGCTTCTCGTCGTCGGTCAGCAGGCAGGTCTCGATGATGACCTTCAGGACCTTATCGCCCACAGCCTGCTTGACGGCGCGGATGTCCTCGCGGACGGCGTCGTACTCGCCGTTCTTCAGGCGGCCGATGTTGATGACCATGTCCACCTCGGCAGCGCCGTTCTCGATGGCAGTCTTGGCCTCAAAAGCCTTGGAAGCGGTGTCCATTGCGCCCAGAGGGAAACCGACCACGCAGCAGACCGGGATGCGGCCCGCCATGTACTCGACGGCCTGCTTCACATAGCAGGTGTTGATGCAGACGGAAGCCGTGTGGTTGGCGATGGCCTCGTCGCACAGGGTCTGGATCTGGGGCCAGGTAGCCTCAGGCTTGAGCAGGGTGTGATCGACGTGGGACAGGATCTCTTCACGATTCATACTTTTTTCCTCCTGAATCAAAGTTGGTTTGAAAACAGCTTCTTAGTTCTTGGTGGCACGGCGTACCTTCGCCATGCCGACAGCGCTCAGGGCAATGGCCGTTGCAGACACCGTTGCGCCGATGATGCCCAGCACAAGGCCGGAGACCAGAAATGCAAAACCTTTCAGACCACGTTTCATAATACCGTACCTCCTGAAATTATATCAGATATTTTTCTGCCGCCGGCAGAAAAATATCTCACTTACGCTTAAAAACGATGAGCTTGCTGAACACATAATTCAGCACGACCACCACCACGTTGGAGAACACCTTCACCGCCATGCCCCACAGGGCCTGGGCATCGTAGAAGCTGGTGACAAAGATGGCCGTCGGGCCGTCGGCACCGCCGATGATGGCGATGGCGGCAGAGCCGTCGGAGATAGAGGGAGCGGGCGCTGCGCTGCCGGTGGCCATCTGCAGCGCCGTATCCGGGCCAAACCAGCCAGCCAACAGGCTCAGCGCACCGTTCATAAAGCTCTCCACCAGAGCCGCCCCCTGGGCGGCCAGCAGGTTGCCGAAGATCATCATGATGGCGGCATCCAATACCAGTGTACCCAGACGGCAGGTGACGAATGCACCAAATTCTTTCAGCGCTTCTCTGCCCTGCGTCCGGCTGGCGAAGACGAACGCCCGGTTGGTGACGTAGGCGAACAAAATGCAGATGCCATTGTCCAGCACATTGCCCCAGCTGTTGGCAGCTGTATAGCCGAGCAGCCGGCTGAACAGCGCATACAGTACGATGTTCAGCAATGTGGTCAGCACACCGAAAACGAGATAAGCCAGCACCTCGCGGTGCTTTATAAACCAGTTTTTCATTGACATTAAAACCTTCCGTCGCCAGCAGGGCACTACTGTTTCCGAAATACAGAAACTTTGCTCATCCAGTATACGCCTGACCGGCACGCCAGTGGCTCTCCCTACGGGAGAGCTGTCGCGTCAGCGACTGAGAGGGCTATACAAAAACAGCCCCGCCGCCGTTTTCCCGGCAACGGGGCTGTAGTTCGCATTGTGTCTGATGAGACTATGCTGCGGGCTGATTACTCAGCGTCGTCGTTCAGCAGAGCCTTCATGGACAGGCTGATGCGCTTCTTGTCGAAGTCGACATCCAGCAGCTTCACATCGACCATATCGCCGACCTTCAGTGCGTCGGAGACCTTCTCAACGCGGTCATTGCTGATCTCGCTGATGTGGACCAGACCGTCAACACCCGGCAGGATGCGGACGAATGCACCGAACTTGGTCAGGGACACGACCGGAGCATGGAAGGTGCTGCCGATGGGGTAGTTGTTCTTCAGCTGCTCCCAGGGGTTGTCCTCAGCCTTCTTGTAGCCCAGAGAGACCTTGTGGTTCTCGGTGTCGATGTCCTTCACATACACCTCGATGGTGTCGCCAACGGAGACGACCTCAGAGGGATGCTTGATGCGGTTCCAGCTCAGCTCGCTGATGTGGCACAGGCCGTCCACACCGCCGATGTCAACGAATGCACCGTAAGAGGTCAGGCTCTTGACGACGCCGGTGTAGGTCTTGCCGACCTCGACGCTTGCCCAGAACTCCTCACGCTTAGCCTTGTTCTGCTCAGCGGTGACCTTGTTGATGCTGCCGACGATCTTGCGGCCGGAGCACTCGGTGACGACCAGCTGAACGTGCTGGCCGACCAGAGCAGTGTAGTCCTCGTCGCGGCGCATAGTGGCCTGAGAACGGGGAACGAACACCTTGACGCCCTTGACGTTGACGACAACGCCGCCCTTGTTGAACTCGGTGACGTCGCCCTCGACGACCTCGCCGGACTCAGCTGCCTTGGCGATCTCTTCCATGCCCTTGCGAGATGCGAGCTTCTTGCGGGAGAGCTGGATGACGCCATCCTGATCCATAACCTTCTCGACGATGAGGTCCAGCTCATCGCCAACTTTCACCAGGTCCTCGACCTTGGCGGAGGAATCATCGGTCAGCTCGCTCAGCTTGACAAAGCCGGTCTGCTTAGCTCCGATATCCACCTGGATCTCGTTGGCAGAGATGCTGGTCACGATTCCTTTCACAATACTGCCTGCATGAACACGCTTTTCCTCGGATGCGTTCAGCATCTCCTCAAAGCTCATGCTGTCATTGATTTCTGCGCTCATACTGTTAAGTACCTCCTCAATAATAGACGATGGCGTTGAAGCCCCGGCTGTGACGCCCGCCGTCTTTACATCTGCAAACCATTCCGGCCGAAGTTCGCTCGCTGTCTCGACCGTTACGGCTCGCGTATGCCTTGCGGCGACCTGTACCAGCTTTTGGGTATTGGAAGAATGATGACCGCCAATGACAACAATGATGTCGCATTGTTGGCTGAGGTCTTCCGCTTCCTGTTGCCTCGCCCACGTCGCATTACATATTGTATCAAAAATTCGGGCGTTTGTATAGGCTTTTTTGAGAAACTCCGAACTTTCTTGCCATTTTGTTACCTGAAATGTGGTCTGTGCAACCGCAAAAATGGGCTTTTGGGGGTCAGAAGGCCCTTTCCATGCCTTCAACTGGGCCAGATCGCTGAAAATGAATACCTCTCCCCGGGTATGTCCGACGATGCCCTGCACCTCCGGATGGGACATGTCACCGGCCACCACGAGTGTCGCACCGGCGGCTTCGGCCTCGGAAGCGACTTTCTGTATCTTCTTCACGAAGGGGCAGGTGGCGTCGTGATAGGTACAGCCCCGGGCGTCCAGCTCATCGTAAATGCTGCGTGGGACGCCGTGGCTGCGGATGACCACCTCGTAGCCCGCGGGGACATCAGCGGGGGTGTCTGCTGCCAGTGCGCCCCGGCGCTCGAGGTCTTCCACGGTCTGGGGGTTGTGGATGAGGGGGCCGAGGGTGGCCACCTTGCGGCCCTCATCCAGCAGACCGTAGGTCAGCTTGACCGCGCGGTCCACGCCGAAGCAGAAACCCGCAGTCTTTGCAAGTCTGATTTCCATTGTACTCTCCTAGATTCAACCTCTCTGTCATCGCTGCGCGATGACGGAGAGGGCAAGCCGCCTTACAATCCACTCCACGCATCCAGAACGGCCTGCTTATTCTCCCGCAGCTTCTTTATGTCGCGGCGGCCTTCCATCGCAAACTGTGCGGCGGGCATGGGCTCGCCGAAGATGACACGCACCTTGCAGAACAGCTTCATCTTACCATCGGGGGTGTCGTAGTAGATGCGGCAAGGCACGACGTCCACATTTGCTGCCGCCGCGATGACGAAGAGGCCGCTCTTGAGGGGAAGGAACTTTCCCTCCTTCTCCCGCGTCCCCTCCGGGAAGAGCAGCAGCGTACCGCCCTCCTGACACTTTTTCACGGTGTCGTCGATGACACCGACCTCTTCTTTCGTGCCGCGGACACAGACTGCACCGGCGCACCGGAAGAACCACGACAGGAATGCGTTTATCTCGAACAGCTCTTTCTTGGCAAACACGGTCATCCGCTGGCCCCAGAACCGGGTGATGACGACGAACACCGGGTCGATGGCGGAGATGTGGTTGGGGGCAATGATGCAGCCCTTCGTGCCGATTTTTTTCAGGTTCTCTCGGCCCTCACACCGGACGCGGAAGCCGATGTGGAACACCAGCCATGCCAGCGGGACCAGAATATAATATAGTATCATCCGACCTTCTCCGTAATCATTTTCTTCATGGCCTCAAAGCTCTGCTCGAAGTTCAGCTCCGAAGTGTCCAGCAGCACGGCGTCGTCTGCCTGCTTGAGAGGAGCTGCGGCGCGGTGGGTGTCCTGATAGTCGCGCTGCTTGACGTCGGCCAGCACATCTTCGTAGGGGGTGTCGATGCCCTTCTGCTGGTACTCCTTCCAGCGGCGGGTGGCGCGGGCCTCCGGGCTGGCGGTGAGGAAGATCTTCACAGTCGCATTGGGCAGCACCACGGTGCCGATGTCGCGGCCATCCATCAGGATGTTCTGCGTCCTGGCCATGTCCCGCTGCATCTCCAGCAGGAAGGCGCGCACCGCCGGATTTGCACCCACGGCAGAAGCCGCCATTCCCACCTCTTCGGTGCGGATGGCCGTGCTGACGTCCTCGCCATTCAGATAGATATGCTGTTCGCCCTCGATAAAAGCAAACTCGAGGGTGATATTGGGCAGCAGGGCATTGACTGCCTCGTTGTCCTTCGGGTCCTTGCCCGCGCGGAGGGCGTAAAGGCCGATGGTGCGGAACATCGCACCGGTGTCCACATAAATGTAGCCGAAGTCCGCAGCCAGACGCCGCGCCAGCGTAGATTTGCCTGCGCCCGCAGGCCCGTCGATCGCAACAGATACCATTATAAAAGCTCCTTCTTTCATTTTACTGAGCATAGCCCGCCCACCAGTGTTCAGATATCACAGGTTATTCGCAAAACTCTGTGCCGTGCAGAATGCGATCTGCAGATTGTAGCCGCCGGTATAGGCGTCCACATCCAGCACCTCGCCTGCAAAGTAGAGGCCGAGGGCCTTTTTGCTCTGCATGGTCTTGGGGTCCACCTCCCGCACCGACACGCCGCCCGACGTGATGACTGCGTGGGCCAAATCGCCCCGGGCGTCGATGGACACCCGCCAGCGCTTCATCAGCTGTACCAGTTCCCGCTTCTGCTCCCGGGTGATCTGGTTTGCCCTGGTGGCCGGGTCGATGCCCCAGCGGGCCACCATGACCGGCTGCATACTGGACGGCAGCAGCTTCACCAGTGCGCCCTGCGCCGCATGGTTCGCCAGAAGGGCAAAGTCCCGGGTGATGCGGTCATAAAGCTGTTCCTCGCTGAGGGCAGGCTTCAAATCAATAAAAGCTTCGTACCTGTGTTTTTTCATGTCGCCCAGATGACTCGACGCGCTGAGGGTCAGCGGCCCGCTGATGCCGAAGTGGGTGAACAGCATCTCGCCCTGCTCCTCGAAGATGGCTTTGCCGTCCTCGTGGAGGGTGAGAGTCACGTTCTTGAGGGCGAGACCCATCATCTTCTTGCAGTCGGCATCGTGGCTCACGAGGCTGACAAGGCTGGGGACAGGCTCCACGAGGGTGTGGCCCGCCTGCCGGGCCAGCTTGTAGCCGTCGCCGGTGGAGCCGGTGGTGGGGTAGCTCAGGCCGCCCGTTGCCACCAGCACGGCGTCCGCCTTGTACTCCCGGCCCGAAGTTCCCCGCACTCCTACGCAGCGATAGGCCGGGCCAGGCTTTTTCTTTCTCGGGCGGCGCGGATCTTCCGGCGCGGCAGGCGCTCCTTCCGGCTGGGCCAGCGGCTCCAGCAGAAGCTTTTTTGCCCCGTCGTGGACGATGTCCGCTCCGTCTGCGTACCGCAGAAGAGCCTGCCGGATCTCTTCGGCCTTGTCTGACACCGGGAACACCCGGCGTCCGCGCTCCACCTTCAGCTCCACACCGAGAGACTCGAACAGCTCCATCGTCCTGGCCGGCGGGAAAGCCCCCAGCGACGAGAACAGAAAGCGGGGGTTCGTCCGCACATGGTGCAGAAATTCCTCTGCGGTGCAGTCGTTGGTCACATTGCAGCGGCCCTTTCCGGTGACGAGAATTTTCTGAGCCGGCTTTTCCATATGTTCCAGCACCGTCACCTCATGCCCCTGCCGCAGGGCCGCGCCCGCCGCCATCAGGCCGGCAGCACCGCCGCCTACCACTAAGACCTTCATGTTTCGTTTCCTCCGCTTTTTCTTCTGTCTTCACACTTATTCCAGTTTATCATACCAGAATCGACCGCCAAAAGCAATGTGAAAAAAGCAGGTACAGCGTTCTGCTGCACCTGCCCGGAAAATTTTGCTTATTTCATGGCCTTGATGGGGTCGAGATACTTTTCGCCCTCCATGACCTCCAAGTGGATGTGGCTTTCCTCGGCACACTCGCAGCTCACGCTGCCCACCTTGCCGATGGCCTGCCCGGCCGAGACGGTGTCGCCCTTCTTCACCCTGGCGTCCGTCGTGCCGCAGACCCGCCAGACCCTGCCGGAGGCGTCTTCGATGGCGACCACAGGCCCCCACTTGTCGTCCGTGCCGATCTCCACCACCTTGCCTGCCGCCGGGGCGGTCACTTCCGCGCCCCTGTCGGCGGCGTAGTCCACACCGTTGTGGGTGCGCCAGTCGCCCAGCGTCTTGCTGTAGACCAGCTCATCGCCGCTGTAGCTGTTTAAGACGCGCCCCGAGACAGGCTGCGTGGAGGCAGGCGCATCCGAACTGCTGGCAGGCAAGGACTCGGTTTGCAGCGCGGAGGGTTCGCGCACCGAACCAGACCCAGACTGCGCACCAGAAGAGGACGCAGCCCCACCGGACGAGCTGTCGGCTTTTGGCACATTGGCCACACTGTTTGCTGCGGGTGCGTTCTGCTGCTGCCATTCGGCTTCCTCCTCTCCGGCGACGCCGGGCGATGTGTTGATGCCCTCGTCGATGCCGGGGGCGGTGCTGGACGGGCTGCGCACCGTGTCCAGATTCTTCTTCAGCTCATTGCGCACCGTGCGCACAGCCCACACCCCGGCCGCTGCCGCCGCCAGCAGGCAGGCGGTGAGCACCAGCGCAAAGGCTTTGTCCCGCAAAAACTTTCTGAATTGCTCCATCGTTCGTTACTCCAATCCATCTTTGTGTACGGAATCGTTTCTTTGGTGGTAGTTTGGAGCGGCAGAGCGGGGTTTATTCATCCTTTATTCGAAAGGATACAAAAAGGCCCCGGATGACCGGGGCCTTACCTGTTGCATTGTTCTTTTTATGCAGCGCAGTCCGGGAAATTCACCACCGTGATTTCCGCCACCGCCTTTTCCACAGTCTGCAAAATATGCTCTATCTTTTCTATTGTATCCGCTGACAGAACAACTTCTCCGCACTGCTCACACTTCATACAGGGGACATTTTTGATGACAACGACACAGTTTTTGAGCTGTACGGTATGAATGGTAGTATCAGGCTTCATTTCGCCCTTGCAGAAAAAGCAGGTCATGTCTTATTCCCCTTTCTTCTTTCGTTCTGTATAAGAGGCATTCCAGTGGTCCAGGTCAGGCCAATAGGCGGTCAATATCCACAGCGCATCCTCATGGATGCCGCACACCACATGGAGCCAGCGGCCCGCCAGATTGACGCCAAGTACCAGACAGGATGGACACCGGTAGTCGTCCGGGCGATATTCGATGATTTTTCCGCTCTGGATAGCCTGCCGAATATCAGCCAAACGGATGCCGCGTTCATAAAGCCGGGCCTGCGAGTGTGCTGTCAGGAATATCTGCCCACTGCAGGATAGTGTGCGCAGGTTTTCAATCGTCAATTCCACGCTCTACCGGCCTTCTTTCTTTTTATTTGATTATAGCATCTCCGTTTCATCAAGTCAATCACAGTGCAAAAGACCCCCATCCGGCGTTCCGGACAGGGGCCAAAAGTCCTATTTAGTTGTTGCGGCTGCGGCTGTTCATGCCCAGCAGGCGGACGACGTAGAGGAAGATGTTGATGAAATCCAGATACAGGGTCAGTGCGCCGTAGATGGAAGCCTTCTCGGCCAGCTCGGCGTCGCCTGCATAGTAGGCGTAGATCTGGCGGAGCTTCTGGGTATCGTAGGCGGTGAGCAGCATGAACACCACCAGGCCGATGCCGCAGTAGAGCACCGAGGCACCGAAGCCAAAGCCGAAGAGCGCACCCACGAGGCTGGTGACGATCATGGCCACCAGAGCCATCATCAGGCGGGGGCCCCAGCCGGTGAGGTCCTTATGGGTGGTGGTGCCGTACACAGCCATGAGGCCGAAGTAGACCGCCGTGGCGAGGAAGGCCATGACCAGCGTACCTACCGAGAACATCAGGAAGTAGTAGCTCAGGACCATGCCGTTCAGGATGGCGTATCCGAAGAACGCGGCTCTTGCACCGTCGATGGACATCTTCTGCACCCGGGCGCTGAGCATGAACACCAGCGCCAGCTCACCGATGGTAAGCAGGAAGTAAAGCGAATTGACCAGATAGATAAGGGACGTGGTCGCCGTGATATAGGCCATTGCGAAGGTGACGAGCAGGCCGCCGGCCATCCAGCGGTAGGTGCGGGTCATATAGTCCGATGCGCTCATCGAAGGCTCCGCATAGCCGCGGTCATAGTTGTTGTAATCCATAAGGAATCCTCCATTCAAAATCAGGGCATCGACCTCGGCCTTGCCCCGGTCTACGAAATATAGTATACTGCATAGAAATGAACGATTCATGAAAAAGGCTGTGATATTTGATGTCCCTCGGACTTTATCTGCATATTCCTTACTGTTTTTCCAAATGCCGGTACTGTGATTTCTACTCCGCCCCCGGCCAGCGCGGCGTCCCCCGGGCCTATGTGGACGCTTTGCTTCGGGAACTCTCCCGGTTTGCGCCGGACGCGCCCCTGCGGCCGGACACCCTTTATTTCGGCGGCGGAACGCCCAGCCTGCTGGACCCGGCAGACGCCGCCCGGCTCATCGCCGCCGCGCAGCCCCTGCCCGGGGCCGAGATCACGCTGGAAGCCAACCCTGAGACCGTGACCGAAGACTCTCTCCGGGCATTCCGGGAGGCGGGCGTCAACCGCATCTCCTTTGGCGTCCAGTCGGCCCGGGACAGCCAGCTCAAGACGCTGGGCCGCCCCCACACGGCAAAGCAGGCGCGGGCCGCTTTCGCCGCCGCACGCCGTGCCGGATTCGAGAACATCAGCGGCGACATCATGCTGGCCCTGCCCCATTATACGCAGGCCGAGTTCGACGAGACGCTGGAGCTGATCGAGGATGGCGGCGCGGTTCACATTTCCGCCTACCTCTTGAAGATCGAGCCCGACTCCGCCTTTGGCCGGACTCCCCCCGAGGGTCTGCCCACCTCCGACGAGGCGGCAGACTTCTACCTCTATGCCGTCGAGCAGCTGGAGCATCATGGCTACCGGCAATATGAGATCTCCAACTTCGCCCGCCCGGGCTATGAGGGAAAGCACAACCTCATCTACTGGGACTGCGGCGACTATCTGGGCATCGGCCCCGCCGCCCACTCCTGCATGGGCGGCAAACGGTTCTACTACCCCGCCGACACCGAAGCCTTTCTGCGGGACGAGGCCGCGCCCGTCATGGACGGCGGCTGCGGTGCGGAGGATTATCTCATCCTGCAGCTGCGTCTGCGCAAAGGTCTGAGCCTCGACGAATACAAAAAACGCTATGGCAGGGAGCTTTCCACCGCACAGCTGGCCTTTGTGCAAAACTGCGTGAAGAGCGGCTACGCCAGCTTTGACGGCCACACCCTCGCCCTCACGCCCGCCGGGCTCATCGTACAGAACAGCATCCTTGCCGAGCTGCTGTGAGCCTCAGTGAACAGCAAAGCTTATCGCCGCCAGCACAAAAACACCGATGGTGCCGGTAATGCGGCTCACCCTCTGCATCGCGTAATACCAGTCGGTGGGCTCACCGCCGTACACTTCCAGCCCGTGGCGGAGGTTCCAGAACAGCAGCGGGAACCGGACATCCAGCACAAGGAGCACCACCAGCGCCCCTATCGGCAGCAGGAACGCCACGCTGCCCCGGGTCTCCCGCCGCCCGCCGACGGCCACATTATAGAGCCAGCTACAGCTGGGCCAGAGGTCGGATCTCCGGTATTCGCCGTTGACGATGACGTTCACCTCGTCGGCAAGGCCCCCATCGTCTTCCCGCCACAGGATGGCGTCGCCGGGGTCGCCCAGCGCGGTCCCGGTAAAAATGACCACTCCGTCCTGCTCGATTTTTACGCCCGGGTCGCTCATCCCCTCGGCTTTCGATTCGAGCCGATAGCGCCGCGTCTCTCCGTCCAACGTGAACTCCACTTCCGCACCGTTTCCTGTCTGGGCGATCTGCATGGTGTAGGCGGCATAGGCATCCCTGCCCGAAAAGCTGCCGTCGGCCTGACGATACAAAAAGGCATCCCGCAGCCAGACGCCCGGGCGGAGGGCGGCCCAGAGATAGAGCACAGCGAGAAGCAGCGCGGTAAGAATGCAGAGCAGGCAGCTCGTCTTTTTCTCCATGGTCAGGCTCCTTTCGTTTCAGCCCAGTTCGATCACTTTCCACCCCAGCTCCCGGATGGCTTCTTTATCATGGGTCGCCAGCAGGGTGGGCTTTGTGCCGCAGCGTGCCTTGAGCATGGCTGCGGCTTTTTTCATGACGGCGGGGTCCATGCCGGTGAAGGGCTCATCTAACAGAAGGGCGTCGCTCTCGGCCCAGAGAGCGCGCAGCAAGGCGGTGCGGCGCTTCTGTCCGCCGGAGAGCTTCCGGGCAGGCAGGGCAAGGGCCTCGTCATCCAGTCCTAATTGTATAAGGTCATCTCGTATCTGCTCTTTGTATTGTGTTTTGACCTTGTACTGTTCTGCGGTCAGCACCAGCGCCACATTCTCTTCGGCGGTCAGCTGGGGGCAGAGCCTGTCTTCCTGAAAGACTGTGCCGACCCGGCCCACGCCCTCCACCCTGCCGGAGGTGGGCGCTTCCAGCCCCATCAGGATGCGGAGCAGGGTCGTCTTGCCCCAGCCGCTGGGAGCCCAGAGCACCGCCGGGCCGTCCACGGTAAGCGAGAGGTTTTCGAAGAGATTTTTTTCTCCGAATCGTTTAGACAGATTCTTTATTTCCAGTTTGTTGTTGGTTCCACTCATTTTTCAGCCCCCTCTTCGCCCAGAACTGCCGCTACCGCTTTATCCAGCAGAGCAAGGAACAGCTTTTCAAATACGGCGCTCAGCAGGATGATGACGAAGGTCCAGGCAAACAGCTCCCCGGTGGAAAGGGTAATTTTTGCCCGGTAGAGGGCGTCGCCGATGCTGCCGTCCGGCAGGCCGATGACCTCTGCTGCTACGCCGCTCTTCCAGCAGATGCCCAGCGCCACGCTGCACCCCTGCCGGAACGCGGGCAGCACCGCCGGGAGCCAGACCGCCCGCAGACGCCGCCCCAGAGGCAGACGGAACACCTGCGCCATTTCGAGAAGCTGGCGGTCCGCACTCCCGATGCCGGTGCGCACTGCGCTGTAGAGGACGGGCAGCACCATCAGAAAGCTGATAAGGACGGACAGCGACGAGCCGCTGACCCACACCAGCGCCAGAATGATGAAGCTCGCCACCGGAGTAGCCTTGACCAGCTGCATCACGGGGGCGAGAAGGGCGTCCACCCACTCCCACTTTTCGGCGGCCACCGCCAGAATGGCGCTGGACAGAACGCCCAGCCCGAAGCCCAACAGGATGCGCCCGGCGCTGAAACCGATGCGCTGCCAGAACTCGGCCTGCGGCAGCAGCTCCACCAGCGTACCGATGGCCTGCACTGGCGAGACAAGAAAGACTTCCTGCCCGATGGCCGCAGCCGCCGCCTGCCAGACGCCCAGCCAGAACACCGACGCCGCCAAGATTTGAATGCGGCGTTTTTTTGTTTTATCCATGTATTTCTTTGCTCCTGTTCGTTTTCTCGCTTTCAGAATATCACATCATGTATGAGAATACAATCCTTCATCTTTTCTTCTCTTGACATGAGGGTCATAAAACACTACACTGGAATAAAGCAATCCTGATTCTACGTGCCTCCGCGCACAGCTGGGAGAGATGACCATGCACGATTCCGCTCAGGCCCTCCGGGGCAAAAAGCTCCTTCTGGTGGGGTTCACCCTGTTCTCGATGTTCTTCGGGGCAGGCAACCTCATCTTCCCGCCCTTCCTCGGCGCACAGGCCGGGACGGCGCTCTGGCCCGCTTTTGTGGGCTTTGCCGTCAGCGCCATCGGTCTGCCCATCGCGGGCGTGGCAGCGGTGGCCCGGGCGGGCGGCCTGCCTGCGCTGGCCGGGCGGGTCCATCCCCGCTTCGCACAGGTGTTCGCTGTGCTGGTCTATCTGTCCATCGGTCCCTGCCTCGCGATCCCCCGCACGGCCAGCACCTCGTTTGAGATGCTGACGCCGCTGGTGGGGCGGAGCACACCGGGACAGTTCATCTACTCCCTCGTGTTCTTTGCTGCGGCGTACTTCGTGGCCCTCAGGCCCGAAAAGCTGACCCAGCGGCTGGGCCGCATCCTCTGCCCTGCCCTGCTGGTGCTCATCGTGGTGCTGTTCGCGGGCTGCATCCTCCGCCCGGCCGCGCCCGGCTACGGCACGCCTGCCGAGGCTTACGCCGCCCTCCCCGCCGCACAGGGCGTGCTGGACGGCTATCAGACCATGGACGCGCTGGCAGCGCTCAACTTCGACGCGGTCATCGCGCTGAACCTTCAGGCGGTGGGCGTCACGGAGGAGTCCGCCGTCCGGCGCGGCACCATCCGGGCCGGGCTCATCGCAGGCGGGATGCTGCTGGTGGTCTACGCCATGCTGACCCACATCGGCGGCATCTCGGGGGCCGCCTTCCCCGGCAGCGACACCGGTGCCGCCGTCCTGACGGCACTGGCCGACGGCCTGTTTGGCCGGGTGGGACAGGTGCTTCTGGCCGCCATCTTCGTCATCGCCTGCTTCAACACCTGTGTCGGCCTCATCGCCAGTGTAGGCGAATACTTCCACGAGCTTCTGCCCCGGCTGCCCTACCCCGCCATTGCGGCCTTCTTCGCGCTGATGAGCATGCTGCTGGCGAACATCGGCCTTGCGGGCATCCTGAGCCTTTCCGTCCCGGTGCTGAACGCCATCTACCCCATCGCCATCATCCTCATCGTGGTGGAGTTCCTGCCCGGACGGTTCCAGCGGACATCGGTCTGGCGGCTGGGCATCCTCTTCACGGCCATCCAGAGCATCCCTGCCGCCCTGCCCTTCGGCCCCCTCTCCACCTTGATGAACGCTCTGCCCCTGAGCAGCCTCGGCTTTGGCTGGCTGCTGCCGGCCCTCATCGGCATCGGCGCGGGCCTTCTGATGTAAGAAAAACTGCCGCACGGCTGTGCGGCAGTTTTTCTTGTTTCAAAGCTTACTTTGCAGAGTTGCGGATCGCCGCCATGACCTTGCGCAGGACGGACGGCTCGGTGTAGTAGAAGTTATCGTCCGGCAGCTTGCCGCCCACGGCGGCGGGAGAGGCATCGTAGAGCACCTGCAGGTAGGCAGAGATGTCTTTCTTCATCTCCTGACCGTTACGGTAGACGATGTTGCACTTGGGCAGGGCCTTCTTGGCGATGGCAGCCTTGGCCACCACGCCGACTTCCTCACAGAGGGCGGCGGTGCCGTCGATGTCCTCGTTGGCCGCCTTGACGCTCTTCTGGTAGTCGGTCAGGAAGGCTGCGATGACATCGGGGTTCTGCTTTGCGTACTCGGTGCGCACCACGGTGACGCCGGTGATGAGCTGGGTGTCACAGACCTTGTTCCATTCCCTGGTCAGGTCGAGGACGACGCGGAGGCCGCTGTCCTTCATCTGGGCAGCGGTGACATAGGGCTGAGGCAGGACGGCGATGGCATCCTTCCTGGCAGCGGCCATCTGGGCCGTGACCTCGGAAGCCTCGCTGTAGTATTCGATCTTCACGTCCTTGTCGGGGTCGAGGCCGTTCTTCTTGAGCAGATAGCGCAGGACGTACTCGGGCGTCGTGCCTTTGCCGGTGGAGAGGATGGTGCGGCCCCTGAGGTCGGCGAAGCTGTGGACGGTATTGCCCTTCTCCACGACGTAGAGGACGCCCAGCGTGTTGACGGCCATGACCTGGATGCCGCCGTTCGTCTTCTGGTAGAGGGTCGCGGCGAGGTTGGCCGGGATAGCGGCCATGTCGAGTTCGCCCTTGATGAGCTTCGGCACGATCTCATCGGCAGCGCCGTAGAGCTGCAGGTCATAGTCGAGGGAGGCCGTGCCGTCCTTCTCCATGCTCAGCAGGTTGACGAGGCCCATGGTGGTGGGGCCTTTCAGGCCGGCGATGCGCACTTTGGTGCTCGTTTTGGCCGATGCGCCGCAGGCCAGCACACTAACCATCAGCACCAGCGACAGCAGCAGGGATGTCAGTTTTTTCATAGGATTCAGCTCCTCACTTTCATTGGGAGAAATTTTCCCGCAAAAAATTTGCAAAACCATTTGCTTTACGCCCTCAAGTTTACTATAATAAGAGAAAAAATACCGTTGCACACGCAACGGAATCGCAGAAGGGCGGTGAGGGCCCGGGGAAAACCTCACGGAATGGGTATGGAAAATTATCTTCCGCTGTTACAATCCACCTCTCTGTTCGCCGGGCTGGAAGCCGAAGCGCTCCGGGTCCTGCTGGGCGAAGTGGGGGCCGTATTGCGCACCTACAGCCGGGGCGAGACCCTCGTGCTGGCCGGACAGCCGAACCGCCGGGTTGGCGTGGTGCTCTCCGGTGCCATCGAGGCCTATCATTCCGCCGCCAGCGGGGCGCGTCTGCCCATCAGCCAGATGGGGCCGGGCGGTGTGTTCGGCGACGTGCTGGGCGGCTCGAGCCTTTCCAGCCCGGTGACGGTGGTGGCCTCGGCCCCCTGCGAGGTGCTGCTGGTGCCTTACGAGAAGCTTCTGCTGCCCGGGGCCGACCCGGCCCGCCAGCGGGTGCTGCAGAACCTTGTGCGCACCATCAGCGACAAATACTTCCTGCTCTCCCGCCGGGTAGACCTGCTGCTGCTCAAGAGCCTGCGGGCCAAGGTGTGCGCCTACCTGCTCAGTGAGGCCGAGGTGCATCACAGCCTCACCTTCACCGTCCCCTACTCCCGCATCCGGCTGGCCGACTACCTCAACTGCGACCGCAGCGCCCTCTCCCGGGAGCTGAGCCTGATGCAGCGGGACGGCCTGCTCGAGACCTATAAGAGCAGCTTCAAGCTGCTGGAGCCGGACGCGCTGCGGCGCATGGTGCTGTAACAGCCTCTCCCGGAGGGAGAGCCTTATATAGAAGGAGAACTTCATCATGTCCAAACCGATTTTATGGATTGTCATTCCCTGCTACAACGAAGAACAGGTGCTGCCCATCACGGCCCCCATGTTCCTGAAAAAGATAAACGACCTCGCCGCAGCGGGCCTTATCAGCGAGAAGAGCCGGGTGCTCTTCGTCAACGACGGCTCCCGCGACGCCACCTGGTCCCTCATCCAGAAGTTCGCCTCTGAGGATGAGCACTTCATCGGCATCTCCCAGAGCCGGAACCGCGGCCACCAGAACGCCGTGCTGGCCGGGCTGATGGAGGCGCTCCACAGCGGCAGCTGCGACATCACCATCTCCATCGACTGCGACGGTCAGGACGACATCAACGCCATGGACGAGATGGTCAAAAAGTACCTCGACGGCGCCGAGGTAGTCTACGGCGTGCGCAGCCGCCGGGACACCGACACCTTCTTCAAGCGGTTCACCGCCGAGGGCTTCTACCATGTGATGAACGCGCTGGGCGCAGACATCGTCTTCAACCACGCCGACTACCGGCTCATCAGCACCCGGGTGCTGGAAAGCTTCGCCGACTACCGCGAGGTGAACATCTTCCTGCGGGGCATGGTGCCGCTGGTGGGCTACCCCAGCGACACCGTCTACTACGAGCGCCACGAGCGTCTGGCCGGCGAGAGCCACTATCCCCTCAGCAAGATGCTGGCCCTCGCCTTCGACGGCATCACCAGCCTGTCGAACAAGCCCATCCGCCTCATCACCGGCGCAGGCATCGTGGTCAGCCTCATCAGCTTCATCGGCGTCATCTGGGCCATTGTGCAGGCCGTGCTGGGCAGCGCCGTGGCGGGCTGGGCCTCCACCATCTGCATCGTCTGCTTCATGGGCGGCGTCCAGCTGGTGTGTCTGGGCGTCATCGGCGAATACGTCGGCAAGATCTATATGGAGACCAAGGCCCGCCCCCGCTACATCATCAGCGAGCGCACATGGGCTCCCTACGAAAGGAAGTATCACGGATGAGCAAACAGAGCTGGAAAGGCAGCACCCTCCTGAACCCGGAGCCGCCGGTGCTGGTCTCCTGCGGCGGACTGGATAAGCCCAACCTCATCACCATCGGCTGGACCGGCACCATCTGCACCCAGCCCAGCATGGTATCCATCAGCGTCCGCCCCGAGCGGTACAGCCACCACCTCATCAAAGAGAGCGGCCAGTTTGCCATCAACCTGCCCACCGAGGCACTGGTGAAGTCGGTGGACTGGTGCGGCGTCAGGAGCGGCCGGGATTTTGACAAATTCGCGGCCTGCAAACTCCATTCTGCCCCCGGCTCGGTGCTGACGGACTGCCCCATCCTCGAAGAAAGCCCTGTCAACCTCGAGTGCAGGGTCACGCAGGTCATCCCGCTGGGCAGCCACGACCTCTTTCTCGCCGAAGTAGTGGCCTGCGACGTGGACGAGAGCCTGCTGGACGAGAACGGTAAGCTCTGCCTCGACAAGGCCAGACTCATCGTCTACAGCCACGGCGAATATCTGGCTCTGGGCAAAAAGCTGGGGACCTTCGGCTACAGCGTGCGGAAGAAAAAAACACGGCGGAAATAACTTCCCCGTGCTTGACAATTCGCGTGAAACAAACTATACTGAAAATAGAAAAGGCACTGCGACAAGCGGTCAGCCTCATTCAAGAACTATGGCTCAAAAATTGAACCGTCGCCTTTGCCGAGGTGGCGGTTCAGCGTTTTTTCACGATAATGGTGATAGTAAACTCACCAATATGGAAAGTAATCCGCATTGCCTCACCCCCTTTCGGGAAGTGTAAGCCAACCGCCTGCCGTATGTGCAGTGCCTTGCCGCCAAAGCAGCAAAATCAGTATAACACAGGTTTCGACGATCTGCAATCACAAAAGCCGCAGGATGCATTGCGCATCCCGCGGCTTCGTTTTTATTTCAGCAGATCACTCAGACATCTGACCGTCCGGCCATGATAGCCCGTGACCGTCTCGGCATGGAGCAGACTGCTCAGCACACTTTCCTCCACGCACTCGGCCACCGCCCGGAACAGCGGATTGATGGCGTCGTCGTGGAGCATGCCCATCGGCAGGATGGCCTTTTCGGAGTAGTGCGGCACCCGGTTGGCGGTGGTGAAGGCAATGACGATCTCGCCGGAGCCGTTTCCGCAGAAAGAGCCGGTGCGGGACAGGCCCACCAGCGCCCGGTGGCAGAGCCGCCGCAGCTGGCGCTCACTCAAGGGGATGTCCGTCGCCAGCACTGTGATGATGGAGCCCTTGTCCTCGTGGGGCGGGATGTGGGCGTCCAGCAGGCTCTGGATGGGGGTTCCTGCCACTACGAGGTCATCGAAGACGGCGTGGTTGGAGAGCACCAGCGCACCGATGGTGTACTGTTTTCCGTCCAGCTCCACCACACGGGAGGCGGAGCCGATGCCGCCCTTCAGGCCGTGGCAGCGCATTCCCCGGCCCGCGCCCACAGCGCCCTCGGCGAAATCGGCGCGGCAGTCGGCCAGCGCGGCCCTCACGTTTTCTTCTGTGACGTGGAGGCCCCGGATGTCGTTGAGGCCGCTGTCGTTGCACTCGCAGACCACCGGGTTGACGCTGCCGGTCGTCTCGCAGATGTCGGGGTTCTTATCCAGCATATACTTCACCAGCGCTGTCTCCACAGTACCTACGCTGAGGGTATTGGTGAAGAGGATGGGCGTTTCCAGCGTCCCCAGCTCGTCGATCTGGACAAGGCCGGTGGTCTTGCCGAAGCCGTTGATGACATGGCTGGCCGCCATCACTTTATCGTGGAAAATATCGCCCTGATGGGGCAGCAGCGCGGTCACGCCGGTCTGGACCTCGCCCTCCGCCAGTGTGCAGTGGCCCACCGTCACGCCCGGCACATCGCTTATCTTGTCCAGCGGCCCGCAGGGCAGTTTGCCCACCCGGATGCCCCGGCTCTTCCATTTTGCTTCGATTCCCATAAGTATCCTCCTTGCAAAAACGCCCCCTCCTCACCAGACGGAGAGGGCTGATTTTATTCTTCCTCGTGCTCCACCTTGCTGATAGCGCCCAGGTCGTAGGGCGTGTTCTGGTAGACGTAGTAGTTCAGCCAGTTCTCATACAGCAGGTGTGCGTGAGCACGCCAGCGGAAGAGAGGCGGCTGCTCGGGGTCGTCGTTGGGGTAATAGTTCTTTGGCACCGCGATAGGCAGGCCCTTGCCGACATCCCGCTTGTACTCGGCGTCCAGCGTATACTTGTCGTACTCCGGGTGGCCGGTGACGAAGATCTGCCGTCCATTCTCGGTGCTCATCAGGAAGGGGCCGGCCTCATCGCTCTCGGCCAGGATGCGCAGGGCCTTGCAGTTCAGCACATCCTCCCGGCTGATGCCGGTGTGGCGGCTGTGAGGGGCGTAGAATACCTCATCGAAGCCGCGCACCAGCGGGTTCGAGGGACGGGTGACTTTATGCTCGAAGACACCGAACATCTTCTGGTCGAGAATCTGCTTGCGGATGCCATAGTGGTAATAAAGCCCCGCCTGTGCGCCCCAGCAGACATGAAGGGTGGAGTAGACGTTCGTCTCACTGAAGTCCATGATCTCGCACAGCTCCTGCCAGTAGTCCACCTGTTCAAAGTCTATTTTCTCCACAGGCGCACCGGTGATGATCATGCCGTCGTAGCGGTCGTTCTTCACCTCGTCGAAGGTCTTATAAAACGCCTCGAGGTGGGCCGCAGAGACATGGGTCGCCGCATGGCTGGCCGTCTGCAGCAGGGTCATGTGGACCTGAATGGGCGTATTGGCCAGCAGGCGGGCGATCTGGGTCTCGGTGGCGATCTTGGTCGGCATGAGGTTCAGGATGAGGATCTCCAGCGGACGGATGTGCTGGGAGAGCGCCCGTTCCCGGTGCATGACGAAGACGTTTTCCTCGTAGAGGGCATCGTAGGCGGGAAGAGTCTTGGGGATGATCAGCGGCATAGCATCGTTGCTCCTTTTGACGGTTTTAGCGGGAAGTTTTTATCTGCATCCAGAGACGCTTTTTCACGGGAAGGGGCCGAAACCGGCAGATGGCGCTGACCGTGTTTCTTATCGCAATTTTCAAAAATAGTGCCTATCGAAACGGCATATTTGCGATATGCAGTTTGCGGATGTTGCTTGTGCATTAAAAACGCAAACTGCTATAAATCTTATCCAGCGCCTGTGCAATATCGGCGATGAGGTCTTCGCTGCTCTCGAGGCCGCAGCTCATCCGCACCAGCTCAGCAGGCACACCGGCAGCGGCCAGCTGCTCGTCGTTCATCTGGCGATGGGTGCTGGAAGCCGGATTCAGGCAGCAGGTGCGGGCATCGGCAACGTGGGTCTCAATGGCGGCAAGCTTCAGTTCCTTCATAAAGGTGCTGGCGGCTTCGCGGCCGCCGGCCAGACCAAAGGAGACGACGCCGCAGCTGCCGTTCGGCAGATACTTCTCCGCCAGTGCATGGTAGGGGCTGGACTCGAGGCCGCAGTAGTTGACGTAAGCCACCTTGGGGTGAGCCTCAAGGAACTTTGCGACGGCCATGCCGTTGGCGCAGTGGCGCTGCATCCGGACGTGGAGGCTCTCAAGGCCGAGGTTCAGCATATAGGCGTTCATGGGGGACTGCATCGAGCCGAAGTCGCGCATGAGCTGTGCGGTGGCCTTGGTGATGAAAGCCCCCTCTTTGCCGAAGCGCTCCGCGTAGGTGATGCCATGATAGCTCTCATCGGGAGTACACAGGCCGGGGAACTTGTCGGCGTGGGCCATCCAGTCGAACTTGCCGCCGTCCACGATAGCACCGCCCAGCACAGCGCCATGGCCGTCCATGTACTTGGTGGTGGAGTGGGTCACGATGTCAGCGCCCCACTCGAAGGGGCGGCAGTTGACCGGCGTGGGGAAGGTGTTGTCCACGATGAGCGGTACGCCGTGGGCGTGTGCGGCCTTAGCGAACTTTTCGATGTCCAGCACGGTGAGGGCAGGGTTGGCGATGGTCTCGCCAAACACGACCTTGGTGTTGGGCTGGAACGCGGCATCCAGCTCTTCCTCGCTGCACAGCGGGTCCACGAAGGTGGCGGTAATGCCCATCTTCTTCATGGTGACGGAGATGAGGTTGAAGGTGCCGCCGTAGATGGTGCTGGACGCCACGATGTGGTCGCCTGCCTCGCAGAGATTGAACAGCGCAAAGAAGTTGGCCGCCTGACCGCTGGACGTCAGCATGGCGGCGGTGCCGCCTTCCAGCTCGCAGATCTTTTTCGCCACCATGTCGCAGGTGGGGTTCTGCAGGCGGGAGTAGAAGTAGCCGTCGGCCTCGAGGTCGAACAGCTTGCCCATGTCCTCGCTGGTAGCGTACTTGAACGTAGTGGACTGGATGATGGGGATCTGGCGGGGTTCGCCGTTGCCGGGGGTGTAGCCGCCCTGCACGCAGATGGTATCACGGTTCATTGCAACATACTCCTTTACTGGGTTTGTCTGTATAGCACAATTCCCCGCAGAAGCATCAGCCTCCTGCGGGGAATCGATTCGTTAAATTTTATTCCCTGCAGGAAGCAGAAACTTACTTTCTCAGCCGCTTATCGCTCCTGGTCGCCCAGAAGGTGCCGACGGTCTGGAACACCTGCACCATGAGCACCAGCAGCACGACGCAGACGATCATGATGTTGGTCTGGTAGCGGTAGTAGCCGTAGGACAGAGCGATCTTGCCCAGACCGCCGCCGCCGATGACGCCGGACATGGCCGAGTAGCCGAGGATGGTCGTCAGGGCAGTGGTCATGCTGGAAATGAGGCCGGGCAGGCACTCGGGGATCATGACCTTGGTGATGATCTGGAAGGGAGTCGCGCCCATGCTCTGGGCAGCTTCCACGACGCCCTCGTCCAGCTCACGCAGGCTGGTCTCCACCAGACGAGCCACGAAGGGGAAGGCCGCGACCACCAGCGGAACGATGGTGGCCTTGGTGCCGACGGTGGTGCCCACAATGGCACGGGTCAGCGGGAAAACGCAGATCATCAAAATCAGGAACGGCACGCTGCGCAGGATGTTGATGATGATGTTCAGGATGTGCATCAGCCAGCCCGGCAGGGGCAGGACGCCGTCCTTATCGCCAGCCACCAGCAGAACGCCCAGCGGCAGGCCCAGGACCAGAGAAAATGCCGTGGAGAGGACGGTCACATAGAACGTCTCCCAAATGGCGAAGCCATAATCTGCAAAGCTCATTCTCCGGTCACCTCCTCAACGGTCACACCATTCTGGCTGCGCATATAGGCCGCAGCCTGCTTTGCCTGTTCGGTATCGCGGGGAAGTTTGAGCAGCATGGAGCCGTAGCACTGGCCGCTCAGGTCGCGGGTGTCGGCGCTGAGCACAGACACGAGGATGCCCTTCTCCGCAGCGAGGCTCGCCACCAGCGGCTTTGCGGCGGACGAACCATTGAACGTAACACGGACCACGTGATCGTCGGGCGCAAAGCTCGAGAGGTCGCGGGCTGCGCTGCCGCCGTTGGGGGCGACAAGGCGCCTGGCCGCAGCCGTCTTGGGATTTGCAAAGATCTCGCGCACCTCACCCTGCTCCACGACCACGCCGCCGTCCAGAATGGCGACGGAGTCGCAGATCTCTTCCACGACGCTCATCTGGTGGGTGATGACCACCACGGTGATGCCCAGCTTCTTGTTGATGTCCTTGATGAGGGTCAGGATGGCGTGGGTCGTGTTGGGGTCCAGCGCACTGGTGGCCTCATCGCAGAGCAGGACTTTGGGGTTGGTGGCCAGCGCACGGGCAATGGCGATGCGCTGCTTCTGGCCGCCGGAGAGCTGGGCCGGGTAGGCGTTGGCCTTATCGGGCAGGCCCACCATTTCCAGCAGCTCCCTGGCGCGCTTTTCGGCATCGGCCTTCTTCACGCCTGCAAGCTCCATCGGGAAGCAGATGTTCTTCAGGCAGCTGCGCTGCATCAGCAGATTGAACTGCTGGAAGATCATGGTGATGTCGCGGCGGCGCTCACGCAGGGCTGCGGGAGACAGGGTCTCCATCGCGGTGCCGTCGATGACGACACTGCCCTCGGTGGGGCGCTCCAGCAGATTGATGCAGCGCACCAGCGTGGATTTGCCCGCGCCCGACATACCGATGATGCCGTAGATGGAGCCATCGGGGATGGTCAGGTCGATGTCCTTCAGCGCATTCACCGCGCCGTCCTTCATCTGGAAGGTCTTGGAAAGGTGTTTGATCTCGATCACGATTTACTCCTTAGTTAATGGGGCTGAACCTCTCAGTCTCGCATTCGCTCGACAGCTCCCCTACCGAGGGGAGCCTCTGGCGAAGAGATAAAGCTTTACGAAATGCCAAGGCCTCTCCTCGATAGGAGAGGTGGCATTGCGAAGCAATGACGGAGAGGTTAACCCACGATGGGTGCCAGGCTGTCCTGCTTGCCGCCGTAGATGCCCATGGGCTCGACGTGGATGCCGGCGACGGTCACCAGATGGGTGCCCTTCTCCTTATTGAAGTTGTCCAGATACGGCTGATGCTGGAAGTAGTTGGTGTCGCACTGGCCGTCCTCGACGATGGTGTTGGGGATCACATAGTCGTCGTACTCCTGGATATCCAGAGTGATGCCCTTCGCGGCCAGAATGTCCTTGCAGACCTCCAGGACCTCGCAGTGGGGAGCGGGAGTAGCAGCGCAGCTGACGGTCTCGCCGTTCAGTGCATCGTAGTCGATGGAAGGGTCATAGCCATCGGTCGGGTTCTCGACGACGGAGACGACAGCGCCCTTGTAGTTCTCATCCATGAAGTCCTTGACCTGCTGGCTCTGCAGAGCGGCGACGAGGGCCTTGATCTTGGGCTCGTTCTCGTTGCCCTCCTTGCAGACCAGAACATTGACGTAAGCAGAAGAGCCGTCCTCCATTGCCAGAGCGTCGGTCATGGGGTCCAGACCAGCGGAGATGGCGTAGTTGGAGTTGATGACAGCGTAGTCCTCATCCTGCAGGACGTTGGGGACCTGAGCAGCCTCGACCTCATCGACGGTGACGTTCAGGGGGTTCTCCTCGATGTCGTTTTTGGTTGCGGTCAGGCCGGCGTCAGCCTTCAGCTTGAAGAAGCCGTTCTTCTCCAGCAGGGTCAGAGCGCGGGCCTCGTTGGTGGTGTCGTTGGGGACAGCGACCTTCACCTTGTCCAGCTTTGCCACAGCGGAAGCAGCCTCAGAAGAAGCGGCAGTGCTGGAAGCAGCAGAGCTTGCGGTGGAAGAAGAGCCGCCGCAGGCGGTCAGGGCGGCAG
>OAUA01000234.1_pt1 | contig 26445 bp, 18 predicted proteins | sample 1495081 | NCBI WGS metagenome assembly OAUA01 (sample SAMEA2579993, study PRJEB22360) | human gut metagenome | biome: human gut; feature: human-associated habitat; material: faeces | place: Denmark | collected 2008/2010
CAGGCGTATGGGTTATACGCCAGTATTCAAGCAGATTGTATGGGATAACAAAGACATATATCTTAAAGAGGGAGCGGTAGACTGCCTGTGGGGCTGTTTTACAATGACCGGCAGGGAGGATAAGTACAACTGGGCTGGTCCATATATGTACAGCCGTCAGATAGTAGTTGTCAATAAAGACAGCGGGATAGAAAACCTTGATGATCTTAACGGCAAAAGAGTGGCGGTGCAGGTAACTTCCAAGCCGGAGTACATACTATCCAATACGAATACGCCGCAGGTTGGTGTGCTGTACAGTATGTCAACGATGGAAGAATTATATGCTAGTATGAGAAAAGGTTATGTTGATGCCATAGCAGGTCACGAAAATGCTATGAAAGTATTTGTACAGTCCAATGAGGAACATTTTGGTGTGCTTCGGGAAGAATTAAGCGTGTCAGAGCTGGGAATTGCATTTTCATTTGATAATGACAGTGGAATTGATAAGAAGCTTACCGGGGTGCTTAACGAAATGAGGGCTGATGGCACAATACAGAGCATAGCAGAGAAATATGGGGTTGACGTTAGTATGGCAGTATGGGGGAACTAATGGAAGATAAGAGTAGAATATGGGGCATATCAGATGTTAAAGCATTTTTGATTTCAATAATTACAGGATTTATACTGTTGACAATAGTAGCTGTTATATTTACCGAAATAAGCAATGAAACGGTTAATAAGACAGCAGACAGGGTGCTGGATTTTGTGCAGACAAGAGTTAATACATATGAATACTTTATACAGAATGATAAAGTGAAAAGCTTGTACAGGCTTTCTGATAAGACACAGGAATTAGTAAGGTGTATGCAGTATGAAGATGATATTGATACATTTTTAGATGAATATATGTATAACCAGAGACTTGACGGAATAGTTGTTCTTGACGGAGAGGGTGAATGTGAATCTTGCAGGGGAATGGAATATACGGATATTGATTCAGTTATAGACGACAGTAATGTAAAAGATGTCATTGAACACCCACAGAAGGTATATATAACAAGAGTTAATGCCAGGTCAGGGAGCATAACATATACCGAAAGCCAGAATGAGGAGTTTTCCGATATTGCTGTAGCGGCAAGAAAAGATACAAAAGGTGCAGTTATTACATATGTGAAGAAGGAAAGCTATGATAATAGTGGAGATATAAGCATTGACAGGCTCATATCAGGTTTTGAGTTTGATATGGATGGGATTGTATATATATCAGATGAGGACAAGGTGCTTAATTCCAATGACGAGGAGCTTCAGGGGCTTGATATGAAGGCACTGAGGCAAAGATATGATGGAGCTTGGGAAGAAAATGATAATGGTATTATAGCTGTACCATACAAAAATGATTATTACTATGGCAAGAGAAAGCAGATAGAGAATTATACAATATATGCGTTCTTTGCGGATAAGCAGGTATATTCTTTAAGAAACAGGGCGGTTGCTGCTGCATTATTTGTTTATATTGCGGTAATAGGTGTTGTCATGTTTGTAAGACAGCTTGTTATTGCCAAGGACGAAAGCAAAATGCAGCTACAGGAAATGGAATATAAAAGACAGCTTCTACAGGCGGCAGAGCAGGAGAAACGTGCCAATATTGCAAAGACAGATTTTCTAAGGCGAATGAGCCACGATATAAGAACACCTATTAATGGAATAAGAGGAATGGTCGATATATGCAGGTTCAATCTTGGCAACAGGGAAAAGGAAGAAGAATGTCTTGATAAGATTATGTCAGCCTCAGGCTTTTTATTAGATCTTGTAAATGATGTTCTTGATATGAATAAGCTTGAGTCGGGGGAGATTGCCATTAAAGAAGAACCATTTGAGCTTACGAAGATTATTAATGAGGTCAGCAGTGTTATTGAGACACAGGCAGATGAACAGTGTATCGATTATTCAGTTGACAGAGGTAGTATAGAATATGACAATCTGATAGGTAGTTCGCTTCATTTAAGGCAGATATTACAGAATATATTATCCAATGCGATTAAATATAATGTGCAGAATGGCTCTGTAAGATTTTCTTATAGTGAAAATGCAGCTGATGACGATATAGTTAAGGTTACTTTCATATGTAAAGACACCGGAATAGGAATGAGCGAAGAATTCCAGCAGATAGCTTTTGAGCCATTTGCACAGGAGAGCAGCAATGCAAGAACAGCTTATAAAGGAACCGGGCTTGGACTTGCAATAACCAAGAGGTTTATTGAGATAATGGGTGGAGAAATTGAATTTATTAGCAGACAGAATGTTGGAACAGAGTTTACAATAATATTACCATTCAAAATTAACCGTAACGTGACTGAAGCTAAGAATAGTAAATATGATGCACAGATGTCAATTGAAGGGCTTAAAGTGCTGGTTGCAGAAGACAACGAGATGAATATGGAGATTGTAAGCTTTATTCTTGATAATGCGGGTGCAAGGACTGTTGGAGTAAGCGATGGCAGGGAAGCACTGGATACATATATGAATTCAGATGCTAATGAGTATGATGTTATACTCCTTGATATAATGATGCCGGTTATGGACGGATTGGAAACCGCAGAGAAGATAAGAAAGTCAGGAAGAGAAGATGCGGGTACTGTAATAATTATAGCGATGAGTGCCAACGCATTCTATGATGATATAGAACGGAGCATTAAAGCTGGTATGAATACACATATAGCAAAGCCGATAGATGCTGATGAATTAGTTAATATAATTGCCAGACAAGCAGGCAGATAATAGATGTGACACTAAGAGAATGATAATAATTAAATATATGCGTATAACATCCGTGTAAATAATTAGCAGTAATAAATATATATTATTTTGTAATATAGACGATTATTGGTAAATGTTTACACGGATTTTATGCAATGTATCACAAAAAATACATCAAAACCTAAAAATTTCAGTAATTGGTACCTGAGAACTATAAAAATCAGTAGTACATTTTCGTCAAAAGTTGTAATCTTATAAAAAATAGGCAATTAGTTTTGTGTAAAAGTTACAAAACATTGTATTGTTAAGAAAGGGAGAGTATGGACTATGAAATCAAGACGTAGAAGAGAATGGTTTCGCAGAAGTTCGGCTATGTTTATGGCGTTAGCTTTAATCATATCTGGACTTTCATTGCCGGAGGGCTTGTTTAGCATTACAGCCAAAGCGGCAGAAAAAGCCAGTGCAGAGTGGACAGTAAGTTCTACAATGTACGCAGATGGCGATAATGATAATTCAGTTACGGAATTGAACGGCAAATCAGGTAAGCTGGTTAATTCTAATAATGATGAATTATTAATAAATGCAAATTCAGGTAAAATAACTAAAAGGTCTAGCGACTATCTGGTTAATCCAAACACTGAATTAACATTTCCAATAGTTAATAATGCTAAGACCTGTACAATAACATTAAGGGCATATGTAGCAGTAACTGCTGATAATATGGCATTTACAGGAATGAGCAATATTAAAATAACAGAACAGTCAGGAAATGGCTGGGCATATTACATAATTGAAGGAACAGTTGATAAAGGTGCTTCATCGGTAACACTTACAACAAATGTTCAGAATTATTTTCAGTCAATAAAGGTTGACTCATCAACAAGTTATGCGACAACATCTGCTTCATTCGCAGATGGGGGGGATACTAAAGCTGAATGGGGATATTCAGAAACAGTTTTATCAAGCAAGGGTTCTACTTCATCAATTCAAAGTGATACAGGAACTTATACTAATGGTGATAAAGATGTATTATATGTTGATGCAACATCAGGTAAGTTTCAACCCAAAACAGATGGAACTAATAGAATCCAGGTTAATACTGGTACTAAGATAGTTATACCAGCGGCGGGAGATAAGGCTGTTATTAAACTTACTGTCAATAAGAACGTAGGTACAGATAAGGACAGCATATTAGGAAATACACTTAATATAACAGGAAGTGACAAGGTCTTAAGAAAGATGGAATGTATTTCCTGTGTTGCAAATTCTGACAAAAATTATGTTGATGTGGAATTTGAATGTTATCTTACAGGAGATGAAGGAGAGCTTACATTAGATGTTAAAACTAATACATACATTAGAAATCTTTCAATCGAATGTGTAGAACTTAATAAGAAAGTAATAAATGGAACTATTACATCTAAATCAGATATTCCATCTGATATGCAGGTTGTAGCGACTAATAATACAACTGGACTTACATATACATCAGATATAACAGTTGCAGAGAATGGCAAGAGCGGTACATATTCAATTGAAGTACCAGCAGAAGATGAAGTTATGGAATATGAGATATCACTGAGCAATCCGGCATACCAGATTAAGAGTGGTATTTATAAACATAGTGTAAGTACAGAGACTGCTGCCAGGATTACAGCAGATTTAACTGTCATTAGCCTTGATACCTGCACAGTAACAGGTAAGATTAATGGCATTACTGAGGGTTATTATACAGAAGGCCTTGAACTTGTATTTACAACAACTGAGGAAACAGACTATGTTCCAGAAGTAACTATTGATACAGATACTTGGAAATATACAGCTAAGTTTGAAAAAGGTGTTTCATATAGTGTAGCCGTAAAGGGTGCTAATGACTATGAAGTAACTTCTGTATCAGATGGAATTAAATATTCAGAAGATGCAGAATTAGATATAACTGTAGGACTTAAGCCAACATATGCCGTTACAGTAAGTCTTCCGGAAGAACCTGATTTAACAGGCAAGAATGTAAAATACATATATATGAATAATGATGATGGATATGAATATGTATTTACAGATAAGGATGCTATTAAGTTAAGAGAGGGTTCATATACACTTACACTTGGTGGTGATTTCCTTGCACTTCCATACAAGGTAAAGTCAGGTAACACAGTTACAGTAAAGGGTGCTGAAGCATCACATAAGCTTATATTTGAGCAGGTTACAAGCTGGTCTTTTGTTAAGAGTGATGATGGTGATTATTATGATGATAATATTATGGGAACAACAGGCTACTACAATGGTTTAGCTATTGATGCTACAAAAGGTAAGTTAGTTCCTAATGGACCAAGCCCTAATTCAGCACAGTTTACTACAGGAGCTAAGATAACAATACCTGTAAGTGGAAAGTGTACTATATCAGTAAAATCATATGCACCAGCAAGTACATATGCACTTTACACAATAGCGGGTGAGCCGGCATCAAAAGATGATGTGACAACAGTATATAATTATGAAGATGAGAGCGAAGGAACAGTTGAAATTGTATCAACAGGTTCAGCTTACATAGTTTCAATATCTATAGTATATGCAGCTAAGGATGTTGAATATAATGAACAGCCAGCTATGCCTAAGACATATGATTATGGTACAGCTTCTAATCTTGTTGTACAGCCTACAGGACAGAAACTTGTTCTTACACAGACAGGTGGTACATTAAATACAACTACAAACACTGATAAGTCAACTAATATCAATAATACAGTAAGCTTCTTTGGATTTGATGAGACTACAGATGCCAACAAGCTTACAGCAGATATAACAATTACAGAGTGTGGTTCAAGCAATACTAATGGTATATTCTTTGGTGCATTTAACAAGAATTATATAGACACCGTAGGAATACGTAATTCTAATGCACTTAAGATGGTTTACTCAAAGAAGCCATCAGATCTTGCAGGTGCTTCAAGTAAAGTGGATACAACTATTCCAGCAGGAACTGTTGTGACATTTACAGTTGAAAAGACAGACGATGCTCTTGTTATCACAGCAACACCTAAGGGTGGAGAGACTAAGACAGCTACATATTCTTATAGTGCAAGTGATAATCTCTTATTTAATGCAGATAAGAAAAATACAGCAGTATCATATGGATTTGTATTAGCAGGTGTTAAGGCAACTATCCAGAATATGAAGTATATAGCACAGGACGGAACAGTTCTTTACGACCAGAATAAATGCTACAATGCAGTAGGTACAGCACCAGTTGTTAAGGAAGTTACAGCTAAAGCAGCTTATACAAGAGATTACATCACAGTAAGCTGGACAGATGAAGTACCAGCCGAAGGCGATGGTTTATATGTGCTTGAAGTATCAAGAGATAACGGAAAGAGCTGGGAAAAGGTTGCATCAGACATTACTGAGCCAACATATAAGTATTCAATTAAGGATGCCGGAGATTATAAGTTCAGAGTGGCTGGTAAGTTAGGTATTAATGGTGAGATTAATGATTATGTTGAATCAGATGCAATAACAGTAATAGCAGCACTGGATTCACCAAAGGCAAGCATAGCTTCAAGTGCAGATACAGTTGATCTTGTATGGGATGCAGTAGATAAGGCTGACCAATATGAGGTATATCGTTATTCATACGATGAGACAGCAGAGAATGCTTCAAAGATAGCAACAGTTACAGAATGTGCTTATAAAGATAAAGATGTAACAGCAGAGATGCCATATTACTATTATATAATAGCTTATTCACACGTTAATGGAAAAGTAGATAACTACAGTAACCCATCAGATACTTTATGGACTGTTCCAACAGCAGGACATACAGGTAAATATGTATATGAAGATGATGCTGTTAAGTATACAATAACTAAGAAGTCATATGACACTGTATACAATGGAAAGATTACAATTGAAGGTGTAGTTGAAGAAAATGTAACAGCAACGCTTTATGTTAATGGCAGTGAAGCAGCAAAGACAGATGTTAAAGAAAAAGAAAGCTTTGCATTTAAAGACATTGCTATTGAAGAAGGAAGAAATGATGTTGAATTAATATTCACAGATAAGAAAGGTAACAAGACTAGAGAAACATTTAATTATGTATATCTTACTAATTACAACAAGGTTGTAGATAGTGCATACACAGGAACTGATGGTGAGGAGGTTAATGGAATACCAACTTATAAGACAGTTCAGGCGGCAGTAGATTCAGTTGCTTCTGATAACACGAGACGTGTAATTATTCTTGTTAAAGAAGGTGATTATGAAGAACATCTTGTTGTTAAATCTCCTTATATAACACTTATAGGTGAGGATAGCGAGAAGACAAGAATATATTATGATGTTAAGGAATTAGCTGGTGGAGATATGTCTTTAAGATGTGCTGTAAGAATAGATAAGACAGCAACAGGCTTTTCGGCAGAGAACCTTACAATCGAGAATACTTATAATTATCTTGGTGATGGTACTAAGTCAAATGAATCAGCAGATGCTTTAAGAAATGATGCCAATGAAACATCATATATCAACTTAAGAATACTTGGTTATCAGGATACACTTTGTGCTAATGGTGGCACCCAGTATTATTACAAGTGCTATATAGCTGGTAATGTGGATTTCATATATGGTAATGAGCCTAGAGCATTATTTAATGATTGCAAGCTTGTATTCCGTTACAATGCTAATAAGAATTCAGGCTATGTATCAGCTCCTAAGGCATCAGCCTCTGCAACATATGGTCTTACATTCTTTAACTGTCAGGTTCTCTCAGAAGAGGGATGCTCAGGAAGTAAGTATTATCTTGCAAGACCTTGGGGAGCAGATGCTTATATTACTTGGATTAACTGCTATATGGGTAAGATATTAAAGCCGAATGCTTCTAATCCATATACAGATATGAGTGGTAATTTGGCTGCTAATGCAAGATTTTTCGAATATGGAAGCTATGGTCCTGCATTTGCAATTAACAGTAACAGAAGACAGATATCTGCTACGAAAGCCAATGAAATGACTTCAACATCATATCTTGGCTGGGATCCATATACAATAGTAGGTACAATAAGGTATACAGGTACTGTTAAGACAGACAGCATAGACAGATATGTAGAAAAAGAATATGTATCAGATACTTATTCACAGACAGAAGGTGATGATACAGGACTTGCACAGTATGCACAGGAAGGTTATGCACAGAGTGCTAATGTAACAGGTGGTGGATTATTAAAGGAAACATCAGATAACTATTACACAGCCGGCACAGCAGAAGAATTCCTTAATGCAATACAGAGTGTAAAGAAGAGTGGTAAGGCATCAGTGATCGAGCTTACAGCAGATATTGCGCTTGGTGATAAGGAAGTTAATAACTTTGACAGCTACAGCTCATTTATAACAGCACATAAGCTTGAGCCACTTACACACCCAACACTTTTAAAGACAGGTGTATCAATGCTTAAGCTTGCAGATATGAGTAATCTTACAATCTACTCTAAGAATGGAGCTAAGATTACACATACATGTATAGATATAACAGGCTCTAATAATATCATCATAAGAAATATTGAATTTGATGAGATATGGGAGTGGGACGATTATACAGAAGGTGCTTATGATCGTAATGACTGGGATTATATGACAATAGAAAAGGGAAGCTCTGATATATGGGTTGACCACTGTACTTTCTATAAGTCATATGATGGAGTTATTGATGTTAAGACACCAGTTAATGACAGTAATATAACAATATCATGGTGTGAATTCCTTCCAGCAAGTGAAGATAATGTATTCTTTGATGAAATGATGAATGCTATGAAGGCTAATCCAGATAACTACCCATATTATAAGCATTTGCTTGAAGAGGGTATGACAGATCAGCAGATATACAATTATGCTTATGGGTCAGAAAAAGACTCATTTATTAGGACAGTCTGATGATGATTCATCAGCTAAGAATATTAAACTTACACTTGCTAATAACTACTATAAGAATTCGATGGATAGAATGCCAAGACTTCGTTATGGTACAGCACATGTATACAATTGTATTATGGATGCACAGGATTTAAGAGAAATGCGTCTTGATATAGAAAAGACAAATCCGGAATTAGCTAAGAAAATTGTAAGTAATGGTGCATCATCTAACTGTGGAGCTCATATGTTACTTGAGAACTGCTATATGTCAGGTATAACTAATGCACTTATAAGTGGTAACGGAAGCAGTCCAGCAGGTTATATTAACGCATTTAATACAATATATATGATGGATGGAGCAAAGCAGGAATTAAAGGTAGCTCTTAATACTGATAAAGAAGGTGAAGTAGCATTAGTTCAGGATAAAGATGAATTCAAGAAAGACCTTCCTTATACTGGCTACACATTATATGCAGCTTCAGAACTTGATACTAAAGTTAAAACATATACAGGTGCAGGAAAGCTTACACTTACAACATTACAGTGGGAGAAGACTTCTTACAATGAAGCTAAGCAAGAACATACAGAACATGTATGGAATGATGGTGAAGTACAGAAAGAAGCAACTTGTACAGAAGAAGGTTCAAAGTTATATACTTGTATAGTATGTGGAGATACTAAGACAGAAGTAATTCCAGCGGCAGGACATAATTATAGTACAGAATGGACTATCGATAAGGAAGCTACTACTACAGAAGAAGGAAGCAAGTCACATCATTGTACAGTATGTGGTGACAAGGCAGACATTACAGTTATTCCTAAGCTTGAGAATACACAGCCGGGCGACAACGATAATAAGCCAGGTGACAACGATAATAAGCCGGGCGACAACAACAAGCCGGGTTCAGATAACTCTGATGTTAAGACAGATATTAAAGTTTCAGTATTGGTAGATGAAAGAGTACCGGAAACAGGACTTGTAGATTCAACAGAAGACATTATTAAAGCTATCCTTACAGAAGATGAAGCTAAACAGGCAGAAGATGGTGTAAAGGTTGATATTGCACTTACTGTAAAGGATAAGAGTTCTAATCTTACAGAAGAAGAGAAGAAACTTATTAATAGTAACATTAAGGACAATCAGGCTGCTGGATGCATACTTGATATCCAGTTACAGAAGATTATAGGTTTGCAGAAGTCTGATGTATATGAACTTAACAGTGCAATTAATATTAAGGTTAAGTTAAATTCAGACCTTATTAATAAAGATTCTTCAAAGACAAGGAAGTATAGTGTAATAAGAATTCATAATGGGGTATCAGATATTCTTAGTGCCACATTTGATGAAGCAACAGGAGAACTTACATTTGCAACTGATAGATTCTCAACATATATTGTAGTCTATGAGGATGTTGCTAATTCTAATACAGAGGATAAGAGCAATGTATCAGGAAATGGCAGTGCGGCAGATAATAATGATGTGGCAGAAGACAGTGCTGCAACAGCAGATGATAGTGCGGCTACAGCTGATACTCTCTCAGTTACAAGAACAATAATTCTTCTTGCAGTTCTTATGATTAGTGCAGGTGTTATATGTCTTACATTATATAGAAGAAAAGAAAATGCTTAGAATTATATACTTAATAATATAAGCTGATAATATAAGCAGATAATAAAATGGCAGTCACATAAAGTGATACAGCATACTTTCTGGTATATCCAGCGGAGGAGTGTAATCACGGTGGCTGCCTTTTTATGTAATAGGAAATTCTATAATTATTAAAAAATGTAAAAATAAGTTGAATTATGTAGAAAATAAGATTATATTAATATAAGGCAATTTTCGATATGAAGTTTGCAGGAAAACGGCGAAAGCCTGCCGAAGGAGTAACACTCTCAGGTGCCAGCCTCTGCTGGCGCAACTGTAAATGGATCGACTCTCTGGAGAGTTCTGGATAAACACAGAGGCCGAAGGTGCAACATATAGTTCTTTATAAGCAGTTAATAATGTGATTATAAGACAACATTATTAATAACAACATTGTGACTTCTTATAAAGCGGGTATATGAATCTCTCAGGCAAAAGGACAGAGAAGGCATAAAGTATAATATAACTTGTTATATGATAAGTTGTATATTCTAAAATGTTATTTCTGCTTTTATATTTATTCAGACAATATTGTCTATAATTCCAATGCATTAAGTAAAAGTCTGCATATTAGCAAAGTATTTAGTAATGTACGGCATTTGCGGTGTTGGGACAGTATAGGCTTGTACTATGCTGTAGTTTAGATATGAAAGGTAGAAAGTACAATGTGGAATTCAATTAATCAGATTCTTGCGAACATTGATAATTTCGTATGGGGTGTGCCGCTTATGGTAATTATCCTTTTTGGCGGAATATTATTGACAGTTCGTCTTGGTTTATTACAGATCAGAAAGCTCCCTTTAGCATTAAAATGGATGGTTAAAAATGAAGAAGAGGCAGAAGGTGAAATTACAAGTTTTGCCGCACTATGTACAGCGTTAAGTGCAACTATTGGTACTGGTAATATCGTTGGTGTTGCAACAGCAGTCTGTGCAGGTGGTCCAGGTGCATTATTCTGGATGGTTATAACAGCATTTTTCGGAATGGCAACTAAGTATTCAGAAGGTCTTCTTGCTGTTAAATACAGAGTTATAGGAGAAGACGGACACAGTCTTGGCGGACCATTCTATTATATAGAGCAGGGAATGGGCAAGAACTGGAAATGGCTTGCTAAGTTATTTGCATTTTTTGGTGTATGTGTTGGACTTTTTGGTATTGGTACATTTAGTCAGGTAAATGGTATTTCAAGTGCCGTAAATGGTTTTTTCGATGCGAATAATGAGCATTGTGTCAATATTCCATTTCTTGGCGAGTACTCATGGTCAGTAGTAATCGCTTCACTTATTCTTGCAGTCTGTGTTGCACTTGTGCTTATAGGCGGTGTTAAGAGAATCGCAAGCGTAAGTCAGGTTGTAGTGCCATTTATGGCAATTATATATGTATTATTTGTTGCGGTTTTAGTAATAGCTAATATTACTAGAGTTCCTGCGGCATTTAAGGTTATAGTTCAGGCAGCATTTTCTCCTAGGGCAATCACTGGCGGAGCAGTCGGAAGTATGCTTGTTGCTATGCAGAAAGGTGTTGCAAGAGGCATTTTCTCTAATGAGGCTGGTCTTGGTAGTGCACCTATAGCGGCACAGACTAACGAACCTGTAAGACAGGGACTTGTAAGTATGACAGGTACATTTATTGATACAATTGTAATATGTACTCTTACAGGGCTTTCAATTGTAATAACAGGTGCATGGCAGGTTGAAGGCCTTGAGGGTGTAGCAGTTACTACATATGCGTTCCAGAATGGACTTCCATTCCCGGCACAGGTATCTTCTTTTGTGCTTATGCTCTGTCTTGTATTCTTTGCATTTACAACAATTCTTGGCTGGGACTATTACAGCGAAAGATGTCTTGAATATCTTAGCGGTGGTAATATGAAGCACGTTAAAATATACCGCTGGATATATATATTAGCAGTATTTATCGGACCTTATATGACAGTAAGTGCGGTATGGACAATTGCTGATATATTTAACGGACTTATGGCACTGCCTAATATGATTGCGTTATTCGCATTGAGCGGAGTTGTGGTTAAGGAAACTAAGAGCTTCTTTGAAAGACATAATAATGAAAAGCTTTAATTTATAAATATTGTAGATATCCAAGAGTTCTTTAAAATAAAGCATGTTTAAATGAAAATAATGGACTTATAAAATAATGGCAATATCTCCTGTCCTTAAGTGGCGCGGAGGTATTGCCATTATTTGGTGTATTAATCCGGTGTATTGACAAAAAATGATATGTTCATATATACTTATCAAAGTTAGCTATGATTAACTAAGGTTAGCCACAACAAGACAATAAGAAAGGACATCGAAACATTAATGAAGAATATCATTAAATCCCCAATTAAACTTTTATGGCTTATGATAGGAATTGTGTCAATGGTACTCGGTGCAATAGGTGTCGTACTTCCAGTATTGCCAACAACGCCATTTTTATTATTAGCATCTTTCTGCTTTGCCAAAGGCTCTGACAGATTTCATAAGTGGTTTATTGGAACAAAGCTTTACAAAAAACATCTTGAAAGCTTCGTTACCAGTCGTTCAATGACATTAAAGACTAAGTTGTGCATACTTCTGCCAGCATCAGCAATGCTTATATTGGCAATGCTTGCAATGTCTAATATATATGGGCGTGTATTTATTGTATTTTTGATAATATTCAAGTACATATATTTCTTTACAAGAATTGAAACAGTTAAGGCGTAAGCTTATGCCTGTTAGTTAATTATAGGCTTGGAAAATGTTTTCACGAGTTCTACAAGCATATCAACAGTTTTGTCCATACCTTCGATGGTTATGTGTTCGTAAGGACCGTGGTAGGCGTGTCCGCCAGTGCCAAGGTTAGGGCAGGGAAGTCCCATATAACTTAACATACAGCCGTCAGTGCCACCTCTTATTGGAAGTATAAGGGGTGGTATATTAGTATTCTTGCAGGCTTTCACAGCATTTTCTATAAGAAACATACATTTTTTGATAATCTCAGCCATATTGCGGTACTGGTCAGTGATAGTGAGCTGTACAGTTCCAGCACCCCATTTTTCATTCATAATCTTTTCAATGTGGCACAGTGTGGCTTTCTTTGCTTCAAATAATGAAGCATCGTGGTCACGGATTATATAATTAAGGTGTGCTTCTGCAACATCGCCAGACATACTTATAAGATGATAGAAGCCTTCGTAATTCTCCGTTTCCCTTGGTATCTCCATAGCCGGCAGGCAATTATTAATTTCCATAGCTACTAAGGAAGCGTTAATCATAGTATCCTTAGATGAGCCGGGGTGGACATTAAAACCTTTCACAACATATTCAGCTTTGGCGGCATTGAAATTCTCGTACTGTATCTCACCCTCAGTATCGCCATCAACAGTGTATGCGTAATCAGCTCCGAAGCGTTCAACGTCAAAATGTTCAGTACCCATACCAATCTCTTCATCAGGCGTAAATGCTACGCATATTGCAGGGTGTTCAATATTATTAGCAGTGATATATTCAATCATAGTAAGAATTTCAGCAATTCCAGCCTTATCATCTGCACCAAGAATAGTTGTTCCATCAGAAGTTATAAGAGTTCTGCCCTTTAAAGAAGCAAGATGTGGAAAAGTATCAGGACTTAATATAAGTCCGCTGTTACCAAGCAATAAGTCTCCACCATCATAATCAGGAGTCACAACAGGATTGATATCACCATTGCAATAATCAGACACAGTATCCATATGGGCAATAAAACCAATTGAAGGAAGCTTCTCAAGCCCCTTAGTTGCAGGCAGTCTGCCATAAAGATAACAATGTTTATCAAGCTTAACATCACTAAGTCCAAGCTCAGTCATCTCGTCTTTAAGAAGCCCAGCCAGCTTAAACTGACACTCAGAAGAAGGTGACTTTCCACTCTCTTCATCACTAGGAGTTCTGACAACAACATACTTTAATAATCTTTCATAAGCTTTCATAACAAATCCTCATTTCTGTATATATTATAATATTCCCCGTCCTCATAAAATTAAAACCATAACCTAACATAATTCCCTCATATAATATAACACAACCTACAAAATTATGTTAAAATAAATCAGAGGTTAATAGACTAATAGATTAGGAGAAATACTATGAACAACATTAAAAAACTTTCCACTGCTGGTGTCCTATGTGCAGTCGCAGTAGCTGGAAGCCTGATTTCATTTCCTGTATTTGGAAGTAAATGTGCACCAGTACAACATATGGTTAATATATTCTGTGCCGTCCTTTTAGGACCCGGATACGGCGTAATGGCGGCATTTGTTGCCTCACTTATAAGAAATCTGCTTGGAATGGGGAGCCTTGTGGGATTTCCGGGAAGTATGTTCGGTGCATTGATATGCGGTATTGTATACAAAAAGACCCATAATATTATTGCAACAATGATAGGAGAAGTAGCAGGAACATCAATACTTGGTGGTTTATGTGCATATCCGGTTGCAATATTCCTTATGGGAAAAAGTGCCGCAGGAATAGCATTTTATGCGTATATAATTCCATTTTTTATATCAACTGCCATGGGTGCGGTCATATCTGGAATAATAGTATTCAGCATAAAAAAGGCAGGCTTGTTAGTTAAGATTCAGGACAATCTTGCAGGATAGACAATTCAATATGCAAAATCGATAGGCATATATAGGAGAATACAAGCTATTATAAGCAATGATAAAAGACGTTGTAATATTCAATACAGTGATAATCATATATGGAAAAAGACAAGCTTTCTGTATAGAAAAGAGGATTTTAGTGAATGTTTGAAAATATAATAAAAAATGTGCATAACAGACATCCGCTTATCCACTGCATAACGAACTATGTGAGCATTAATGATTGTGCCAATATAGTGCTTGCATGCGGTGGTGCACCTATAATGGCGGAGGATATTAATGAGGTGAGCCAGATAACATCAATATGCCAGGGACTTGATATTAATATCGGGATGCTTAATGATAATAAATTATCATCAATGCTTAAAGCAGGTGCTACAGCCAATGAACTTGGAATACCAGTAATACTTGACCCTGTTGGTGCTGGTTCATCAGATTACAGAATTAAAGCTGTCCAAAATCTTATGTCCAATGTACAGTTTGGTGTTATAAGAGGAAATGTATCCGAGATAAAAGCGATAGCCGCAAAGCAGGGAATTCATAATATAGCAGCTGGAGTATATGAAACTATGCAGAAAAATAAGTCTGCTATGGGTGTTGAGGCGGGGATTGCCGATAAAATTACAGATGATAATATAAAAGAAATGGCAGATTTTATTAATAAGCTGTCCCAAAAGACAGGTGCTGTGATTGCGGTTACAGGCGGAATTGATATGGTTGCTGATGAGAACCGCGTATATGCAATAAGGAATGGTCATAAGATGATGAGCCTTGTTACCGGTGCCGGTTGTCAGCTGTCAGCTCTTACATCAGCATATGTAGCAGCGGATAAAGAGCATATATTAGAAAGTGTATGTGCAGCTGTTAGTGTAATGGGAATAAGCGGAGAGCTTGCATACCGCAGAATGGGCAGAAGTGGATGGCAATGCAAGCTACAGGAATTATATAATTGATGCTGTATACAATATGACAGACGAAACTTTGAAAGAATTGGGAAGAATAGAGCGTATATAGTGTGTAAAAATATGAAATATATACAAGATATGTGAAAACATGGTGTATATAAATGATACAGATATATATCGTGACAATGCATAGGTATATAATATTTGATAGCAGAGGAATAATATATGAGCAGTTATTTTTATTTTACAAGACACGGACAGACTATATGGAATGTAGAGAATAAAATATGTGGTGCGACAGACATTGCACTTACAGAGCTTGGACATAAGCAGGCAATAGAATTAGGTGAGTGTATCAAAATGGGAAATATACATATTGATGAGATATTATATTCTCCACTTATAAGAGCGGCTGACACAGCAAAGCATATATCAGAAACCGCTGGCATACCGTGCAGAATGGAAATACGGTTAAAGGAGCAGAATTTTGGCAGATACGAGTCTACACCAAGAGATGGCAGGGAATTTGCTGCGGCTAAGATGAACTTTGTTGATGATTTTGACGGTGGAGAGACAATGCTTCATCTGAGTCAGAGGATATATAATCTTATAGATGATATAAGAAATGACAATTCTGATAAAATATATCTTCTAGTTGCGCATAATGGTATTTCGAGGATTGTCGAGTCATATTTCAGAAATATGAGCAATGATGAGTTTTCAGGCTTTGGAATTAAGAACTGTGAACTTAAAAAGTATGAATTTAAAGATAAAAATGCTTAGAAAATGCGTAGAAGGTGTGTGTAAAGGAGTAACAATATATGGATTATAAGCTTCTTATTGATACAGCGGCTCTTGCGGGTATGATTATGTTAGAAAATGGAGCAGAGATATACAGGGTTGAGGAAACAATCGATTATATGCTTAAAACGTCAGGTTTAAAGACTACACAGGCATTTGTTGTATCAACGGGATTTATGATTTCTTTAGATGATCCGTCAATAGATGCACTGACAGTTGTCAGGAGAGTGGACAGAGGGGCAACCAACCTTAATATGATAGCTCAGGTCAATGACATATCAAGAAAGTTTTATAAAGGAATAATATCATTAGAGGAGGCATTTTCGCAGTTAAAGCATTTAAAGAAGAATCAGTATCCGTGGTGGTTAAAGGATATATGCACAGTATTCGTTGGGCTTTTCTTTACGGGAATGTACGGCGGCAATGGCGTGGATATGCTGTTTACAGGGATAGTTGGCGTATTCTTGGCTATATGGTTACACGCCGCCGGTAGTATGAAGCTTAATTCCCTTATAAAAGACCTGACAGCTTCTATTATATTGTCAGTTGTGGCAAGGGTACTCATTCATCTTAATCCACTTGCCCATCTTGATTTAATAATAATAGGTTCGATAATGGTACTTGTTCCCGGGGCTGCAATAACCAACGCAATAAGAGATACTCTCCACGGCGACTACGCCTCTGGCAATGCCAATATCCTCCAAGCCTTCACCGAAGCCGCCCTAATAGCCCTGGGCGTCTACATAGGCCTGGTAATAATATCCTAAAAACGAGCCGCCGGTCCTTAGCCGGCAGCCCAAGCTGGCGGCTGAGTACCGCTGCGAGCGGCACTCAGCGCAAGCGTGTCGCCGTTGTACTTGCTGGGAGCTGGCAATCCAGCCACAACGTAAATAATATCACCCACACATCAAGGAAAAGATAAAATTCAGGAGGCCATCCATATGCTACTTCAATGCCTATTCGCTTTCGGTGCAATCATAACATTTTCAGTAATAATAGAAGCCCCAAGAAAATGCCTGCTAGTTAACGGCATACTAGGTCTTGCAGGCTGGGCAATCTATTTGTATACAGAACAGTTCACATCAGTTCTTATGGCAACCTTTATGTCAGGACTTGTGCTTGCAATAATCTCCCACATACTGGCAAGACTTTTAAAGACACCGGTTACAACAACACTTATACCGGCGATATTAACAATAGTTCCTGGAGCTGGAATGTACCAGACAGTATATTACCTGTTCACATCAGATACACAGCAGGCATTATCAAGCCTTGTTGGAACAATTGGTGCGGCAGGGGCAATTGCGTTAGCCATATTTATTGTTGATGCATTAGTTGCCGTAGTTAAACGTATTGTATTATAAAGGAGAAATGGTATGACATTACAACAGCTGTCTTATCTTATAAAAGTTGCTGAGTGCGGCAATATAACAGAGGCTGCGGAACAATTATATATATCACAGCCAAGTCTTAGCACGGCAATAAGCAATCTTGAAAAAGAGATGGGTGTTACAGCTTTTATAAGAACGAAAAAGGGCGTTATAGTAACCCACGAGGGTGAAGAACTATTGTCGTTTGCAAGAATGTTATTAGAGCAGGCGGATATTATGAAAGAGCATTTCGGGGTTGTTAATAAAAGAGATCCGAAGTTCTCAGTATCGTGCCAGCATTATTCATTTGCCGTTAATGCTTTCGTTGATGTTGTTAATCAATTTGATGCAGATAAATACAGTTTTATATTAAGGGAAACACAGACAGGCGAGATTATAGATGATGTTGCTTATGGCAAAAGTGAACTTGGAATACTATATCTGTCAGATAATAATGAGGAAGTAATAAGCAAGCTTCTTAAGAAAAATGACCTTGTATACGAACAGCTTATTGAAGCAAAGCCGCATGTATTTATATGCAAGAAGCACCCGCTTGCAGATATGGATTTTGTGACGATTGAAGATTTAAAACCGTATCCATATCTTGTATTTGAGCAGGGCGAGAGAAATTCATTTTATTTCTCAGAAGAATTCTTAAGCGTGCTTGAGTTCCCTAAGAATATACAGGTGCGTGACAGGGCTACTTTATTTAATCTCGCAATAGGACTTAATGGATTTACCGTAAGTTCGGGGATTATTGATGAGAAGCTCAATGGCTCAGATATCATTGCCAAGCCGTTAAAATCCGATTGTATTATGAGGATAGGACTTGTCAGAAAGAAGAATATAATGCTTAGCAGATACGCAGAATTCTATATAAAAGCATTGAAAAATAACTTATTCATAGTTTAAAACTATGATAAGCGTAATAAATTAAGTATTTTATTAAAAATTCATATAATGATAATATGACCTCAGGTTGTTCAGTATATTAGTCGAACAGCCTGAGGTTAATTAATTTGGAGGATATATATGCAGACATCGGTTATTGGGTTTCCAAGAATTGGAACATTAAGAGAATTAAAATTTGCAAGTGAAAAGTATTTCAGAGGTGAGATTAGTTCACAGGAATTATTAGATACAGCTAAGAATTTAAGAAAGATACATTGGACTATACAGAAGAATGAAGGAATAGATTTCATTCCAAGTAATGATTTCTCATTTTATGACACATTGCTTGATACAGCAGCTGCACTTGGAATTGTTCCAAGAAGATATAAGGAGCCTAATTTATCAGGTCTTGATACATATTTTGCAATGGCAAGAGGCTATCAGGGAGAGTCTGGTGATGTTAAGGCACTGGCAATGAAGAAATGGTTTAATACTAATTACCATTATATTGTACCAGAGGTTGAAGATGATACAGTTATTAGGCTTTCAGCAGACAAACTCCTTAATGAATACAAAGAAGCTAAGGAACTAGGCATTACAACAAAGCCGGTAATCGCTGGTCCTTATACAGTTCTTAAGTTATGCAGATTTACAGAGAACAAGGGCATTGATGATTTTTTAGATGATTTTATTGCAGCTTACAAGGAGCTTATAGCTTTATGTAACGATAATAACATAAGCTGGTTACAGCTTGATGAGCCTGCACTTGTATATGATTTGAGTGATGCTGACAAGGCTTTATTTAATAAGATATATGATGAACTTCTTAAGGAAAGGGGTAACTGCAATATACTTCTTCAGACATATTTCGGAGATGTAAGGGATATATATGAGGACATTATTAATAAGCCATTTGCAGGTGTTGGACTTGATTTTAATGAGGGAAGAAAGACATTTGAATTAGTAGAAAAATATGGTTTTCCAGCTGGTAAGCTTTTATTTGCTGGTGTTGTAAATGGAAAGAATATATGGAAGAACAACTATAAGAAGACATTAGATTTAATAAGCAGTATTAAAAATGCCTGTGATAATAATATAAATGTTGTTATATCAACTTCCTGCTCATTATTACACGTTCCATATACATTAAAGCACGAGGATAAATTAGCTGACAGCTATAAAATACATTTCTCATTCGCAGAAGAAAAGCTTACAGAGCTTGCCGAGTTAGGTGTTCTTGCTGATAAGAAACAGGATAAGGTTAAGAGTGAAAATGCCTATATTGATAACCAGAAGGTATTTGAGGAAGAAAGAAACTGCCATAACGCAGAGGTTAAGGAAAGACTTGCTAATATTAAGGAAGAAGATTATGTACGTCTTCCATTAAGAAGTGAAAGACAAAAGCTTCAGAAGGAGAAACTTGGTCTTCCGGAATTTCCAACTACAACTATTGGTTCATTTCCTCAGACTAAGGAGATTAAGGCAGAGAGAGCGGCTTACAGAAAGAATGAAATATCAGAAGAAGAGTATACACAGTATATTAAGAAGCAGATTGCTGATTGCGTAAAATGGCAGGAGGAGATTGGTCTTGATGTGCTTGTACACGGTGAATATGAAAGAAATGATATGGTTGAGTATTTCGGCGAGGCACTTGAGGGATATTTATTCACACAGAAGGCGTGGGTTCAGTCTTATGGTACAAGATGTGTTAAGCCACCAGTAATATGGGGTGATGTATACAGAAAGAAGCCAATGACAGTTGACTGGTCAGTGTATGCACAGTCATTAACTAATAAGCCGATGAAGGGTATGCTTACAGGACCTGTAACTATATTAAACTGGTCTTTCCCAAGAGAAGATATAACTATAAAAGAGTCAATATTGCAGATTGCACTTGCAATAAGAGATGAAGTTCTAGACTTAGAGGCGGCAGGAATTAAGGTAATACAGATTGATGAGGCAGCATTAAGAGAGAAGCTTCCACTTAGAAAGTCAGACTGGTATAATGAATATCTTGATTTTGCAATTCCTGCTTTCAGGCTTACACACAGCGGAGTAAAGAATGATACACAGATACATACACATATGTGCTATTCAGAATTCACAGATATAATTCCAGCAATAGACGATATGGATGCTGATGTTATCACATTTGAAGCTTCACGTTCAGACCTTTTAATATTAGATTCTTTAAGAGAGAATAATTTTGAGACAGAAGTAGGACCGGGAGTATATGACATACATTCTCCAAGAGTTCCATCAGTTGATGAAATTGTTAATGCGTTAAATATAATGCTTACTAAAATCAGCAGGGACAAACTCTGGGTTAATCCAGACTGCGGCTTAAAGACACGAGGTGTAAAGGAAACAGATGCCAGCTTAAGAAATATGGTTGAGGCGGCTAAGATAATAAGAAACAGATAAATAAGTTATAGGCAGAGCCTGTTCCTCTTGAAAGATTATACTTAAGTCCACAGTGCGGATTTGCATCTTGTGAAATAGGTAATAAGCTTACAGAGGAACAACAGTGGGCAAAGCTTAAGCTTGTAAAAGAAATCGCAGAAGAAGTATGGGGATAATCTAATCTATCTTACAGAGATTTCTTCATTGCAGTAAAGACAGCGGTATTTGCCTGATGGATATAGCTTGAAAATGTGTTCACAACCTGTTTCTATACTTGTAATACAGCGTGGATTTTTACATTTTATAACATTGGTTAAGATTTTAGGTGGAAGAGGATGATATTTTTTATCAACTTTTCCATCTTTAATTATAATCAGAGTTATCTGTTTATTAATGTAACCAAGAATATCTAATCTTTCAGGAAGCTTGGTTCCTTCTATCTTGATTAAATCTTTACAGCCGTACTTTTCGCTTTTTACATATTGAAGGAGTGCAACAGAATGTGACTGTGCATCAAGGTTTAAAAGGCGGTATATATCTAACCCCTGTCCAGCAGGGATATGGTCGATTACTACACCATTTTGCAAAGAATCTATATTTAACATTATAATCTCCATTCTATTTTACTATAGTACTTTTTTTCCTGTGAGTGGGTCTGTAAGTTCAAGTAAACTCATAATAAGAGCCATACGGATATATTTGCCATTCTGCACTTGTTCAAAATAGGCGGCACGCTTATCGGTATCAACATCAGTTGATATTTCATCAACTCTTGGCAGAGGGTGAAGAACCGGCATATCGGCAGGGGCAAGCTGTAATTTCTCTTTATTAAGTATATAAGTATCTTTTAATCTTATATAATCATCTTCATTAAAGAAACGCTCACGCTGTACCCTTGTCATATAAAGCACGTCAAGCTCTGGGAGTGTATCTTCAAGGCTTCTTACTTCTTTATATACTGATTTATTAGGAATAAGAGTATCTTCTATAAGATAATCGGGAACTTTTAATTCTTCTGGTGATATAAAATAGAACTTATTGTCATTGAAACGTACAAGGCTGTTCACAAGAGAATGTACAGTTCTTCCAAATTTTAAATCACCGCAGAAACCAACAGTCAGGTTATCAAGACGTCCCTTTCTATGGCGTATTGTCATCAGGTCAATTAATGTCTGGGTTGGGTGGTTGTGACCGCCGTCACCAGCGTTGATAACTGGAATTGATGAATACATAGAAGCTCTTAAAGGCGCCCCTTCTTTTGGGTGGCGCATTGCAATAATGTCGGCATAACAGCTTACAACACGGGCGGTATCTGCGACAGTTTCGCCCTTGGTGGCACTTGACTGGTTAGCACCGGCAAAGCCTAAGGTCTTTCCTCCAAGGCTTAACATTGCTGACTCAAAGGATAAACGAGTTCTTGTGCTTGGTTCATAGAATAAAGTAGCAAGCTTTTTGCCGTCAGCAACGTGGCTGTAGGCTTCTTCATTAGAAGCAATCCTGTCAGCTAAGTCTAAAATGCTTATTGTTTCATCAAGTGTAAAATCAAGAGGGTCAATTAAATTTCTCATAGCCATTCTCCCTTTGTTAAATATTGGTTTCTCTCTGCCCCGACAGATATGAACTGGATTTCGTGATTAAGCAGCTTTTCAAGCTTTTCAATATAATTTCTTGCATTATCAGGAAGTTCATCATATGTGCGGTATTTTGATATGTCTGTAAGCCAGCCTGGCATAAGTTCAACAACAGGCTTGTACATATCTATATTGTCTGTCGGGTCAAATTCTGTTACGACAGTATTTTTATATTTATAACCTGTTATAATAGGGATTTCTCTCATATAGCTTAAGATATCTAATTTGGTTAATGCTATTAAATCTGAATTCTGGCATTTAAGGCCGTAAGCACTGGCAACAGCATCAAATGGTCCGACACGCCTTGGTCGTCCTGTAGCAGCACCATATTCGCCGCCGTATTTACGAAGGAGCTTCTGCCATTCTTCAGACATTGCATTTTCTGCAACAAATGGACCAGCACCTACACAGGTTGAATAAGCTTTTAAGACACCGACAATATGGTTAAGTGGGGCATAAGGTATGCCAGCACCTAAAGGGCCATAGGCAGCTATTGTAGATGAGCTTGAAGTGTAGGGGAATATACCATAATCAATATCCCTCATAGCGCCTAACTGGGCTTCAAGAACTACTTTTTTATTATCAGCTAAGGCATTATTTAAGAAAATGCCTGTATCACATATATAATCCCTGAATATATCTGCTTGTTTTTCACACCACGATAAGAGAGCAGGATATGACATTGGTTCCTGATGATAACAGCCGGCAAGTTCAAGATTTTTTGCATCTAATATGGTTTTAAGCCTTGCTTTAACATTTTCATTATCAAGATGAAGAAGGTCGGCAAGACGAAGTGTCTTCTTGCGGTATTTATCGCTATAGGCATAAGCAATGCCCCTGCGTGTAGAACCAAATGCACTGCCTGTTGCAGATAACCGGTTTTCTTCAAGTTCATCTTGAACCTTGTGCCAAGGCATAGATATAGTGGCATGTTTTGAAAGCTTCAGATTATCAGGAGTTACAGATATTCCTTTTTCTTTGATTTGTTCAGCTTCATTTGAAAGATGTTCAAGGTCAATTACCATTCCATCACCGAGAACACATACAACATCAGGGTGAAGTATTCCAGATGGAAGAAGATTAAGAACGAATTTCCCTTTATCAGTGACTACAGTGTGACCGGCGTTATTACCGCCCTGATAACGGACAACAATATCAGCCTGCTCAGCTAACAAGTCAATTACGCGGCCTTTGCCTTCATCACCCCAGTTAATTCCTGTTACAGCAGTAAGCATATAAGCATCTCCTTTAAAATATAGTATAGGTTGTAGTTGGTAAAATGTAACTTTTAATAATGATAATAAATTTTAGTTGCTTTTATTACCAAGTAAGGAGTATACTATTGAAACAATGATAAGTAAAAAGTATAATTGATATGGTTTTGATTATTATTTGATATAACTGTGATACTTATAGCTAGTGAAAGGGTCAGATTATATGAATGTTAATTATGAATATTATAAGATATTTTATTATGTAGCCAAATACAGTAACTTTACTAAAGCTGCACACGCATTAGGTAACAGCCAGCCGAATATAACAAGGGCTATGAATTGTCTTGAACAGCAGCTTGGCTGTTCGTTATTTATAAGAAATAACAGGGGAATTCAGCTTACTCCTGAGGGTGAGAAGTTGTATACACACGTATCCGTTGCGATGAGCCAGTTATTAGAAGCAGAGGAAGAATTATCTGACAGCTCAAGCCTTACAACAGGAAGCGTATCAATTGGTGCAAGTGAGACAGCACTTAATATATTCTTGTTAGATAAGCTTAAAAAGTTCCATATTAAATATCCGGGAATACGTCTTAAAATATATAACCATTCGACACCTCAGGCAATAGAAGCTGTAAGATCGGGAATTATAGATTTCGCTGTTGCATCTTCACCTGTCAATGTAGAAGCACCTCTTAAGCAGATAATGTTAAAGACATTTAAAGAAATTCTTGTAGGAGGTACTACGTTTACTGCATTGGGAAGTCAGGAATTATCATTAAAGGAGTTAAAGAATTATCCTTTGATATGTCTTGGCAGGGAAACAATGACATTTCAGTTCTATAATGAATTATTCTATAAAAATGGAATTGAATTACTGCCAGATACTGAGGTAGCTACAACAGACCAGATACTCCCACTTGTGAAAAATGAGCTTGGTCTGGGCTTCGTGCCTGAACTTATGGCACAGGAAGCCCTTAGCAAGCGTGAAATTGTAAAGATATCGTTAAAAGAAACGATTCCTGAAAGAAATGTGTGTATGGTATATGATTACCAGCATCCTTTAAATTCAGCGGCAAAAGAATTAAAAAAGATGATTATGGAAGAGTAGGAGATAATGACAGGTATTATCTTATTAAAAGATATGCCGTGTATCCTACATATAGAAACACGCATACAATTCCCTCCCATCTGTTCATAGTCTTTTTGGTTCTTGCAAATACATAAAGAATGACTGCTGACACAAGAAGTATTATACAGTCGATAATTGACTCTGATAATACATTCAGCGGGCAGATTGTTGCAGACATTCCTAATATGAATAGTATATTAAAAAGGTTAGAGCCTATGGCATTACCGAGTGCAAGTCCGCTGTCGCCTTTTCGTGTCGCTGTGATAGAGGTAACAAGTTCAGGAAGTGATGTACCAATAGCGATTATTGTAAGTCCTATAAAATTCTCACTGACACCGAAATCTTTAGCGATAAGACAGGCATTATCAACAACAAGTGTTCCACCAAATATTACAGCAATAAGTCCGCCTATGATAAATATAAGACTCTTAGGCAGAGAAAGTATTTTACATTCATCAGCAGTTTCACGGTTTTTAAGTGCTGATATAACCATAACTGCAATGTATACAGCCATACTGATGAGTAAGATTATTCCCTCAATATGGTTAATATGTCTGTCAAGAAGCATAATGCAAAGAATTGCTGTTACGATAATGTTAAGTGGCATATCTCTTTTTAAAATCTCAGGATTAGTCTTAAATCCAGCCATAAATGCACATACACCGACAACGACAAGACCATTAAAAAGGTTAGAACCTATAACATTGCTTATTGCAATATCGTTGCTTCCAGCGAGTGCGGCATTAACACTTACAGAAGCTTCCGGGGCACTTGTTCCCATAGCAACAATCGTCAGTCCTATAATAACGCTTGGTACCTTCATAATTCTTGCAAGTGACGAGCTACCATCTACGAAAAAGTCAGCTCCTTTGATTAACAGCACGAATCCAATGAGTAGTAATAAATATTCCATATTAAGTCCTTTCCTGCGGCAAAAGAAACATTTATTAATCTTTATACAAAAAAAGCCTTTTACCACATCAAAAAAATGATTGATAAAAGTCTCGTTACTCACTAATAATAACCGGCCTTGCAGCGTGATGACGATTATTATTACATCTAAAGATGCTAACTACTCCCTTTGTTAATATAATAGTATATGGACAAATTGTCTGTCAACAACTAATTATAAAATATAAATTGTGAAAGCAATAATGTACTATGAATATAGATAAAAATGTGGTATTATAAAAACATC
>OAUA01000236.1_pt1 | contig 26353 bp, 19 predicted proteins | sample 1495081 | NCBI WGS metagenome assembly OAUA01 (sample SAMEA2579993, study PRJEB22360) | human gut metagenome | biome: human gut; feature: human-associated habitat; material: faeces | place: Denmark | collected 2008/2010
TGTTGTTGACCTCATAAATTATCAAAATACTGATTTACTTGCCTGTCTCTGAATTGACCTGTATACTGTCATCAGCATACAAAAAGGAAAAGGTCTCAGAGCACCCTCCTAGCAAGTTGTGTACTCTGAGACCCTGGTCACTAAACCATGGTTATTATATCAGATTATTCACTTGTCCTCAAGGAGGATTTTGGTGTTTTTTGTTGAGAGCAGTGTGACCACCCATATGTGCCCCATCTGTCAGGCTACGCTTCGTTACCGGGATTCACGCCCACGCATCCGTAGAAAGGAAGGCGGTTTAAAAGATCAGTTGATCATTCGGCGGTTTTATTGTAAGAACTGCCACTCTTATCATAATGAACTTCCGGATTGTCTTGTTCCGTACAAGCATTACGAAACAGAAGTGATCTCCGGGGTGCTGGATGGCGTTGTACAGCCGGAAGACTTAGATTCTGAAGACTACCCGTCCTGCGCTACCATGCTCCGCTGGCTGCAATGGTTCTGCGAAAATCTTGAACGTATCAACGGATATTTAAGGACGATCAGGGAGTTCCTGCTGGGTTATAACGAAGAGAGGATTTCCCTTGGTTCACTGCTCGATTCTTTCAGAAACCAATATCAAAACTGGTTAGAAATCATCTTGCGTCAGATTTACAACAGCGGGGGATTTTTAGTCCCGATCTGCTGGTAAGGCTTATGCACCTACTTTGCATCGTCTGTCGCGGTACCAACGGGTATAGTGGTCTCAAAAGGAGGTCACTATTTTATGAATACAAGAATAAACAAACAACAATGGCAGGAAGAAGAAGCCCTCAGGCGTTTCCAATTGATTTCTCCGCTTCTCCAGGCTGATCTGGATGATGCAAAACGGATCCAGCTGCGCAAAAAGATTGCAGAGGAGAATCATATATCGGTCCGTTCCCTTTACCGTTATGAAAAAGCGTTTTCGGAAAGGCAGTTTACAGGGCTAAAGCCGGCTGACCGGGAGAAACACCGCTCACAAAAACTCCCTGAAAACTTTGAGTTTCTGTTGGAGCAGGCAATCCAGCTACGCAAGGAGGTTCCCGAGCGGTCGGTTGCCCAGATCATCTACATCCTGGAAACGGAAGGGCTTGCAGCACCCGGTGCTTTAAAGCGTTCTACTTTGGAACGCCATATCTACAAGGCCGGTTACGGCCAAAAGCAGATGCAGATGTACCAGGATGCAAGGAACAGTTCTTCCAAACGTTTCTGCAAACCACACCGCATGATGCTGATCCAGGCGGATATCAAGTATGGTCCCAAGCTTCCGATTGGAAGAAATGGAGCCAAGGTACAGACTTACCTGTCCTCGGCAATCGATGACCACTCCAGATACCTTTTATCTTCCCGGTTCTATGATAATCAGGAAGAAGCAATCATTGAAGATACGTTCCATCAGGCGGTTTCCCGGTATGGAACCTTCGATGCCTGTTACTTTGATAATGGGACACAGTATATCGCAAAACAGATCCGGTCTTCCCTTGCAAGGTTGGGCATCCGTGTGATGTATGCAAAACCAAGATCCGGTAAAAGCAAAGGGAAGATCGAGAAGTTCCATCAGGTAGTAGATGCTTTTATCCGGGAATCAAAGCTGAAAAACATCAAAACACTGGAGGAACTGAACCGCCTATGGGCCATCTATCTGGATGAGTATTACCACAAGAAAAAGCATGATGGCATCGCAGAATACTATGAAAGCCTTGGCGCTGCCGTTCCGGAAGAAGGGATCTCACCGCTTCAGGAATGGAACCGGGACAGCCGCCCACTGACTTTTTTGGATACAGCCGTTGTAGCCGAAGCTTTCCTGCATCATGAGCAGAGGAAAGTGGATAAAGGTGCCTGTATCAGTTTCCGCGGGCAAAGGTATGAAACCAAGCCGGCCTTGATCGGGTATACGGTAGAAATCTCCTATGATCCGGCAAATCCTGAGATCATCACCATTTCTCATCCCGGATTTGAACCTTTTCAGGCAATGCCTGTAAAGATTGGGGCGTATTGCGATAGACACGCTACGCTCCCAGCTGCTATGCAGGAACAAAAACCGACAACTTCCCGTTTTCTGGATGCTTTGGAAACGAAGCATACCCAGAGCAGGCGCCAAATGGCAGATGCGATTTCATTTGCTTCCTACAGGAAGGAGGTGAATGGCTAATGTATGAATCATTCTTTGGCATGGAACATACCCCCTTTGTCCGGGACGTCCCTCCCGAAAAACTGTTTGAATCCAATGCTTTCCGGGAAACTCTCGGTCGTCTGGCTTATGTGGCGGACCGCCAGATGTTTGCTGTTGTAACAGCTGATTCAGGGTGTGGAAAGTCAACGCTTATCCGCCGGTTTTATTCGGAACTTCCAAAAGAGGATTACATCATCCTTTATCTGTCAGACTCAAAACTGACCCCAAGGTGGTTCTATAAAGGTTTGCTGGATCAGTTGGGGCTGGAATCCCGTTTCTACCGCGGTGATTCAAAGCGTCAGCTGCAACAGGAGATCGAGGTAATCCGGGGCGTACAGCGTAAAAAAGTTGTCTGCATCCTGGATGAAGCCCACCTGTTAGAGAAGGAGACGCTGGAAGAATTCCGCTTTTTGCTCAATTACCGGTTTGATTCCATGAGTCCCATGGCGCTTGTTTTAGTTGGGCAGACAGAACTGTGGGAAAATAAACTAAAGCTACAGCGGTATGCCGCCATCCGGCAGCGCATTGACATGTACTGTACGCTGCCTCATCTTGACCGTTCTGAAACAGAACAATATATCGCAAGCCACATGGATTACTCCGGATGCGGGCAGGAAATATTTACAACCAAGGCATTGGATGAGATCCATAAGGCATCTGCAGGAATCCCACGGATGATCAACCGTGTCTGTGAAAAAGCTTTGATGTATGCGTTTCAAAATCAGAAACGATTGATCGATGATTATATGATCAAGTTCGTTGTGGAACACGAGATGCTTGGGATGGTAACTTCATAAAGCAGGTACCGCCTGGAAACAGGCGGTATTGCCTAACTGACTGGTGACAGAAAGTTAAGCAAGTGAGCGTCAACTGATGTGAGCAATCTGGTGACAGCTCATGAAATCACTAACACTTGATAGTTTTGATCTTCTAAAAAAAATTGTATCATTTCTTGTATATCCAAATCATCTTCTACAATCAAAATTTTCTTCATAATATCATCTCCTAAATAATTCTATTTTATCAGCTTACTTTGTAATTTGTGTGTAGTTTTCATATCTTCTGGCTCTTTTGTATTCTTTTTTCACCTACGAACTTCCAATACAAAAGGCAGCAGTATATCAAAACTAATATACTGCCACCCACATGTTCCTATTTACTTAAATCCCAGCAATCCTATAACTCTACATTTATATGCTGTTTCCAAAAGACATAATATTTTGTAACGTCTTCAAAAGTATTCAATAAGACACGCCTATTTTATTACTCAATAGACTTTATACTCTTGGTATCACTTTCATTTCATTCATGTTTTCTTTTGGCCATGTTATTTCTTGTTCCTTTGGAAGAAATTGCTTCATTATCTTTTCTATTTTAGACTCTTCTGCATAAAAACAAATAGTTTTATTCTTTTCAGCAGAAATCTCCTTCAATTCTGGAAAAATCTTAAAAATTTCTGCATCAGAAGAAATATCCGCCAAGTGCATTTGCATTGCGTAAAAATTGAAATCGTGATAATATACAACCTTCATAGAAGGAAGATTATTTGCTGCCAGAAATTCTTCTGAAATGGATTCTGTTTCTTCATTTTTATATAATAAATGATTTTTTTCAAAATCCGTTTCTGAAACTTCACCTATAATTTTTTCAGTATCCACATTAATTATAATTCCGATTTTTGGCAAAGGCTCTCCAGAACTTTTCCGATATCCGATTTTTTCTAAAACAACGCAGACACAATTTTTTTGCTGATATAAACATGGTATTATCTGTTCTTCTGCAATCTGATAATCCTGAAGATACTCTTCCAAAATTCTTTTACAGTCCATTTCCTTTTGAACAATTCCTCTATCTATATCATAAAACAAAAGTTTACAGGTTTCTAATTCTGTATATCATTCAATGTAGGTTTTGAATTCATTTTGAGTTTCAATTTCAATATCTACAACATACTTTCCCGGAAATACAAAGGGAACCACATCTCTATCTACATCCTCAGGCATAAAATAGGACCATTCTCCATTTTCATTGTAACTTTCCCATTCTTGTCTACTCTTCTTTGTAGAGCAGCCCGACAGCAGAAAAACAAAAATAAGACTCAATGCAGCAAATTTCATCATATTTTTTAACATTTTTCCTTACCTTTTCTCTGTGACGCAATCTCATGTTTCATCAATTCCAAAGTCTGTTCCACTAACTTTTCAGAAGGTTTATTTTTGTCCATTTTTTCTTTATATTTTTCTACCCATTTCTCTGTATTCTCCATCACTATCACCTTCCCATCTAATTAACATCATAGTACACATATCCGTTTTCATCTTTTGCATTTTTCAAAACTCTTGCCATTTCAAACAAAAGTCCAAACGTATATGTGAATGGTTCTGAATTATTTTTTAAATTCTCAATATTTACTATTTTATTCGTTTCTACACTCACATATTTTTTTCCATCAAATCTATATCTTTCAAGAACTTCAGAAATATCAATAACCGTATTTACAATTATTTCTCCTTCATCATAGACAATAGCCGCATTCACAGAATGATTTCCATTATCAACGACTACCAGCCCTAATGGTTCTATTAAGACTGCCTGAATATTATATGCAAACGAAATCCCATTAAAGGGATTCTTATTTATCTCTCCCAGTCCTATCAATCCGTCAATCATACGAGAATGATTCCAAACACATGATATAATGGGAGTATTTTGAACCTTTAAACGTATGTTACATTTTGCCAAAAATCAAACGACAAATCCAGTAAAAAACTATTCAAAATAGCTCTCATATAGTCTATTTCCGGATAATTCCTATCATTATACATACATTTCGTAAGTAATTCACTTTGTATAGAATTTGCCATAAATTTAATTACCGAACGCACAGATTCCTTTTTACCTTCATCTACCAATTTTTTAAAATCTTCGATGAATATCTGTGTATTCTCCTCAATCGTAACCTCTTGTTGTTTTTTCTTCTGTTTTTTTAAAAACATACTAATCTCCATTCCGCCGCCTTCGGTTGGCGGCACAAATAGTAATGAAAGTGTTCCAACTCTCTACACTGTGCTGTAAAATAGTTTGCAAGAGGCTACACTACAAAGCACGGGAGGAGGAGTTGTAATAACTTTCTTCGTTTTAGACAGCATACTAATCAGTGTAAGTTCTGCCTTTTCAAGCACAAATAAGTGGCATCATGAATCCGTACACTAAGAATTGTTTAAGCATCTTAGTTTAATTGTGTGGCAGTTCAGTCAATGGCTTCTTATCATTCACGAAAGGAGTCTGACTATGAAAGTTACTTATCAAACCTGTTGTGGTGTCGATGTTCACAAATCTTTTCTCGTTGCCACAATTGTAAAAACCACTGGTGGCATTGAGCCTTCTTACCAAAAGAAGCGCTTTTCCACCTTTAACAATTCAATTCTTGAATTCAAGCAATGGCTTCTCGACAATGATTGCCATGATGTCTGCATGGAATCCACAGGTAAATACTGGGTTCCTGTCTTTAATCTTCTGGAAGATGATATCCATGTTGTCATTGCCAATCCTAAATGGGTAAAGGCGGTGAAAGGCAACAAAGATGATACAAAAGATTCTAAATGGATTGGAGATTTGTTCCGTCTTGGACTTGTCAAAGGCAGTTATATTCCTTGCAAGAAAGTCCGTATTCTTAGGGAATACACTCGCTATCGTTACAAGCTTGTTTCCTGCCGTTCAAGTGAAAAGAATAGATATCAGAATGCTCTTACCGTTTGTAATGTTGCATTAGATTCTGTTGTTTCCGATATCTTTGGGAAGTCATCCACATCCATTATCGACTATCTGCTTGAACAATCGGGTACATCCATTAACCACGAAGAAATCGCATCTAAGCTTCTTAGGAGCCTCAAATCCAAAGAAGATGCTGTTATAGAATCCGTCGAAGGATATCAGATGACTGATGCCCAAAAATATCGTATGCGCCTCGTCCGCGCACATATGGATTATATCACAGCTGAAATCAACGATGTTGATAAAATGATACAAAATATGATTTCTTCTAATCCTGATTTTGAAAATGCTGTCCAGTTTCTCTGTACCATTCCGGGTGTCAAACGTGATAGTGCAATCACTATTATCTCCGAAATCGGTACTGACATGTCTCAGTTCTCAAGTTCTAAACGTTTGTGTTGCTGGGCTGGTTTAACGCCAGGCAGCAATGAGTCTGCTGGTAAGAAGAAGTCTGTTCGGATTACACGTGCCGGTATCTACCTCAAACCTGCATTAGTACAGTGTGCTCATGCAGCCGTAAAATCTGACAAATCTCCTTACTACAAAAAGAAATATGATTCTCTTGTCAAACGCCGTGGCAAGAAAAGAGCCATTATCGCTATTGCCCGTATGATTCTTACTGCTATCTATCAGATGCTGTCTACTGGTGAGCAGTGGAATCCGAGCGATCTTTACAAAATCGATATGCCTGTAGCTCTTGTTGAAAAACAAAAGGCAAAAGCTATCAAGCAAGCCAAGAAACTATTGCAACAAGAGGGATTACTTCCTCCTGATGAACCATTAGCTTCTTGATTTAATTTTCTAACTCTATAACACTTTAAAAAGTTGCCTGCCTTAGACGGCTTATTCAAGTGCGCCAATTTATGGTCTTCCTCTACTTTCTTTCACACTACCTCCTGTTACATTTTTTATTACTTTTTTTATATTATATCGGAAAATTTTACTGTTTACACATATCATTTATAAGTTGTATTTTTTCGATAGGAATATTGTATATCCTAGAAAATTCATTAATGGTCCAATTATTATAGACTAGAAAACTTCTAGTTACATATACATCGGAATTTGATTCCTTAATTAAGTGATAAATACTCAATTTGTCATGACAATTAAAACTATAAGAAGGAGTGCTCTTCAAATTTCCATTTGTTATTTTCTTATCATATTGTTCTTTTATATTCTTCACTTCGTTTATATAAACTGTTATATTGCTTATATATTCCTTTCTTCCTTTTTTCTTTGTATAAAAATATGGTTCAGTTAAACCAATATTATAGATTCCTCTTGGTGTAGTTGAAAGTGTAAAAATCAGCGTATTAATATCTTTATATAGTATGTTTTTTTTTCTAACACCATAAACCAATTTTTGTTCTAATAATCTATATCGCCGTTGACTAAGAAAGCAATAAAAAATAAAAAGAAGTACAATTAGACTGCCTATAAAAAATATTATTTTTTTAGGATATATTTTAAAATCAAATGAAAAAATAAGTTCACTTAAACAAAAAGAAAATAATATACATATAATTATTCCTGATATAAAATCAAACAAATTGGAAAATTTACTACCTCCCATGATATAATCATAACTTTTATTCATTATAGCACCCTCCCATCGTTATATCTAAAAGGAAATTGTCTAATATTCCAAAAAAATTATTCAACTGGTCACCAAATCTTTTCGTGTAGTTTACCATTAACTGTTCAAGAATATTTTTATTCAATGTACCAACTTATCCCTTTTTAATATCACTCTAACTTGGAAATGCACCATTCAAAGCACCAATACCATTGGTGCTTTGAAGCAGTAACTACATCGTTTCATGCTGAATGATAGACCTATAATCCTACAATCAAATCCTATTCTATAAATCTTCTATGCTCTGATATTGGTCTTCCCAAAGAATCCGTATCCATAACTCGCCTTAAGGTTTCCGGCACTGTCCTCAATCCGAAGCGGGTTTCCCAGTTCGTACGGAAGGTAGTAGTTTCGTTCCCCATTTTCTTCATACACTGACATCTTCCCGGCCCAGAAGTATCTTTGGCTTCGGTTTTCTTCTGTCCGCTCTAGAAAGTTATAATACTGCCTGGTCAGGTCCAGAGTATCGGTAATCTGTCGGCTGTTTCCTGCCGCATCCACCGCTTCTTCCAGACAGTTGATCTCACCATAGGCATACTGTTTTTTTCCATACCCCGTTTTCCCAGATGCCCATTATTTTTTCCCCTATCCAATGTGCTATAAACTCTATTTTTGAATTTCAATAGTTAATGAACTGCCAGCTTTGTCACTTTGAAAATTCTCATAATACCAAAAGTAAAATGGCTTATCACAAATTTCAAAATATATTATTCCGTCTGGTTCTTTCCCTTCTACCTTTGTATTATAAATATCTTTTTTATGTACATTTCCATATATAAAACGTGTGTTTTCTGAACCAATATTTAAATCTTGTAAAGCATCACTCAATGCTAACTGGGATTTCATCAAACTCAGAGTATCTTTATCATATGGTCGTCCCTTTTTTATTATTTCATAAGTACTCGTCACAAATGCATACTTCTTTTTTTGATTTATTTCTTTAATTTTAAATTTTGCAAATGTCAAACTTGCTTCTGTATCATCTTTTTCAGAAATAAAAAATATACTCGTATAATATTCATTTTCAAACTGTTTTATAATTTTATCAATATAGGCCCTGTACTCTTCTCCTTTTTCATATTTATTCGAAGCTTTCAATAAAGCCTCATCTATTGAATCAGCATAATCTTCATCTGTAATGTTTGTTTCATCTGCATTATAGTTTTTTATTGGCTTATATTTTCTTGTCTTTTGAGGAATATATTTCTCCGTTTCTTTATTGTTTTTAACTAAACTCTCCCCCTTCGTTCTCTGCCCTAGATAACCAAGCCCTACAACACAGCAGAATATCATTATAATCACAGCAGAAAATATTACCACAATTTTTTTTTCATACAGTCCTCCTATCTATTGCAATATATTAACAATGTTTCCACATTCCTATATTATCGCAAAACTATCAATTAGTTCTTTTTTACAACTACTTTTCTCAATTCATACAGGTCGCTGGTATTAAAGTCCCAAAAACTTTCATTAACCCCTCTGCTAAAGCAGGTAAATGGCTACTTAAATAAGTAAGTATTCCTGGAATAAGAGTATTATCTAATGCTCCAATACCCGCTCCATCATCTACCACTAATACTATCAAAGCCACTATTGCACCTAAAGAAATTACTCCTTCACCTATTTGTTTCCAGTCGGCAAATTCTCCTTCATATACTAAACTCCAATTAAGACTACCAAAATCCTCTATTATCGTATTATCTGGTAATTTAAAAGGCATTGTTCCCGATGTTCCGCCAACTCCACCGCTATATCCTAAGCCATTTTTGTCTACTATCAAGCTTCCCGTTGCACTTAATCCCGTATAATCGTTCTTCAGTTTGCCATTAGATTTTATCTTCCAATTCAACGGATTCAACCCTTCTCCTGAAATAACTAATTTAGAAGACAAATTCTTCTTAGCATGTCCTATATTGATATTAAGAGACCATCCTAAAAACTCTCCAGACATATTTTTTTTAAGTACTAATAAGTCTGCACCTTCATGTTCTGTCACTTCATAGGATGCACCACTTAAATTTGTTTTATAGACTACTTTATCAATACCGATAATATATTTTTTAATTATATTTTCATTTAAAGAATGTGCTACATCTGAAACCACATCCTTAATTGTATTCTCAACAGTCTCTAAACCACTTATTATATCACTCCAACTTGGAAATGCACCATCTAAATCTACCAACACCACCGGTGAATTAAAGCAGTAACTATATCGGTTCATGCTGAATGGCAGTTCCATAAAGCCGGCAATCAAATCCTGCTCTGCAAACCTTCCGTTTTCCGTCAGATATTCCCTTGCCTGGGCATAGTAGGTTCCCGCTGTCTCATCTCTCTGGTATCCCGTATAGCCAAATGGCTGTACCTTCCCTTGGTTCTGATACAAATCTTCCCCAAAGGCTCCGTATCCATAACTCTCTTTGAGAATTCCGGCACTATCTTCAATCCGAAGCGGGCTTCCCAGTTCGTCCTGAAGGTAATAGTTCCGTTCCCCGTTTTCTTCATACGCAGCCACGTTCCTATCCCAGAAGTATCTCTGGCTTCGGTTTTCTTCTGTCCGCTCCAGAAGGTTATAATACTGTCTGGTCAGATCCAGGGTATAGGTAATCTGCCGGCTGTTTCCAATTTCCATGCCGATCCTGTTTTGTGGGTCCAGTTTCTCCAGTTTTTCCTTTGGTATAATGCCATCCTGCTTTCCTACCCGGTGTCCCAGTCCGTTGTACTGGTATCTTGCCTGTTTTCCTGCCGCATCCACTGCTTCTTCCAGACGGTTGATCGCACCATAGACATACTGCTTTTTCCATGCCCCGTTTTCAAGGATGCCGGTTAAGTTTCCTCTCTTATCATAACGGTATGCTCTTAGGATCTCTCCATGTTTTTCGCTTACCATCTGGTTGATGACATTGTACTGGTAGGAAGTCCTTTCCCCGCTTTCTTCTTTCCATGTACGGTTTCCAAAGGCATCATACCCATACCGGGTCTGCATCTGCCCGTCCTTTTGGATTTCTGACAGCCTGCCCAGTGCATCATAGCCATAGGTATAACTGCCGCTCTCCTGCTCTAACCCTCTTCTCTTCTTGGTGATTCCGGTTTTATTTCCCAAAAGGTCATACAGATAGGTATAGCGGTCAAGGATTCCTTCTTTATCGCTATGTACCAGTTCTGTCAGCTGGTCTTTTCTGTCGTAAGCATAGGTGGTCTTTGTTCCATTCGGGAACTGTTTTTCACACAGCCTGCCCAGAGGGTCATACGCATAGGTGATGATGCTGTCCCCTTCTTTTAGTTCCGAAAGCCGGAGCTGCTCATCATAACCATAGAAGACCGTCTTGCCATCTGGATAGGTCATGCTTTTTCTTTCTCCTGCTTTTCCATAGGTATAGGATACTTCCCTTCCATCCGGGTACTGCACCTTTTGTGCCCTTCCCAGTGCATCGGGTGTGATCTTTGTATTTCCTAACCAGTCCTGCACCTCCAGGAGCTGCCGGAGCGGGTTATAGGACAGTTTTACTTCTCTTCCGTCCGCATACTGGATACCGGATAAGTCTCCCTGTTTTGTATAGGCATACTTTGTCAGGTAGCCTTCCTTATCCAGCTTGCTAAGGAGCTGTCCTTTCTTATCATAAGTATAAACTTCCTTCTGCCCAAGGGCATCCATGGTTTCTGTGACCTGCCCCCGCAGATCCCTTGTATAACGGGTGACCTGGCATAGCCGGTTTCTTCCATTCTGTTTCTCTGCTTCCAGAAGGTCTGCATCCATACCGGATCCTTCTGTATTTTCCTTCAGGCTTCCCTCTGCACCATACTGGCGGATCTCGATGAGCCGGTCACAGACATCATACTGGTATTCGGTTTCATTTCCAAGGGCATCCGTTACTTTTGCAAGCTGCCCGCTTAAGGTATAGGCATACCGGGTGGTATTCCCTTCCCCGTCTGTCATGGAAGTCACATTTCTAAGGGCATCATAAGTATAGGATTTCTTCTCCCCTTCACTTCCTGTGATCTCCGTGATCCGGTCCATGCTGTCATATCCATAGGTCAGCACAAACCCGGTGGCAAGGATATGGTTTTCCAGGTTTCCGTTGACATCATAGGTAAAGGCTTCCTCTGTACCATCTGAGTATTGGATTTTCTCTAATAGTCCGCCTTTTTGATACTGGTAACAAGTAGTACGCCCTGCCTCATCGGTGATGCTCTCCACATCACCTAACGGGGTATAAGTATAACATCTGCTCTCCCCAAGGGCGTTGGTTTCTTTCAACAGATTTCCGTTTCCGTCGTATTCCATGGATACGGTATTCCCCAGGGCATCTTCTGCTTCTATAAGATTTCCTTCCCCATCATACCGGTAGACATAATGAAGTCCTTCTTCCCCGTTTACTTCCACTACTCTTCCAAGGGCATCATAAACAAACGTGGTCTTCGACCCGTTCTCATCTTCTTCTCCGATCCTGTTTCCGTTTGCATCGTAGGTATAGCGTACCACTGCCCCGTCTGCATATTTGATCCGGGATAACAGGTTTTCTTCATTATAAAGATAGGTGGTCCTCGCACCATCCGGTGCTGTCACCCTTGCAAGGTTCCACATACTGTCATAAGTCAGGAGGGTTTCCCGTCCCTCTTTATCAATGATCTTACTCGGACGGTTTAAGACATTGTATTCCCTTTGGATGCTCGCCCCGTCAAAGTCTGTCACCTTCGTTACTTTTCCGCTTGCATTGTATTCATAGCTCTGGCAGTTTCCTTCCGCATTTTCCACGCAGGTCACATTTCCCATCACATCATACGTATACTTTGTGACATTCCCTTTTCCATCGGTGCTTTCCACCATCCGGTTCAGGGCATCATAAGCATACCGGGTCACATTTCCAAGGGCATCTTCGATCGCTGTGATGTTTCCCCTTGCATCATAGGAGAGACTGATCCGGCTTTTGTCTGCCTGCTGGATGGTCTGCGGCCACCCGGCTGCCGTATAGGTGATCTCCACTTCATTTCCAAGGGCATCTTTCGTTTTTACAAGCCTTCCCTGTGCATCGTATTCCCCGTACAGTTTATCTTTTCCATTTATTTTTATCCCGGTTGGCTGGTTCTTTTCCCCATACAGGATCTCTGTCTTGTTCCCAAGGGCATCGATCACACGCACCAGATTTCCAGCCGGGTCATAGGCATACTGGGTCTTATTTCCAAGCCGGTCCACATACAAGGTCTTCTGGTTGTTCTGGTTATAGGCGAAGCGTTCCTCCCCGTTGCTGTGGATATGCTTCACATCCCGGTACTTGTCATCATGGACATAGGTAACCCGGCTGCCGTTCCGTTCCGTAAGCTCTACGCTCTTCTTCTCTTCCTCATACGCATAAGACATCTGTGTCCCGTCCGGGAACTTCTGCAGCGTGGTGCGGTGTTCCTCATCAAAGAAGTTTTCCACCGTCACGATCCCCCTTTGGTTCTCCACATGCTCCAGTTTCCCCTGCGGGGTATAGCCGTAGCGGAAGGTGTTCCCATCTGGAAGCGTTACCTCTTTCAACAGTCCGCCCTGGTACTTGTAGGACAGGCTTCTTCCCGTATGGTCTTGTACACGCTCCAGCTTTCCTTCTGCATCATAAGAAAAGGAAAAGAATTCCCCGGTGTCCTTTTCGGCTTTTACCAGACGGAAAGGGAATCCTTCTTCATAAGTAAATGTTACCCGGCTGCCCAAAAGGGTCTCCGTTTCCAGACACATTCCTTCCCTGTCAAAGCGGTAGACTTTTTGTTCCCTGGTACGGTACGTATACCCGTCCTCTGCTTTTTCTAAAACACCGGCACTGGCAAACAAAGAAAGATAGCGGTCCTTCTCCCAGAAAAAACGTTCCTCTTTCCCGTCTTCCCTGAGAAGCACCGCTTCCCCATCCGTAAACTCCAGATGCACTTCATAATTATGGTTCCAGTCCCTTCCAAGCACACCCTCCCGGCCGTTGATGGCATTGTAAAAACGGCGGAACACAAATGGCTCTCTTCCGCCTACCTCCAGATCGGTCCGGTCATAGATAAAGTTTCCGGTGCTTAAATTCACCGGGTCTTTGGAAAAGGCATGGCAGATAGTTTCTGCCCCTTTGATGTTCGCCATCAGCTTCTCCACAGCCGTCGCTGCATTTTCCGTTACCTTGTTCCATCTTGCCTGTACTTCCTCAAAAGCTTTTTTGAAGGCGGAATAATCGGTGGTAAGCGGGGTATGGATTAAAAACTGCTCCATTTCCTCCAGCAGTGTCTGCAGGTTTTTCGTGACCCCCATAAGCTCCCTGGTCTGGGCAGCATAGTCCGAATCGGCTGCCGGGATCAGTTCACAGGCTCTTACCCTGCAGTTTTCCAGTTTTGTCAATGCCTCTTCAATCTTCTCTGTTTTTAAGGCGCTGCGAAGCTGGGAAACACTAGAAACCGCACCGTAATGGCGTACTTCGCCCGGCACTTCTGCAAGTACTTCGTCTGCCTGGTCTGCATAGGTTTTCATGTTTGCGATATGGGTTTTGCACCCGTTTAACAATGTCTTCAGTTCATTGCACAGCGTTGTGATCTCACTTACCTGGAACACTCGTTTCATCTTCTATTCCCACCTTTCTTTCATAACGGATAGCTTGTCATTTGTTGATGGTTTCTCCATGTATCTACTTTTAAAAACTTGTTTCTTTTCGTGATTTTTTCTTCATTTTACATGATTTTGCCCTGATTTTCAACATTTTTGAAAGATTTTTTGTGCATCATGACTTAGCACTTTTCAATTTGAACGCATACAAATTTTCTGGATAACATTTTCTCTAATAACATAAAAACTCCCTTGCATTCTGCTATACTAAAGAATTTTTCTTCTATATAACAGAACCTGCAAGAGAGTTTTTTAACCACTTTTTTAACTTTTTAAATTTTCCAGAAATTTAATTGCTTCTTGCACCGTTGTAAATGTACGTGATGATTGATATAACCATCTATTTCTTACATCAGAGTCTTCTAACGTAGGTAAACCTTCTATTTGCCCTAATACCCAATCTCCATTTATAGAAGCTTGTTTAAAATGATCCGCTATTTTCCTTGTTGTGTTAGAATCTCCTTTTACATAACCAGGACATTCATTCTGTAACAATCTTAGAACATTCTCCTTTTCCGCAACCGTTTGGATAGATGGGACCACTTTTTTATAGTGTAATAAAAACCAAAATTCAACGCACCCTGTTGTCATTAACAATCTTACACGTATGTTCGGTTTTTTACGTAGCTTTTTTAAGGTAGAAACAATTTTTTGAATCCTGTCCCAGCTTCCTGTCTGTCCATCATCGACATCAAAGAAAAACCATATTTCATCTGTTACTTCTGCATTATTTCGATACTTCGCATCTTTTTTGAATTTTTTATCGGCTACCTCAAACAGACCCTTTACTGGTTTTTGAATCACTGCAACATCTTCAAATTTTTCTTTCAAATATTTTGTGTACTCAATTTCACTTTCTCCTTCACAAAAGACGTAAATAAGAGGTTTTATCCTTCTTGCCATTATTCAACCTCCATGGTATCTACATCTGGAACTGCACCATATTTTCCTACAAGATATGCTTTTCTGATATTATCATTTGTTCTTACTGGAAGTTCCGTTAAATTGAACAAGTCCGAAACACCGTTTCTTTTGTTCTTATCAACAAAATATACTTGATCTTTTCTTAATATCTCCATATTCAATAATTCCGTATCATGTGTTGTAAAAATAATCTGTGCATGACCCGGATTGGTTTCTGGACTTTGAAATTTAGAAATGATAAATTCGACTAATAATGGATGCAATTCCCGATCAATCTCATCTACCATCAATAGCCCACCTTTTTGTAACACGCGTTCAATTCCTGGGGCAAGAGACATGAGCCTTCTTGTTCCATCAGATTCATCCGAAAGTTCCAATGTAAATAGTTCTTCTTCTCCTGCCTGATTTAATCCACGATGCATGGAGGAGGTTTTTACTTCTCCTATTTGTAAGTTCATCTCAGCAGCCTCTGAAGAATCCTTTAATGCTAGGGCAAATTGTTTTAATGCAGCAACAATTCCCTCTGGAAGATTATTAGGTAGCGAATCATTTGCAGATAATTCTTCATTTCTAATTTCAAAAGACATATCCTCTATACCAACATCTGCCTGCTTTGCGTAAGACACAATTGCTTTTAGCATATTCACATCTTCTGCATGTTCCAATAATTGACTTGGTATATCTGTATAATCTTTGGAAAAATAAATACTTTCCCTAAACCATCTCATAGCATCAATACATGGCTGGTAATTCATCACACATGCAATGGAAAAAAATAATTGATTTGATGCAACTGCTTCTGCAATCATTTCCTTTTTCCTTTTTTCGCCATTTGAAGGGAATGAAAACTCTTGATGATTTCTTGAAAATATTTCTGCTTTTTGTCCTTTTGGCGCTGAATACAAATATTCTTTTACGATTTCTTTTTTTGTAGCTGAAAATCCATAAATGTATTTGACACCATCCTGAATGTATTCATATTCAAATCCTGTGGGACATTGTTCCGAATAATCATTTAATGCAAAGGCACGCACTGGAATTTCTGCTTTTTCATGCTGCGTTTTTTGCGCATTTCTTATAAATTGCACGCCCAACCAGAAAGCACGGATTACATTACTTTTCCCACCACCATTTTTCCCCAAAATAGCTGTTGCCGGAAGAACTCCCTTCTTTTTATAAGGTAAAAGACAACTTTTATATTCCGCATTTCCTTTTGCTTCCATAGAAATGATGCTTTTGTCTCTAAATGAACGATAATTTTCAAATTCAAATTTAATCAGCATGTTATATCCCTCCTTGTATGATATAGTATATCCATAGTCTGATAGAAATACAAGAAAAATAATTGCTATTTTAAATTATTTTTATTTAATTTCTTTGTTTTATATTATACCATTTGTTTTTATATATACAAAACAGGATACTGCAACTTCATATCTGTATGCAATATCCTGTTTCTTTCGCATCCTTATTTTATTTCTTTGTGCAGGATTAATTTCACTTTGCGATTAATCCCTGCATTATGATAATAACCAAATTCCACTTTCCGATTTTCTTCCCGAACTCCGGTATAACTGAACAATAACTGATCTTTGATATTTCCAAGAATCAGGACTTCCCTGCTTGCCAAGAGCATTTCTATGAACTTGCTTCTTGTCATTTTCTTTACCTTAAATTCTGAAGTTACAAGGACATAAATACCATAACGGACAGCTTCTTCCAAAATATCAATCATACTGTTATCTTCCGCCACATTATCATACAATTCCTGAAGCATGTCTACCATGACATAAATTGGCGGAAGTGTTTTTGCAAAGCTTTCGATGCTTAAAGAAACATCATCCAATTTGGCTTCTTCATAATCTTCTTTCCTTGCAAAAATATCTTCCTTAATCTGCTTTAAGGCATCTGCAACCGTACTCTTATCACTTGCATAAACTACATTCTCTCTTGACTGGTAAGCAGCAAGTTCATGACTCTTATTATCAAAGAGATATACCTTTTCACCCGAAACCATAGAAAGCATATTTTTGATTACATTTGTTTTGCCTGTTTTTGCATTTCCGATTACAAAGGCTGGTGTCTGTTCCATGGAAAGATAGTACATCTGTAAAGTATCTGTATCCAATCCAATTGGTACTTTCCGGTTTGTCTTTTCATATCCTGGGTAGGATGGAAGCATTGACACCGTAAGTTCTTCCGGCATAACCGGAATCTCTTTTGCCTTTTCTTCCGAAGACTTCTGATTCAGTTCAAAAATAAGTGCTTTCAGTTTTTCATTGTATTCTTTTTCTGTTTCAAACACAACCGGGGTGTATAGCTGCATCACGTGGAGGCTGTCTGTTTTTACAAGCGCCCTTCCTTTATGCTCTTCCGGAAGCTTATAGGAACTCCGTCCAACAAAAGAAGAAAGTTCACTTTCATCAAAATTAAAACCACCGATTCTTACTTTGAAATTATTTCTGGCTGCACTTCTCATAGCACCATCTCTGGAAGTCGTGACTGCCAAATAAATACCAAGCCCTGCCCCGTCTCTGGATACTTTTTGTATGAAAGATTCAACAGCTTCTCCCAGTTCTTTTACCACTTCATACTGGTCTATGGCAATCACAATGGCTTTCAATGGTTCCGGCTGTGTTTCATTGTAAACCGAAAAATTCTGTACCATAGCACGTGCCAGTTTCTTCTTCCTCTCTTTGATTTCCTCTAAAATCAGTTTTTGGAATTTTCCGATTTTTTCTTCGTGGTCTATGTTCATATAGTCCGCAACATGGGGAAGCTGTTTTAATGGGATCATTCCACTGTTACCGAGATCCAAAATATAGAAATTCAGATTTTTCACTGCATTCTTTGCAGATAATCCTAAAATAATCTGCGTCAGCAACATCGTTTTTCCATATCCGCTGGAAGACAGATATAAAAGATGTCCATTTTTTTCAAAGTCAAGGACAAATTCCGTCTGTGCCTGTTCTTCAGGGATATCCATAATACCAATCCCTAATTTCAAATCAACTTTCTTGAAACCGGCACTGTCCTGAATTTCCATCAAATATGGAGATGCAATTTGAAATGCCAGTGATGGAAGCCAGGTCTTTTTCACTTTGACACAATGCTCCTCTTCGTAAAGTTGCTGAAGGTGTTCTACTACAACATCCAACTGACTTTTCTTGAGCTGCTGGTTTTCCTTTCTGCCACTGAAATCCTTATTTAAGGCTTCTCCCTGTCCAAGCATATTCAGCAGATATACCCTGTCGTCTTCCTCTTTTTGTTCCTCTTTTGTTCCATAGGAAGCGCCACTCCATGCGGACTGGAACAATTCATAAATCTCATTATTACCAACCTGTAAGTATCCGCGTCCGGCCTGTGTGATGTTTGCCGCATCTGCCGTATGAAGCATTTCTTTACTGTCCGCTGCATTCTGTACTTTTAAGCACAAACGGAATGTTGAGTTACTCCAAATCTGATCATCTACTACTCCTGATGGTTTTTGTGTTGCCAGAATCAAATGTACTCCAAGGCTTCGTCCGATACGTGAAGTGGAATCCAGTTCTGCCATGAATTCCGGCTGTTCTTTCTTTAACTCTGCAAACTCATCACTGATGATAAACAGATGCGGAAGAGGTTCTTCTGCTTTTCCCATACGGAATAATTTCTGATAATCATTAATATGGTTTACACCATACTCCGCAAAAATACGCTGTCTGCGTGCCAGTTCGCTCTTAATGGATGCCATTGCCCGCATACTCTCTGCTTTATCCAAGTTTGTAATTGTTCCCAAAAGATGCGGAAGATCTGCAAACAGGTTTGCCATTCCTCCACCTTTATAGTCAATCAAAAGGAAACCGACTTCATGGGGATGAAAATTCACAGCAAGAGAAAGTATATACGTCTGAATGGTTTCTGATTTACCGGAACCTGTTGTACCTGCTACAAGACCATGCGGTCCATGTGCCTTTTCATGCAGGTTCAGTTCTGTGAAATCATTCTCTGCTTTTGCACCAATCGGAACTGCCAGGCTTTTATAAGCACTATGAGACTCCCACCGTTTTTCTACTTCCAGCTGAGTTGGTGTATCGACTCCATACATTTCAAAAAATGTCAGTTTATCAGGCACCTGAGAAGTAATCCCCTGCTCATGGATCAAAGGACTTAATGCCCTTGCCATTCTTTCTAGAGGAATTCCTTTTGTGTGTTGTACTTCAAACCGAAGGTTCTTCCTTTCCCCTTCCTCTAATAAAAGATGGGCTTCCTCTGAGTTGTCTAAAATACAGATTGTTCTGATATTTTCGGGGAGATTCGATTTCTGATCGGTAGTATAAATCATACTAAATCCTAATTCCATTTCCCTGCTTTGCAAGTATTCCATAATCGCATGATTTAAAATCAGTTTTGGTTCATCAATGATAAACAGCAGATGCGGAAGAAAAATGTGTGATTTTTTCTCTTCTTCCTGTTTTAGTTTTCTCTCTTTTAAAATCTGCTGGATACTTCCCAATATCTGATCCCTGATCTGCTCTGAATAAATTTCTCCGATTACATTGATAAATTCCAACCGCAGATGCGGATACCATCGCATATATTGGAAATCTTCGGTATATGCTCCGCTATGGATAAAAACAATCTGTAACTCCCGGTAACTTTGGAAAAAAGTTAATTGGGCAAGCATGTATTTTAATTGCTCATGGATATTACGTTTACTTCCAACCAGACCTAAATGTGCTTTTTTCAGATCAATCTCTACGGGAATCTGTTCTACCTTTTTAAATTCTTTTGGAATTTTCTTGGCTCGTTCAATTAGTTCATCCTTTGTCATATCCAGTTCTTTATCTTCGTAAGAAACTTCTATCTGGGACTCACCTTTCCGATATCCTAAATTTACTTTTAAAAAGTCATCATCTAAGATGGAGCGTTCGTAAATACGGCTGCTGTATTCCAATACCATATCCTGCAGCATAGGAAGTGTCGGTGTCTGATAATCAATCGCTTCCCGTTCTTCTTCTCTTAATTTCTTGATTTCTTTTCGTTTCCGAAGAAGATATTCATCATACATTACCTCCCGGTCTTTATTTTCCTGCTTGATATTCCGTTTTTCACTTACATATCTCTGAATAGAAAAAATCAGGGTAATAGCGGTCATTCCTGCCGTCATGTACATATAAGGTCCTCGTTTCATCAATACACCCATAGCAATGGTAAGTGCCATCATACAAAGGGGCGGGATGATCAACTGTGCCAAACTCCCTTTTGACATCTCTTTTTTTCTTGGAGGAGCTTTAATTTCCACCTTCTCCTCTTTTCTCTGATATACAACTCTTGGAGAACGTTTATAAAAAGGGAATCCCTCAAAATATTCTTCTTCCTGGCGTTCTGGAAGTAAGGTTGTTTCAAAACATGTTGCATCTGCCTGAACTTCCAGTTTTTCTTTAAAAAACGTAATCGTAAAATCTTCAATATGTATCTGATCTCCATTTTTGATGGTTATCTGATTGCCATTTACAATCTGATTATTCAGAAAGACTTTGATATTTCCCTCTCTTTTTAAGTTCAAGGTTTCTCCATCCAGGCACATCTGTATTGGAAGATGCCATACAAAGTCGTAAGAAAATGAATCCGCTTCTGTTCCAAACCAAATCTGCGACTTTCTTTTGTATGTTCTGATGGATGCATATTTCCTTTCCATGTTTTTTCTCTCCTTTCATATGGTTTCTTCCAATTATTTGTATCGTAATTCTAAAATATCCATCACATTATCCTCTTTTTTGTACGAATTTTTTCCTTCTGTAATTTTGCTTTTAGCCAATCTATACCTTCATTTTTCAGCCATATAGACATAACTTTTTTTTCATTTTTATAAATAACCAAGTTATTTCTAAACCATCCTTTATGAATTTCAACTCTAGAAACGTCTGAAAAAGAAACTATACTTTCTTTTTTCAAAAATCTCTTTCTTCGTAAGATATCTCCTTCTATTATTGTCTTATCCAAGAACAAATCCATAAGCACTACGAAACTAACTACTGAAAAGAGTAAACCCAATATGCACACAAATGAATTTCTATCTTGAACACAATATGATAATATTGTAAAAATTACCAGTGCAATAAAAATAAATATTGTAATAATTAGATAACTGCTTTGAGGTCTAATAACGTTTATATCATTTTTCAGTGTTATTGGAATTTTCTTTTTTCTCATTTGTTGATCAAACAAAGAAAATTCTAAATTATCATAAAATGTAAAAACCCTTTTTTCACCAATATATATTTTTAAGGAGCCTTTTTTAGTATAAACACCTTTTGAAATATCATTAAAACTATATGTCCTAGTAATTCCATACAATGATCGGTATTTAATTACATCTCCTTCTACCATCACTCTCCAAAATTTATTATCCAATGTTAATACTGCGAAAAAAATTGCAAACATCGAAACTGCTATAACTTCTGATATTTCAAATTTAGTGAAAAAAATTGTATAAAATAAACAAAACAAAAACAAAAATGTCCCAAGTAAAAAAAAGGGGAACAAAATACCATCATTCTCTATAGTGTATCTTTCTTCATTTTTTCTTTCCTTTTCTTTTTTCTTTCTTCTCTTTTCTAATATACATAGTACCCCCCATGTTACTATCCATGGAAGTACCATCTGTAACAATGATATCTTTTCTACTATTTTTTCCATATTTATTCTTCCTTCTTTAGCAATTTAATTAATCTATACATTCTTCATTAAAAAATGCAACTGTCGCTTCTATAAAATTGTTCATTGTATCATCAAGATTAAACATATTTTTTAAATCTGCCATATACAATTTGTCGCGTCCTATTCCATGACTGTTGTTGACCTCATAAATTATCAAAATACTGATTTACTTGCCTGTCTCTGAATTGACCTGTATACTGTCATCAGCATACAAAAAGGAAAAGGTCTCAGAGCACCCTCCTAGCAAGTTGTGTACTCTGAGACCCTGGTCACTAAACCATGGTTATTATATCAGATTATTCACTTGTCCTCAAGGAGGATTTTGGTGTTTTTTGTTGAGAGCAGTGTGACCACCCATATGTGCCCCATCTGTCAGGCTACGCTTCGTTACCGGGATTCACGCCCACGCATCCGTAGAAAGGAAGGCGGTTTAAAAGATCAGTTGATCATTCGGCGGTTTTATTGTAAGAACTGCCACTCTTATCATAATGAACTTCCGGATTGTCTTGTTCCGTACAAGCATTACGAAACAGAAGTGATCTCCGGGGTGCTGGATGGCGTTGTACAGCCGGAAGACTTAGATTCTGAAGACTACCCGTCCTGCGCTACCATGCTCCGCTGGCTGCAATGGTTCTGCGAAAATCTTGAACGTATCAACGGATATTTAAGGACGATCAGGGAGTTCCTGCTGGGTTATAACGAAGAGAGGATTTCCCTTGGTTCACTGCTCGATTCTTTCAGAAACCAATATCAAAACTGGTTAGAAATCATCTTGCGTCAGATTTACAACAGCGGGGGATTTTTAGTCCCGATCTGCTGGTAAGGCTTATGCACCTACTTTGCATCGTCTGTCGCGGTACCAACGGGTATAGTGGTCTCAAAAGGAGGTCACTATTTTATGAATACAAGAATAAACAAACAACAATGGCAGGAAGAAGAAGCCCTCAGGCGTTTCCAATTGATTTCTCCGCTTCTCCAGGCTGATCTGGATGATGCAAAACGGATCCAGCTGCGCAAAAAGATTGCAGAGGAGAATCATATATCGGTCCGTTCCCTTTACCGTTATGAAAAAGCGTTTTCGGAAAGGCAGTTTACAGGGCTAAAGCCGGCTGACCGGGAGAAACACCGCTCACAAAAACTCCCTGAAAACTTTGAGTTTCTGTTGGAGCAGGCAATCCAGCTACGCAAGGAGGTTCCCGAGCGGTCGGTTGCCCAGATCATCTACATCCTGGAAACGGAAGGGCTTGCAGCACCCGGTGCTTTAAAGCGTTCTACTTTGGAACGCCATATCTACAAGGCCGGTTACGGCCAAAAGCAGATGCAGATGTACCAGGATGCAAGGAACAGTTCTTCCAAACGTTTCTGCAAACCACACCGCATGATGCTGATCCAGGCGGATATCAAGTATGGTCCCAAGCTTCCGATTGGAAGAAATGGAGCCAAGGTACAGACTTACCTGTCCTCGGCAATCGATGACCACTCCAGATACCTTTTATCTTCCCGGTTCTATGATAATCAGGAAGAAGCAATCATTGAAGATACGTTCCATCAGGCGGTTTCCCGGTATGGAACCTTCGATGCCTGTTACTTTGATAATGGGACACAGTATATCGCAAAACAGATCCGGTCTTCCCTTGCAAGGTTGGGCATCCGTGTGATGTATGCAAAACCAAGATCCGGTAAAAGCAAAGGGAAGATCGAGAAGTTCCATCAGGTAGTAGATGCTTTTATCCGGGAATCAAAGCTGAAAAACATCAAAACACTGGAGGAACTGAACCGCCTATGGGCCATCTATCTGGATGAGTATTACCACAAGAAAAAGCATGATGGCATCGCAGAATACTATGAAAGCCTTGGCGCTGCCGTTCCGGAAGAAGGGATCTCACCGCTTCAGGAATGGAACCGGGACAGCCGCCCACTGACTTTTTTGGATACAGCCGTTGTAGCCGAAGCTTTCCTGCATCATGAGCAGAGGAAAGTGGATAAAGGTGCCTGTATCAGTTTCCGCGGGCAAAGGTATGAAACCAAGCCGGCCTTGATCGGGTATACGGTAGAAATCTCCTATGATCCGGCAAATCCTGAGATCATCACCATTTCTCATCCCGGATTTGAACCTTTTCAGGCAATGCCTGTAAAGATTGGGGCGTATTGCGATAGACACGCTACGCTCCCAGCTGCTATGCAGGAACAAAAACCGACAACTTCCCGTTTTCTGGATGCTTTGGAAACGAAGCATACCCAGAGCAGGCGCCAAATGGCAGATGCGATTTCATTTGCTTCCTACAGGAAGGAGGTGAATGGCTAATGTATGAATCATTCTTTGGCATGGAACATACCCCCTTTGTCCGGGACGTCCCTCCCGAAAAACTGTTTGAATCCAATGCTTTCCGGGAAACTCTCGGTCGTCTGGCTTATGTGGCGGACCGCCAGATGTTTGCTGTTGTAACAGCTGATTCAGGGTGTGGAAAGTCAACGCTTATCCGCCGGTTTTATTCGGAACTTCCAAAAGAGGATTACATCATCCTTTATCTGTCAGACTCAAAACTGACCCCAAGGTGGTTCTATAAAGGTTTGCTGGATCAGTTGGGGCTGGAATCCCGTTTCTACCGCGGTGATTCAAAGCGTCAGCTGCAACAGGAGATCGAGGTAATCCGGGGCGTACAGCGTAAAAAAGTTGTCTGCATCCTGGATGAAGCCCACCTGTTAGAGAAGGAGACGCTGGAAGAATTCCGCTTTTTGCTCAATTACCGGTTTGATTCCATGAGTCCCATGGCGCTTGTTTTAGTTGGGCAGACAGAACTGTGGGAAAATAAACTAAAGCTACAGCGGTATGCCGCCATCCGGCAGCGCATTGACATGTACTGTACGCTGCCTCATCTTGACCGTTCTGAAACAGAACAATATATCGCAAGCCACATGGATTACTCCGGATGCGGGCAGGAAATATTTACAACCAAGGCATTGGATGAGATCCATAAGGCATCTGCAGGAATCCCACGGATGATCAACCGTGTCTGTGAAAAAGCTTTGATGTATGCGTTTCAAAATCAGAAACGATTGATCGATGATTATATGATCAAGTTCGTTGTGGAACACGAGATGCTTGGGATGGTAACTTCATAAAGCAGGTACCGCCTGGAAACAGGCGGTATTGCCTAACTGACTGGTGACAGAAAGTTAAGCAAGTGAGCGTCAACTGATGTGAGCAATCTGGTGACAGCTCATGAAATCACTAACAATTACACGAATTATTAAACAGAATTTATAATCCAGGCATAACACCTCTTATGAACAAGAACATAGCACTTTCAAAATCTTACTTTGATGGTGCTATGTTCTCATATAAACTTATTTTCATTCGATATATACTTCATTTCTTTATCCAAACTCAAAAGGAATTTGACAACTTCCTCTATCTCTGATAAAATGAAAATAGAAAAAGGCACTACCGATAAGCGGTTAGTCCAAAGATATATGTATACTTTTTAAAAAGTAACCGTTTCCTTGGCCGGGGCGGTTACTTTTTTGTATGATCTATGTATGCAATCAAAATCGATACTACGATACCAAGTATCATCAGTACGATGGAGAGCAGTTCAAAATCAGTCATAAAGTTTGCCCTCCTTTCCCAGATTTCCCATAAAGGATTTCTATGTAATCAGAGGGTCCAGTCCCTCTGTTGAAGGACTAACCGCCTACCGTTTTCAAGTAGTGCCCACAATCATTTTACCAGAGTTGTTTTGTTTTGACAAGATATAGCCTTTTTTATCTTGCAATCCTTATATAGTAAAATGGCATACTCGAAAACTTTGGATAAATTTTAATGTTAGGAATAAGCTTTACTGAACCCGCAAATTATCCATTATTTGACATTGTATCTAAAGCTCCAAGCAATGCATAAGCATACTTTTCATCCAGAACAGTATATATCTTTTTATTAACTCCCAAAATCCAAAATAACACAAAGGATATATCTATTATAAGTACCCCCATATTTAATGAAGAATAAAAAAATTCTTTCATATTTATGGGTAACGAAATTGTTATAAGAATAATTATGGCAATAATAGAAAAAATAATCCCAATTATTTTTAAACTTAATAAGTTTTTATAAAATCCCCATAACATATTTTCTTCTTGAACAAGTCTATTCTCTCGTGTATTGTTACGCAACCATTGAATGGCACTGGCACATGCTTCCTTAAACTCATTGCTATTTGTTGGCGTGTCAAAAATACTAAATCCTTCATCCATTAAGCTAAGTTTTCTATAATAACGCTTTTTAGTGCAAGCATTTATATGCCCATCTTCCAAATAAAGATATTTAGCAGTCGTATTTCCATATATCTTATCTTTTTGTATATATCGTTGGAGTGCAAAAAGATAATTAGTGTCTGCTGATTAAGCAGCTATCTGTAACTTCCAACTCTTACATCTGTTCCGGTCATGCCAGAATCGGAACAGATGCAAAAGAGCACAAAGTATTCGCCTCTGAATCCTGAAC
>OAUA01000265.1_pt1 | contig 22839 bp, 18 predicted proteins | sample 1495081 | NCBI WGS metagenome assembly OAUA01 (sample SAMEA2579993, study PRJEB22360) | human gut metagenome | biome: human gut; feature: human-associated habitat; material: faeces | place: Denmark | collected 2008/2010
CGGGATATTTCACCCGAATTCAGTTGCCGTAGCCCGCTACGGCGCCCTCATCCGGGCAAAATATCCCACAAATTGTGACGCACATCTTGCAGAAAGCCTTTTTCAGACACGCTCTAGGACTGCTATAGTCAACTGAAAAAACGATGCATTATAAATATTCGTACAATCAAAATCAGTCAGCCAGCTGTGCACTTGAGATAAAATTCACAGTCGAGATTCGTGAAAATTACTGAAAATATATAAAATGCTCATCAATTTACAAGAAGTTCACAAAAAAAGATGTTAAAATTTCATAAAATACTTGAAAAATATAAAAAAATTTAGTAATATATAGCCATATCGTTGCTGCGGACGTTGCAGGCGGCAATAACATAACAGACAAACAGGGAGGTACGCAACATGGATGTATTTAGAACTGACCGAATTAGAAATGTAGTCCTTTTAGGTCATGGGGGCGCTGGCAAAACTACACTGGCAGAAGCAATGGCTTACTTAGCAGGAATGACTAACCGTCTCGGAAGAGTAGAAGACGGAAATACTGTCAGCGATTATGACAAAGAAGAGATTAAGAGACATTTTTCCATTTCTACCACATTGATCCCGGTACCGTGGGATAAGGTAAAGATCAATGTGCTGGATACTCCCGGATATTTCGATTTCGTAGGCGAAGTAGAAGAAGCAGTAAGCGCAGCAGATGCAGCGATCATTGTAGTTTCCGGTAAAGCAGGCGTTCAGGTTGGAACACAGAAGGCATGGAACTTATGTGAGAAATATAAACTTCCGAGAATGATCTTTGTCACAGATATGGACGTAGATGATGTCAGCTACCGTAAAGTAGTAGAACAGCTCACTGAACTCTACGGCAAGAAGATCGCACCGCTTCACTTCCCGATTCGTGAAGACGGCAAATTTGTAGGATATGTAAATGTTGTAAAACAGGCAGGACGTAAGTACATAGATAAAGGTAAGAAAGAGGAATGCCCGATTCCTGAATACCTGGATGAATATCTGGAGAAATATCACGATATCCTTATGGAATCTGTTGCAGAGACCAGCGAGGAATTCATGGACCGTTATTTTGAAGGTGATACATTCTCGGTAACAGAGGTTTCCGCAGCACTTGCAATGAACGTACAGGAAGCATCTATCGTACCTGTATGCATGGGCTCACCGATCAATCTTCGCGGTGTATCCAACTTACTGGATGATATCTGCGGATATTTCCCAAGCCCGGACAAACGCTCCTGCAACGGAATCGCTCAGAAGACAAATGAGATCTTTGAAGCAAACTACGACTTCACGAAAGTGAAATCCGCATATGTGTGGAAAACAATTGCAGACCCGTTCCTTGGCAAATATTCTCTTATTAAAGTATGCTCCGGTGTTATCAAATCCGATGACACTTTATTAAACGTAGAGAAAGGCGAAGAAGAACGTCTGAATAAATTATATGTACTTGAAGGATCCAAACCGATCGAGGTTCCGGAACTTCATGCCGGTGATATTGGTGCAATTGCCAAATTAAACAGCGTACAGACTGGTGACAGCCTTGCGACAAAAGCAAATCCGATTCTTTATCCGAAGGCACTCCTTTCCACACCATATACCTGCAAGAGATTTAAAGCAGTGAAGAAGGGTGATGAGGATAAGATTTCCCAGGCACTAGCGAAGATGATGAGCGAAGACAAGACACTTCGTGTAGTAAATGACAGTGCAAACCGTCAGAGCCTTATCTACGGTATCGGTGACCAGCATCTCGATATTGTTATGAATAAATTAAAAGAACGCTACAAAGTAGATGTTGAACTGAGCAAACCGAAGGTTCCGTTCCGTGAGACAATCCGTAAGAATGCAGATGTAGAAGGCAAACATAAGAAACAGTCCGGTGGACATGGACAGTATGGACATGTTAAGATGCGTTTCGAGCCATCAGGCGATCTGGAGACACCTTATGAATTTGAACAGGTTGTAGTTGGTGGTGCAGTTCCGAAGAACTACTTCCCGGCAGTTGAGAAAGGTCTTCAGGAATGCGTATTAAAAGGACCTCTGGCTGCATATCCTGTAGTTGGTGTGAAAGCTACCTTATATGATGGATCTTATCATCCGGTAGACTCCTCAGAAATGGCATTCAAGATGGCAACGATTCTTGCATTTAAGAAAGGCTTTATGGATGCATCACCTGTACTCTTAGAGCCAATCGTATCTATGAAAGTAACTGTTCCGGATAAATTTACCGGTGATGTTATGGGTGACCTGAACAAACGTCGTGGCCGTGTTCTTGGTATGACTCCTGATCATCAGGGCAATACCATTATTGAGGCAGATGTTCCACAGCTTGAGATTTATGGATATTCCACAGATCTTCGTTCTATGACAGGTGGAAGCGGAGAATTCTCCTATGAATTTGCACGCTACGAGCAGGCTCCTGGAGATATTCAGGCAAAAGAAATTGAAGCCAGAGCAAGCAAAGTGGATAAATCTGAAGAATAATAAGAGGCTGGCGGTTACCGACAGAGAGGCAGCAGATAAATATATCAGCGCTATGAATTAGATGTAAGTATATAAGAAATAAAGAAGACAGGACATTTGACAGAAATGTGAGATGTCCTGTTTTTACTGTTCACTGGTAGTAACTATAAAATAGGTCCCATTTTTATCGTAAAACAGCCAATACTGCGAAACGTTACATTGACAAACCGGCGCCATTGAATTAAAATGAATTTTTAGATATAGCAAAATGTTGGAGGAAGTATAGAGATGAAATACTTGTTTAAAAAGATTGAGCCTAAGTGGCAGGCAAAATGGGAAGAGGCCAAAGTCTTCGAAGCCAAAGATAACAGTGACAAACCTAAATTCTATGGTCTGGTAGAGTTCCCATATCCAAGCGGTGCCGGTATGCACGTAGGACATATCAAAGCATATTCCAGTCTGGAGGTTATTTCCAGAAAACGTCGTATGGAAGGCTATAATGTACTTTTCCCGATCGGATTTGATGCATTTGGTCTCCCGACAGAGAACTACGCGGTAAAGACCGGAACACATCCACGTATCATCACAGATGAGAACATCAAGAGATTCTCAAACCAGTTAAAGAAAGTTGGATTTTCCTTTGACTGGAACCGTGTGATCGATACAACAGATGAAGATTACTACAAATGGACACAGTGGATTTTCCTGAAAATGTTCGAAAAAGGTCTTGTATTCAGAGACAGAACACTGGTTAATTACTGCCCGCACTGTAAAGTAGTCCTTTCCAATGAAGACAGCCAGGGCGGTAAATGTGATATCTGCCACAGCGATGTTGTTCAGAAATCAAAAGATGTATGGTATTTAAGAATCACCCAGTATGCAGATAAGCTTCTGGAAGGTCTGAAAGATGTAGACTATCCGGATAATGTAAAACAGCAGCAGATCCACTGGATCGGCAAATCAAAAGGTGCTTTCGTTAACTTCGATGTTGACGGAATCGATGAGAAACTTGAAATCTATACAACCAGACCGGATACTCTGTTTGGTGTAACATTCATGGTAATCGCACCGGAACATCCGATCATTGACAAATATGCAGATAAAATCGCAAACATGGATGAGATCACTGCATATCGTAATGAGTGTGCAAAGAAAACAGAGTTTGAGAGAACTCAGCTTGTAAAAGATAAAACAGGTGTGAGAATCCAGGGACTTGAGGGAATCAACCCGGTTAACGGTAAGAAAATCCCGATCTACATTGCTGACTATGTAATGATGGGATATGGTACAGGTGCTATCATGGCAGTACCTGCTCACGACCAGCGTGACTATGATTTCGCGAAGAAATTCGGCATCGACATTATCGAAGTTATCAAAGGCGGAGATATTTCCAAAGAAGCCTATACAGGCGACGGCGAAATGGTAAACTCCCGATTTCCTGAACGGATATGCAAAGAAGAAAGATTCTATTGAGCGTATGTTGGAAGAACTGGAGAAAAAAGGAATCGGTAAAGCCGGTGTTCAGTATAAGATGAAAGACTGGGCATTCAACCGCCAGAGATACTGGGGTGAGCCAATCCCGCTTATCCACTGCCCGAACTGCGGTGTTGTGGCAGTTCCGGAGAACGAACTTCCGCTGCGCCTGCCGGATGTAAAGGACTTCGAGCCGGGTGAAGACGGACAGTCCCCACTTGCAAAGATTGATTCTTTCGTAAACTGCACATGCCCGAAATGTGGTGCTGCAGCGAAGCGTGAGACAGATACTATGCCTCAGTGGGCAGGATCTTCCTGGTATTTCTTAAGATATACAGATCCGCACAATGCAAATGCACTGGCAGATATGGACAAACTGAAATACTGGATGCCTGTTGACTGGTACAATGGTGGTATGGAACACGTTACCAGACATATGATCTACTCCAGATTCTGGCATCATTTCCTGTATGATCTTGGCGTAGTAAATACACCGGAACCATACGCAAAACGTTCCATCCAGGGATTGATCCTCGGACCGGACGGAGATAAAATGAGTAAATCCAAGGGTAATGTAGTTGACCCGCTGGATATTGTAGAAGAATACGGTGCAGATACTCTTCGTACCTATGTGCTGTTTATGGGTGACTATGGCGCAGCTACACCATGGAGCGAGAACTCTGTAAAGGGCTGTAAGAAGTTCCTGGACCGTGTTGCAGGGCTGACAGATATCCTTTCTGAAGAATCCGTATCTGATGAACTGGAGATGAAACTCCACCGTACCATCAAAAAAGTTTCTTCTGATATCGAGAACCTGAAATTCAATACAGCGATCGCCAGCCTGATGACACTCATTAATGAGATCACAGCAGAAGGACACTTAAGCAAAGATGACCTTACCATCTTTATCAAACTGCTTAGTCCGTTCGCACCGCATGTCTGCGAAGAAATCTGGGAATTCATCGGAGGTGAAGGCTTACTGGCAGTTTCCGAATGGCCGAAATACGATGAAGGCAAAACAATTGCCAAGACCGTTGAGATTGGTGTACAGGTAAACGGTAAAGTAAGAGGAACAATCGTAATCCCTAACGGATGTGAAAAAGAAAAAGCATTCGAGATCGCCAAAGCAGACGAGAGAATTGCTTCCTTCCTGGAAGGCAAGAACCTTATCAAAGAGATTTATGTACCGAACAAGATCGTAAACTTTGTTGCGAAATAATAGAAACAGTAAAAAGAGGACTGACAGAAATTTTTCTGAACAGTCCTCTTTTGAGTTTGCCAGCTGTATTAAGAAACCTTTAGACCTTTTCAGGCAACCGCCTGCTGATATGCCGGAATGTCAGTGTAAACACGATTCCCTTCACGATAGAAGAGATTGTAAGCGCCCACCATACACCATTTAATCCCATTCCCGCATGTGTCAGGATCAATGCCAGCGGGATTCGTGAGCCTGTCAGGATCACACTGATCGTACTGGATAATCTGGTGCGTCCAAGTCCTGATAATGCGCCCACTGTCATCAGCTCAATGGACATAAAGACTTCACTGAATCCGATAATGACCAGATAATTGACAGCAGTATCCAGAGCTTCTTTTTCGTGGAAAAATAACCTGGCAATTGGTTCCGGAAGAAAGACAAAAGCTGCAGTGACAAACAGGCCCCAAATTGTGAGAACGCGAAATGACAGACTGTAACCTTTACGGATACGGTCTTTTTTTCGTGCACCGTAATTTTGGGCAATAAAAGCATTCAGTGCTGAAGCAAAACCATCAGCAGTATTCCAGGATACGGATTCAATCTGTCCGCCAACACGCTGCGTTGCAATAGCGGCAGCACCATAACCGGAAACCATACGGGTCAGAACCATGGAGATGAAACAGTAAATGCTTCCCTGTATAGCTGTGGGAAACCCGATCCTGAAGATGTGCTTATAATATTCTTTTGGAAAAACAGACAGCAGATTCAGATGCTGTAAAACATTGGGCTCCAGTCTGGAATGCCGGATACGCAGAACCATCACTACAAAAACCAGAATCTGTGAACTTACTGTCGCAATAGCGGCTCCGGCAACCTCCAGCCTCGGGAAAGGTCCGATGCCAAGGATCAGCAGCGGATCCAGGATCATATTTCCTGCAAGCCCGATAAAGTTTGCAAGCAGGGGAGTGCGGGAATCGCCCTGCGCAGTAGAGAGTCCGGTCAACGTCAGATTCAGATAAGAAAAAAGGATCAGTCCACAGGTGATCAATGTATAAGATCTGGCAGCAGTATAAGTTTCTGCGTCGGTCAGATTAAAAAATCCCAGCAGAGGCTGTATGAAAATAACACAGACAGCAGCAAACAAAATGCCGGACAGTGCAGTGAGCTGCAGAGAACCGGCAGCATAGGAACGTGCTTGGTCATAATCTTTGCGCCCGCATGCCTGAGCTGTATTTACCTGTCCGCCCATTCTTGACAGGGATGCAAGTCCCTGGGAGAGCCAGACATACATTCCGCCTACTCCCACGCCTGCAACCGCCTTTGCACCAAGCAGTCCAATCCATGCCATATCCATAATACTGTATGCTGTTCCCAGCATGGAAGAAATCATGATAGGCAGAGCCAGCTCTGCCAGAGTTTTCAGGATCGGACCGGAAGTCAGATCCACAGTTTTTGCTTTACTCATTTGTAATAACCCTTCATGTACCAATTATTATAATACTTTTGTAGTCCATTTACTGCAGTCCCATACCTGAGAAACCACATCGCGGTAAAACTCTGGTTCATGGCAGATCAGGAGAATGCTTCCCTTATATTCGATCAATGCCTGCTTCAAAGCTTCTTTTGCATCCACATCCAGATGATTGGTAGGCTCGTCCAGAAGCAGAATGTTAGTTTCTTTATTCACCAGCTTACACAGACGCACCTTCGCCTGCTCCCCGCCACTCAGTACACGTACCTGACTTTCAATATGCTTGGTAGTCAGACCGCATTTGGCGAGAGCAGACCGCACCTCATACTGAGTATAAGACGGAAACTCCGCCCAGATCTCATCAATACAGGTAGTCTTGTTATCACCTTTGACTTCCTGCTCAAAATATCCAATCTGAAGATTCTCCCCAAGTTCGCAGGAACCCTTCAGAGACGGGATCAACCCCAGAATACTCTTCAGTAAAGTTGTCTTACCGATACCGTTTGCACCAACCAACGCAATCTTATTTCCTCTTTCCATAGAGAGAGTAACAGGTCTGGAAAGGGGTTCATTATAACCAATAACCAGATCCTTCGTTTCGAAAATATATTTCCCCGGAGTGCGTCCGTATTTAAAATGAAACTCAGGCTTCGGCTTCTCGGCAGCAAGCTCGATCACATCCATCTTATCCAGCTTCTTCTGTCTGGACATTGCCATATTTCTTGTAGAAACCCTGGCCTTATTTCTTGCGACGAAATCCTTCAGTTCACTGATTTCCTGCTGCTGGCGTCTGTAAGCAGCCTCAAGCTGAGCCTTCTTCACCTCATACACTTCCTGGAAATGGTCATAATCCCCGACATAACGGTTCAGTTCCTGATTCTCCATATGATAAACCAGATTGATAACAGAATTCAGAAACGGAATATCGTGGGAGATAAGGATAAATGCATTCTCATAATCCTGCAGATAACGCTTCAGCCATTCGATATGTTCCTCATCCAGATAGTTGGTAGGCTCGTCCAAAAGCAGGATATCCGGCTTCTCCAGAAGCAGCTTGCCAAGCAGAACTTTGGTTCTCTGACCACCACTCAGGTCTGTAACATCACGTTCCAGTCCGATATCCAGAAGTCCCAGGGCTCTGGCAACTTCCTCCACCTTCGCATCGATCACATAGAAATCATGCATGGTAAGGGTATCCTGAATAGTTCCCAGCTCCTCCATCAGAGTATCCATCTCCTCAGGAGAAGCAGTGCCAAGAGAGTCACAGATCCCATTCATTCTTTCCTCCATCTCAAAGAGATAAGAGAACGCAGACTTCAGCACGTCACGGATGGACATACCCTGAGAAAGGACAGAATGCTGGTCTAGATAGCCGACACGTACATTCTTTGCCCATTCAATCTTACCCTCATCCGGCATCAGCTTTCCGGTTACAATATTAAAGAAAGTAGATTTACCTTCCCCGTTGGCACCAACCAGTCCAATATGCTCGCCCTTTAACAGGCGGAAAGACACATCATTAAAAATCGCCCTGTCTCCGAAACCATGTGTCAGATGTTCAACATTCAAAATACTCATAAAAAGAAATTCTCCTTAATTATTGTTATATAATGTCAGGGTCAAAAGGTATTTCACCCCTGACCTGACATCCACGAATTACTTACTCCGCTGCAAAGTAGCTCCCGCAATTCTTTTAATATTTGTAACTATACAACAGTATGATCAGACTTCCCTGACTCCTTTTAATGACGGCTCAGCCATCAGCGAATAATTTGTATAATAAACCACAAATCCGGGCTTCGCCCCTGCAGGCTTTTTCACCTGCTTCTTCTGGATATAATCAATCTCCACCTTAGGAGCAGTACGTCCTTTGGAATAATAAGCAGCAAGCTGTCCCGCAATCTCAAAGATATGATCCGGCAGTTCGCCGTCCTTAGACTTCACGACCACATGCGAACCGGCCATCTTCTTGGCATGAAACCACCAGTCATTCCCTGTGGCAAACTTAAAGGTAAGCTCATCATTCTGGAAATTATTTTTTCCCACATAAATATTATACCCATCCTCAGTCACATAATGGAACGGCTTAGACTTACTCTGCGCCTTCTGCCCCTTCCTGCGGTCATAATGCTTCTTAATATATCCATACTCCATCAGCTCTTCCTTGATCTGTGCCAGATCACTCTCAGCCAAAGCAATATCCAGAGCATTGGAAACAGACTCCAGATGCTCAATCTCACTTCTCGTATCTGCAATCTGCTCAGTCAGAGCCTCCTCCGTACGCTTCAGCTTTCCATACTTGTCAAAATACTTCTTGGAATTCTCCGCCGGAGTCATAGTAGGATCAAGAGGAATGGTAATCTCCTCATTGGTATAATAATTCAGAGCCTTAAACGATTTACATCCATCCTCCAGCCCATACCCATAAGTATTGATCAGCTCCCCGTAAACCTTATACTTCTCTTTCTTCGCAGTATCCTTCATCTGCTTCTCCTGCAGACTCAGCTTCTTGCGGTTACGCTCCAGCGCAGTCTGCACGATCCTCCTCAGATCCGAAGACTTCTGATGGATACGCGTCCGCGTATTCTTCGTCGCATAATAAGTCTCCAGCATCTGTGAAACACTGTCAAACTCCACAGAATGATACTCCGGTCCATACTGCTGGAACGCAAACACACCATATTCCACAGGTTCATCCCCCCGGTAAACAATATTCGGAGAAAAATCCCCCTCCACAACCTGATCCATCAGCCTGCGGAACGTATGATACAAATGCACCCTCGCCGCCTCATCCAGAGACTGCGCTGCATCACTCCCGTCGATCGAAGCCCTGAAACAAATCTCCTCCGCAACAACCGGACTGATTCCAGTAAGAGAAGAGTAAACAGCCCTGGAAACATTACATGGCTTCCTGCACACAACATCATAGAACTCCTCCTCACTCACAGTCAGCGGATCCAGCTTATCCTGCGTCTTCGGAATAAAATACTCCCTTCCCGGAAGCACCTCACGCACAGAACTCATATGAGAAGAAACATGCTTGATACTATCCAGGATCATTCCCTTATCATCGCAGAAAATAATATTACTGTGCTTGCCCATCAGTTCCATGATAAGAACCTTCTTACAGGGATCCCCCAGCTCATTCAGATGCTCCAGCTCAAACATCACCACACGCTCCATCCCCGGCTGCCTGATATCCGAAACCCTCGCACTTCCAATATGCTTACGCAGCAGCATACAGAAATTAGGCGCAGTCATAGGGCTGGGCTTATTCTTGGAAGTAAAATAAATCAGCGGAAGAGAAGCACTGGCCGAAAGCAGCAACCTGCACTGCCCATTCGCCCCCTTCCCCGTAATCAAAAGCTCATCCGCCTCCGGTTGAGCAATCTTATTAAACCGTCCTCCATCCAAATTCAAATGCAGCTCCTTCACCATAGCCGCAATCGTAATCCCATCAAAAGCCATATAAAAACACTCCTTTTTAAATAATACTCACAATAATCAAAATCTCAGTCCCCAATATGACTGATAACAATTTTATAATTGACAGGTAATACATAAAATCTAAACACCACCTACGTCAGAAAGGCAAAGCCCTTTCTGACAAACAAACTATAATAAGCTTTTCTGAAAGCCGTTCAATTTAAAGGATATACCATATACCTCCAACAGCCAGCTACCAGCAGGAGAAAATAAATAGTTCCGGGCGCATTTGCAGGGGTTGTAGTAACTCTTAGGCTTCGGGAATCTGCGTTATGAAAAAAACAGCAACCTGTCTGAGCGAAGCGAGTTTTGCTGTTTTTTTCATGCCTTTAGCAGATTTCCGAAGCCTTAGAGTTGACTAAACCCCGAAACCGCGCCCGGAACTATTTATTTTCTCCTGCGTCCCACCTGCGTCCCACCTGCGGCGTCCCTTCTGCTAGTATACCACACATTTCCTACCGCCATCAACGAAAAAATGTTTGACTCCCATTCTATAATGAACTATAATAAATCTGTATGTAAACCAGAACAGGCACACATACCCCGACACTAATAGACAGACAAAGAGAGAAAAACTATGATAAAAAGCATGACAGGTTTCGGCCGGGCAGAAGTCGTGACCAAAGAAAGAAAAATAACAATCGAACTAAAATCTGTCAACCACAGATACCTGGACCTCAGCATCAAAATGCCCAGAAAACTCAACTTCCTGGAAGGCGCAGTCAGAAACCTGATGAAAACCTACATCCAGAGAGGCAAAGTTGATGTATACATCACATACGAAGACTACACCCTGGACAACGGAGCTCTCAAATACAACAGAGAACTCGCATCCGAATACATCACCTGTCTTAAACAGATGCAGCAGGACTTTGACCTTGACTACGATATCAAAGTCAGCACCCTGTCACGCTATCCGGAGGTACTTGTCATGGAAGAACAGTCTGTTGATGAGGAAGCACTCTGGGAATCTCTGGAACCGCCCCTTCGCGAGGCATGTGAGAAATTTGTCCAGACAAGGATACTGGAAGGCAGAAATCTTGAGAAAGACCTTATCGGAAAACTGGACAGCCTTGAAGAAAAAGTATTACGTGTAGAAGCCCGCTCTCCGGAAGTAGTCAATGCCTACAGGACCAAACTGGAAGCAAAAGTTTCCGAGCTGCTGGAAGACACACAGATCGACGACAACCGCATCGCAGCAGAAGTCATCCTGTTTTCAGACAAAATCTGCAATGATGAGGAAACCGTCCGCCTTCACAGCCACATCAGGAACATGAAAAAGATGCTCACAACAGAGAAAGAAGGCATCGGACGCAAACTGGACTTCATGGCACAGGAAATGAACAGAGAAGCAAACACGATTTTATCCAAATCAAGTGATCTGGAGATCTCCAACATTGCCATTGATCTGAAAACAGAGATCGAGAAAGTTAGAGAACAGATCCAGAACGTAGAATAGAGGAAGAAAACGTGGCAAGACTTATTAATATTGGTTTTGGAAATGTAGTCAATTCACAGAAAATCGTGGCAGTGGTAAGCCCGGATGCGGCACCTGTAAAAAGAATGGTGCAGAGCATAAAGGGAACCCGGTCACTGATTGATGCAACTCAGGGGCGAAAGACAAAAGCAGTGATCGTCACAAGCGACGATTATCTGGTGCTCAGCGCACTTCAGCCTGAGACCATTGCCCGGAGATTTGCAGAAATATATGAAAACGAGGATAAGGGAGAGACCCATGAATAAAGGAATTTTAGTAGTGGTTTCCGGATTTTCCGGTGCAGGAAAAGGCACAGTAATGAAACGCCTCATGGAGAAATATGATGGTTATGCATTATCTGTCTCCGCAACAACCAGAAAACCCCGTCCCGGTGAAGAGGACGGCAGAGAATATTTCTTCCGTACAAGGGATGAATTTGAGAAGCTGATCGAAGAGGATGCATTGCTTGAATATGCCCAGTATGTGGAAAATTATTACGGTACCCCACGCTCTTATGTCGAAGAGCAGCTTCAGGCAGGCAGAAATGTAATCCTTGAGATCGAAATCCAGGGCGCAATGAAGATCAAAGAGAAAATACCGGAAGCACTTCTGGTGTTTGTAACTCCGCCGACTGTGGAGGAACTGGAACGCCGTCTCACAGGCAGAGGAACAGAAACCGCACAGGTGATCGCAGACAGACTTGCAAGAGCCGGTGAAGAGGCAGAAGGTATGGGACAATATGACTATATTCTTGTCAACGATACTGTAGAGGAATGCGTAGACCATCTTCATCAGATTATTGTGAGTGAACATTCCAGAGTATCCAGAAATGCAGAATTTATCGCAGATATCCAGAAACAGACAAAAGCATTTCAGAAATGATAAACATGCGGCCCAGACCGCTTAAAAGAAAGGAGAAAATACATGATACATCCGTCTTATACAGAATTAATCGAAGCAATCAATACAAACAGTGAGGACGACGATACAACAATGTCCCTTAACAGCCGTTATTCCCTTGTACTTGCTGCAAGTAAACGTGCACGCCAGATCATTGCAGGTTCCAAACCAATGGTAGAGGGTGCGGCAGGCAAGAAACCTCTCTCAGTTGCGATCGACGAGCTCTACAAAGGAAAAGTAAAGATCCTTGCTCCGGAAGAAGAGGATGAAGAAGGAACAGAACAGACAGCTGAGGCACAGACAGAAGAATCAGCACAGGCTTCTGAAATCACAGAGACTGCTGAAACAGCAGAAGAAACAACTGCAGAAACAACTGAAGAGTAAGAACTGATGGTAACACAATAGATAAACAAAGGATGTGTCTGAGAATTACAGAGGTATATTTTCAGGCACATTCTTATAGGAGAATTTATGAAATTATTATTCGTATCATTAGGCTGTGACAAGAACCTTGTAGATTCCGAAGAAATGCTTGGACTTCTTACGGGTAACGGGTTCGAGATCGTAGATGATGAAACTGAAGCAGAGGCCATTGTGGTGAACACCTGCTGCTTTATCAATGACGCAAAGGAAGAGAGCGTCAACACCATCCTTGAGATGGCAGAATACAAGAAAACCGGGAGCTGTAAAGTCCTGGTTGTCACAGGATGTATGGCACAGCGTTATAAGAATGAGATCATTGAGGAAGTACCGGAAGTAGATGCAGTACTTGGAACAACTTCCTACGGAGACATCCTTAAGGCAATCCGTGAAGCAATGGAAGGAAAACATTTCCAGGAATTTAAAGATATTGAATTATCTTCCGGAAAAGCTGGCAAACGTGTTCTCACAACAGGCGGACATTTCGGATACCTCAAGATAGCAGAAGGCTGTGATAAACACTGCACCTATTGTATCATCCCGAAACTTCGCGGTAAATTCCGAAGCGTTCCGATGGAACGTCTGGTAACACAGGCAAAGGAGATGGCAGAGGAAGGCGTAAAAGAGCTGATCCTTGTCGCACAGGAGACAACCGTATATGGAACTGATATATATGGAAAGAAATCTCTTCATATCCTCCTGAAAGAGTTATGCAAGATCAAAGGAATCCGCTGGATCCGTGTGCTTTACTGCTATCCGGAGGAAATTTACGATGAACTGATCCAGACCATGAAAGAGGAGAAGAAGATCTGCCATTATCTGGATCTTCCAATCCAGCATGCAAGTGACCGTATCTTAAAGAGAATGGGAAGAAGGACAACACAGGCAGAGCTGGTGGAGATTGTAAATAAGCTTCGTCGGGAGATTCCTGACATCGTGCTCCGTACCACTCTGATCTCCGGATTCCCCGGGGAAACACAGGAAGACCACGAAGAGCTGATGAGCTTTGTGGATGAGATGGAATTTGACCGTCTGGGAGTATTTACTTACTCACCGGAAGAAGATACACCTGCAGCAACGATGCCTGATCAGGTTGCGGAAGAAGTCAAAGAGGCCAGACGTGACGAGATCATGGAGCTTCAGCAGGAGATCTCCTATGATAAGGGAACTGACCGTATTGGACAGGAACTTCTCGTGATGATCGAGGGAAAAGTTGCAGATGAGAGCGCATACATTGGCAGAACTTACGGAGATGCACCAAAGGTCGACGGTTATATTTTTGTGCAGACAGGAGAACTCCTGATGACAGGAGATTTTGCAAAGGTACGTGTGACCGGTGCACTGGAATATGATTTGATAGGAGAGTTGGCAGATGAATACACCGAATAAACTTACAGTAGCCAGAATGATCCTGGTTCCGTTTCTTGTACTGTTTATGCTTACAGACCTGGGCGGTGAGGCAAACCGCTATATAGCACTTGCTATTTTTGTTGTTGCAAGTGTGACTGACTGGTTTGACGGAAAGCTTGCCAGAAAATACAATCTGGTGACAAACTTTGGTAAATTCATGGATCCTCTTGCAGACAAGCTTCTTGTATGTTCTGCAATGATCTGTTTTATTGAACTGGAAAAACTTCCGGCATGGTTTGTTATCATTATTATAGGAAGAGAATTTATTATCAGCGGATTCCGTCTGATCGCAGCCGAGAACGGTGTTGTGATCGCGGCAAACTACTGGGGCAAATTCAAGACGGTTTCCCAGATGATCATGATCATTTTACTGCTGATCGATCTGGGCGGAGTGTTTGATATTCTGGAACAGATATTTATCTGGCTTTCCCTGGCACTTACCGTTATTTCCCTGATCACATATATCTGGCAGAACAGGAGTGTTCTGTCCATGCAGGATTAGAAAGAAGGATTTAAATATGGCTTCAGAAAAGGAAGCATCAGAAGAATCAGCATTAGAGGAAACAGCATTAGAAGAAACAGTTGTAGGACTCCTGAAAAAAAAGAAAATGACACTGTCTCTTGCCGAGTCCTGTACAGGCGGTGCGGTAGCAGCGGACATCGTAAATGTACCGGGAGCTTCGGAGGTATTTATGTGTGGTTATGTCACATATACAAACCGCGCCAAAAGAAAATGTCTTGGAGTAAAGAAGAGCACACTGAAGAAAGAAGGTGCTGTCTCAGCCAAATGTGCCAGACAGATGGCAAAAGGCGGTGCGAAAGCAGCCAAAACCGATGTCTGTCTCTCTGTGACAGGGCTTGCAGGTCCGGGCGGTGGAACAGAGGAGACACCGGTGGGAACCGTATTTATGGGATGTTACTGTGCAGGAAAGACAACTGTGAGGGAATTTCATTTCGAAGGTGACAGAAAAAGTATCAGAGACCAGGCAGTTGTACAGGCACTGACATTCATCTGCGACAGATTGCACAAATGTGACAGATAATAATTGGTGACAAGTTACATTACTGAACATAAGAGTACATTTCGGAAAGTTGATGAAATGTACTCTTTTTGTTATCATAGCAATTCGTATTAACCGAATCAGGTAAGTTTCCTGCGGAGTCTGCGAAAAGCAATAAGCAGTGGGTGGGGGCTTGGTCACCGCATCATTTTCATAAGGTTCACCACTTTATCAAGTTTTTGTGCCTCTGCGGGAGATTTCCCCATCTTCAGCACTTCAATGATCGCAGAAATCTCATCAGCATTAAATTTCAGACCGCCTTTTTTCCCCTGAGCAGCTGCGCTCATCAGGAAAGGCAGCATCTCATTTGCACCCTTTGAACTTCCCTGGGAAGCCAGATTCTGAAGCATATCAAGCTTGGAACGATCCATGCCTGCAAGCTTCGGGTTGTTGCGCCAGTCATCATTCATGGGAATCCTCCTTCTCACCATCTGCAGGCTGATTCATGAGCTGCAGCATCTGAACCATAGCCATCATATTTACCATCTGATTTAATTTATCCCTGCTGGGACCATAACAGAAGCTGCGGATATCATTGACGATATCCACCGGATTCTGGTCCGGCATGCTCATGGCACACAGATCGCTGCCGGAACTTCTTTTGCTGAAAACAGAAACCGTATTGATAAATTCAACCGCTTTTTCATAGACTGAGAAAATCTGCTGTCCTTTTGGCGGAAGATAAGGAATGGCGGCTTTTATCATCTGTCCGCGGTCAGAACTGACCATCTGATCCAGCAAAGTCTGGGAAATCTGCTCTTCATTCATAATATCTGCTTCCATTTTATGTTTTTTATTAACAGAATATGACGGGGAGAAGGATTCTGACATATAATAAAGTAGAATTTAAATAACTGTGAGACTGCTTTACTGCACGCTGTCTCAAATTTTATGGAATTGCTGCAGGTATCATGCGTTTGCAGTTGCAAAAAAAATGGAGAATCAGATATGGGATCAGAGTCAGAAGAAAAGAAAGAAATGCTTATTATAGATGGAAATGCTTTTTATGAGATAGATCTGGAGTGTGTGAAAAAGAAAAAACAATGTGCTCAGACAGTGCACCCGGAAAAGAAAACAGACAGGATCAATTCCCGGAATATGAAATATAAGGATAATATCAGGCAGCATGAATAATAAGGACGAAATTATAATCCTGTAAAATATAAAGAGGCAGAGGGAAAGATCCCCCTGCCAACAGAAAATGATTGTCAGCAGCCACATCCACAGCCATTGTTTCCGCATAACAGAAGCAGCACGATAATGATCCAGCAGTTGTCGCCGTTGCCACATCCGCCGCAGCCATTGCCGCATCCGCAGTTATTGTTTCCGCACAGGCACAGAAGGATGATGATCCAGAGGATATTACAGCAGGAATTATTTCCGCCTGAAAGTCCCCATCCACTGTTACATCCACATCCGTTATTACATCCGCAGCCATTGTCGCATCCGCATCCGCTGTTATTAGCGCAGCCACATCCGCATCCTCCTCTGTCCTCACATCCGCAATTTGTAGCAGCTAAGTCGCTCATATTAAATCCTCCGTTTTTTTTCTTTACAATCCTATCATATGTGGAACCGCAAAAAGTGTTACAGTTTCATCATTGTTCATTGTGTTCACAGTAACCAATAACCTTAAGTTCGATGCGAATTGTTGCTTTTCACAAGTTGACAATAATATATGAATCCGATATAATATACCACGTAACAAATCTGTAATGATTGAGAAAGAAATGCAACAATAACCCAATTAAAACGTAAAACAATACGTATAAAAAGAGAGGAAACGGAGAATAAGAATGAAGAAACATGGGAAACTATTGTTAAAGTATCTGCTCCTTTTTGTGATGACCGTTTTTGTAATGGGCTGTTTTAGTGTATCCGCGGCAACAAAAACAGGATTTGTCACTCAGAAAGGGAAAACCTATTACATAAACAAAGACGGTTCCAAACAGAAAGGCTGGCTGGAACTTAAGGGTAAGAAATATTACTTTGATAAGAAAACAGGAGTTCAGGTAAAAGGCTGGGTAAAAGACTCCAGCGGACAGGCGATCCGATACTTTACCAGCGGAGCCGGATATATGGTGACAGGATTTATCACTGATTCCAATGGAAATACCCGCCATTTTGATGAGACAACAGGCCTGATGACAAGTGGCTGGCTCACAGATACAGATGAATATAAATATTATTTTTACAGCGGTTCCGGCGTTATGGCCAAAGGCTGGGTGGAGAACAAAAAAGAACAGAAACGCTATTTCAGTCAGGCCAATGGACGTATGTGTACAGGCTGGGTGAAGAGCAGTGCCGGAAATTACAGATACTTTAAGCCGTCAAATGGAATAATGTATACAGGCCTGGAGAAAATTGACTCAGACTATTACTATTTTTCAAAATCAACCGGTGTTCGTTATCAGAAAGGTTTCGGAACCGTAGGAAGTAAGAAATATTATTTCAACCCTTCAGATGGTAAGGCGAAGACAGGCTGGCTTGAGCTTGATGGAAAGAAATATTACTTTGATACATCAGGAGTGATGCTGGCAAATACCATCGCTTCCATTGACGGAACTACATACAGGTTTGATTCTGACGGTGCTGCAACAAAGACTTCCGGTAATGATTACACAGTAGAGGGCAAATATGTCAAGGTCTTTGATGCGAAGAATAATAAATACTACTATATGGAAGAAGAGTTCCTGGAACATCCGGGAATTGCAGACGGAAAGGTGTCAGATCTGGATCTTTTGGCAGCAGTGTGTGATGCAGAAGCAGGAGATCAGGGAGTCGTGGGAATGGAGGCAGTTGCGCTTTGCGTATTAAACTGTACCATTGACCAGTATAAAGAATTCCCGTCACAGATCCGTTATGTGGTATATCAGGGAAAACCTACCCAGTATGCGGTTGTCACAGACGGAGCACTTCTTAAAAGACTGAAAGGCCAGTTTGAGGACAGGACCAATGCCTATGCGGCAGCAAAGGCAGCCATGGAAGTGTTTAGTAACTATGTGAATCATGGCACAAAGAGAACACTCCCGGGATTTAAGACAAAGGATTTCAATTACAAATTCTTTATGACTCCGGCAGCATTTAAGGCACAGAACCTTAATTTCAGCAAGCTGGAATATGAACAGTACAAAGGACATGTATTCTTTGTGGACTGGATTTCAGGGTGAGTACATTAATGCTTTAAGTTGGTGAAATATGAAGAGGATTGCTATAAATTCCTTGACAAATAAATTTTGTATTTGTATACTTGCAGATATATGATATAAAAAAGCACAGATGGGAAAGAGTAACATAGGGAAAACAGACAGAGAGTTGCCGGCAGGTGAGAGGCGCGTGGGGAACTTATGTGAATACCTCCCGGAGCTCTGCACCGAACACCTCAGAGATATTGTAAGGGTAAGTAGGCTGCAGCGGAGTGGCATCCGTTAACATGCTTAAGTAACAGAGAGAACCGTTGTTTATCATAACAATGGCATGGTTTGTTACTTATTGAGGCAGAGAATGCGAGTTTTCTGCGAATTTAGGTGGTATCGCGGGACCCGGTTCTCGTCCTAAATGGACAGGAACCGGGTTGTTTTATTTTATTACGAGGAGGAAACAAACAATGACAGTTTGGGACGAGCTGAAAGCCCGTGGTCTGATTGCCCAGGTAACAGACGAAGAAGAGATCAAAGAAATGGTAAATAATGGAAAAGCCACATTTTACATTGGCTTTGACCCTACCGCAGATAGCCTTCATGTGGGACATTTCATGGCGCTCTGCCTGATGAAACGTCTGCAGATGGCGGGAAATAAACCAATCGCATTATTAGGCGGCGGAACCGGTATGATCGGTGATCCGTCCGGAAGATCTGATATGCGTCAGATGATGACAGTGGAGACCATCCAGCACAACATCGACTGCTTTAAGAAACAGATGGAGCGTTTTATTGACTTCTCAGACGGCAAGGCATTAATGGTAAACAATGCAGACTGGCTGATGAACTTAAATTATGTAGAAGTACTTCGTGATGTTGGACCACATTTCTCTGTAAACCGTATGCTCTCTCATGAGTGCTACAAACAGCGTATGGAACGTGGACTTACATTCCTTGAGTTCAACTATATGATCATGCAGAGCTACGACTTCTACATGCTGTATCAGAAATACGGCTGCACCATGCAGTTCGGCGGTGATGACCAGTGGGCAAATATGCTTGGCGGTACAGAGCTGATCCGTCGTAAACTTGGAAAAGACGCTTACGCCATGACGATCACACTTCTTCTGAACTCCGAAGGTAAGAAGATGGGTAAAACACAGTCCGGTGCTGTATGGCTTGACCCGGAGAAGACTTCTCCTTTCGATTTCTATCAGTACTGGAGAAACGTGGATGATGCAGATGTTATCAAATGTATGCGTCTCCTTACCTTCCTTCCGTTAGAAGAAATCGATGAGATGGCGAAATGGGAAGGAAGCCAGTTGAATAAAGCAAAAGAAATCCTTGCATACGAGCTGACAAATCTGGTTCATGGCGAAGAGGAAGCAAAGAAAGCACAGGAAGGCGCAAGAGCACTTTTTGCAGGCGGCGCTGACACAGCACATATGCCGACAACTGAGCTTGCAGACGAAGACTTCTCAGAAGAAGGAACAATCGACCTGATCTCCATGCTTGTAAAAGCAGGAATGGTTCCAACACGTTCCGAGGGACGTCGTGCCATTGAGCAGGGCGGTGTTTCCATTGACGGTGAGAAGATCACAGATGTGAAATACACAGTTGCCAAAGATGCACTTACAGGTGAAGGTGTAGTGCTGAAAAAAGGCAAAAAGAAATTCAATAAAGTTCTGGCAAAATAAAAAATTCATTATAGAAATATCGGCGGATACTGCTGAACCGGTGCCGCCGATTTCAGGAGGAAAAGATTATGAAGAAATACGGAGTAAACGAACTTCGTCAGATGTTCCTCGACTTCATGGAGAGCAAAGGACATCTGGTAATGAAAAGCTTTTCCCTGGTACCACAGGGAGATAAGAGTCTTCTGCTGATCAACGCAGGTATGGCTCCGCTGAAACCATATTTTACCAGGTGCTGAAATCCCGCCAGAACAAGAGTAAGTACCTGCCAGAAATGTATCCGTACAGGTGATATCGAGAATGTAGGTAAAACTGCACGTCACGGTACATTCTTTGAGATGCTTGGTAACTTCTCCTTTGGTGACTATTTCAAGACAGAAGCCATCCACTGGTCCTGGGAATTCCTTACAGAGGTAGTAGGACTGGATGCAGACCGTCTTTATCCTTCCGTATATCTGGAAGATGATGAAGCATTTGACATCTGGAACAAAGAGATCGGAATCCCTGCTGACAGAATTTTCCGTTTTGGAAAAGAAGATAACTTCTGGGAGCATGGTGCAGGTCCCTGTGGTCCATGTTCAGAGATCTATTATGACCGTGGAGAGAAGTATGGTTGCGGAAAACCTGGCTGTACAGTAGGATGTGACTGTGACCGTTACATGGAAGTATGGAACAACGTATTTACCCAGTTTGAGAACGATGGAAACGGAAATTATACAACACTGAAACAGAAGAACATTGATACAGGTATGGGTCTGGAACGTCTGGCAGTTGTTGTACAGGACGTAGATTCCATTTTCGATGTAGATACCATCTGCGCACTGCGTAACCTGGTATGTGAGATCTCCGGAAAAGAATATGAGAAGAATTATAACGATGACGTATCCATCCGTCTGATCACAGACCATATCCGTTCTGCAACATTTATGATCTCCGACGGTATCATGCCTACAAACGAAGGCCGCGGTTATGTACTCCGCCGTCTGATCCGTCGTGCAGCACGTCACGGACGTCTTCTTGGAATCGAAGGCACCTTCCTTGCAAAATTAAGTGAAGAAGTGATCAATGGTTCCAAAGCAGGATATCCGGAGCTGGAAGAGAAGAAAGAATTTATCTTTAAAGTTCTCACAAATGAAGAAAACCAGTTCAACAAGACCATTGACCAGGGTCTTCGTATCCTTGGAGAGATGGAAGATGAGATGAAAGCAGCAGGAGAGAAAACACTTTCCGGCGAAAATGCATTCAAATTATATGATACTTACGGATTCCCGATGGATCTTACAAAAGAGATCCTTGAGGAAAAAGGATATGATATTGACGAGGCAGGCTTCCAGAAATGTATGGAAGAGCAGAGAAACAAAGCCCGTTCTGCACGTGAAGTGACAAACTATATGGGGGCTGACGCAACTGTATATGATGATATTGATGTAAATGTTACAACAGAATTCGTAGGATACGATCATCTTACCTTTGATTCCAAAGTAACAGTCCTTACAACAGAGACAGAGATCGTAAATTCCCTGATGGAAGGACAGAAAGGAACTGTCTTTACAGAGCAGACTCCATTCTACGCAACTATGGGTGGACAGGTCGGAGATACAGGTGTGATCGAAACTGCAAACGGTAAGTTCGTAGTAGAAGACACCATCAAGCTTCGCGGCGGTAAATTCGGACATGTAGGTCATATGGAATCCGGTATGATCTCTACAGGCGAAACAGTTTCCCTGAAAGTGGACGAAGCTGCAAGAAGAGACACTGAGAAGAACCACAGTGCAACACACCTTCTTCAGAAAGCATTAAAGACAGTTCTTGGAAATCATGTAGAACAGAAGGGTTCTCTGGTAACACCGGACAGACTTCGTTTCGACTTTGCTCATTTCCAGGCTATGACAGCTGATGAGATCGCACAGGTAGAAGCGCTTGTTAATAAAGAAATTCAGGCTGGTCTTGAAGTCCGTACAGATGTTATGGATGTGGAAGAGGCTAAGAAATCCGGAGCAATGGCTCTGTTCGGAGAGAAATATGATCAGAAGGTACGTGTGGTATCCATGGGCGATTTCTCCAAGGAACTCTGCGGTGGTACTCATGTGGCAAACACAGGCAACATCATGCTGTTCAAAATTGTTTCCGAATCCGGTATTGCAGCAGGTGTGCGCCGTATCGAAGCTCTGACAGGAAATGGTGTTCTGGAATACTATAAGAAACAGGAAGAACTGCTTCACGAAGCTGCAAAAGCTCTCAAAGCAAATCCTGCAGAGATCGTAGAGAAGATCGGACATCTTCAGGGAGAAGTAAAGGCACTCTCCAGTGAGAACGAATCCTTAAAGAGCAAACTGGCTCAGGGAGCTCTGGGAGATGTTATGGATAAAGTAGTAGAAGTCAAAGGTGTGAAACTTCTTGCTGCAAAAGTAGACGGAGTGGATATGAACGGACTTCGTGACCTTGGCGACCAGCTGAAAGGCAAACTTGGTGAAGGTGTTGTCCTTCTGGCAGCAGTAAACGGTGAGAAAGTAAACCTTCTTGCAATGGCTACTGATGCAGCACAGAAAGCAGGCGCTCACGCAGGTAACCTGATTAAAGCAGTGGCAGCTATCGTAGGCGGTGGCGGCGGCGGACGTCCGAACATGGCTCAGGCCGGTG
>OAUA01000281.1_pt1 | contig 21470 bp, 18 predicted proteins | sample 1495081 | NCBI WGS metagenome assembly OAUA01 (sample SAMEA2579993, study PRJEB22360) | human gut metagenome | biome: human gut; feature: human-associated habitat; material: faeces | place: Denmark | collected 2008/2010
TTTTCTTTTATTTTAACATGAAGCGGCTATAATAGCTATAAATATTTAGTTAAATATCAACAATACAGTGCACTAGAATACTTAGGAGAAAACGGTTTAATTAAAGAAGGATAGAAGGTGAATAATATGATAAATGAAAGTTTAGTAGATAATTACAGTCTGCAAGGAGCGTACATAGAGCTTACATCTGAATGTAATTTACGGTGCTTACATTGTTATAATGAATCAGGCGTGTTGCGCAATTTAATCAACATGAAAGAATATGAAAATATTCTTAATAGTCTTCCAAATGGAGAAGATACAACCGTTACATTATCAGGTGGGGAACCATTATTACACCCTTTGATTTGGGAGTTTGTTAAAAAGCTAGATGAGAAAGAATTTGGAAGAAAATTAATGATAACTAATGCAACATTGATTACACCAGAAATTGCTAAAGCGTTAAAAGCTCATAATTTATCTATACAAGTAAGCTTGAATGGTTCATGTCCAGATACACATGATAAATTATGTGGAAAGGGTAATTTTGATAAAACTATAAAAGGTTTGAAATATTTACTTGATGCGGGGCTTGCAGAGAGAGTTTTAATAAGGTGCATGGTTTCTGCGTTTAATATTACAGATGTAAAAAAGATGATAAAAATGTTAGCAGAGCAGGGAATTAAACATATCGACTTGGCTACGTTAACGCTACTTGGTAGAGGAAAGAAAAATATCGATAAAATGTATTTGTTGCCAAAAGATAAAAAGGCGTTTATTAGAAATATATCTTCAGATGAAGAAATATTGAGGTATATTGAAAATGGGATAAATATTTCTTTTCCAGATGAATTTACAGGGGTTTGTCCACTAATTATGGATAGTATAGATGGAAAGAAGATTCCACTGACACCACGTATTGATTCAAGCGGTAATGTATATTTATGTCAAATATTTTCAGGAGAAAACTATTCTATAGGAAATGTTTATGACGAAATATTAAGTGAAATATGTAAAGGTGATAGACTTTCTCATTTAGTATGGTTCCTGAGATATGGAATGAAATATATGCATGAGTGTGAAAAATGTGTATGGCAATCATCATGCGGAAAAGGGTGTTTAGCACTAGCTTTGAACAACGGTTCTATTCAAGAAACTGATGGAGAGTGTGAACTTCGAAAAGAACAATTTCTTGAAGATTTTTTAAAACAACAATAAGGTAACCGGCTATTAAAGAATTTGTTTTTGATAAATGATTTAGATTTAATTATAGGAGGTATTTAGTATGAACTATACAAAACCAGTAGCAACAAAAGCAACAGTAGCAACTATCGAACCAAGAGCTTGTACATCAAACTTTACTTGTACATCAAGCTTTAACTGCTCTAAATACACATGTAAAAAGAACTTTACATGTAAATCTTGGTAAAATAAGTTAATAAAGCATATAGACATTTTACTGCGAAAAGTCTTTGACAAAAAAATGATATAAAGAGGTTACCTTATTACAAATTCTTTAATAGCTAACTTAAAATGGAACTTTTATGGTAAAAGTTCCATTTTATTTTATCTTATCTATAATTTTAACGCATTTTAGAAAAAAAGTATATAATTCTTTTGCATAAATATTTTTTAAATGAATGTTCTGGATAAGTTTATATTAGCTGTCCGGTGATATATATGGAAATCACTTCTTAGATTCACTTTTGTGCATATTGAATGCATAATTTCTACAGAAATATTTGTAAAGGCTACTACTCACTGTAGATGTGACAAGACCTTGAAAAATATTCCCATAGAAATGAAACCGTAATCAAGCACAAAAAGGCAATTTCTGGTGTCAGAACTCTGATTTCTAAATTTCTGAATTTGTGATTTTTCGAGTCGCAAGAATATTCATTAAAAAAATATACAATATAATACATATAGGGAAATGATAAACAGAATAATTGTAAGAAATAAAAGGAAAAAGCAATGGAAATAGGATATAAATGGATAATAAAAAAAATTATTAAAGGAAATATTTTGGCGTTTTTGGGAATGATATTTATATTTTTTGCTATTGGAATTTTGCAATCAGGGAGCATTTTGATAGTACAAAAAATAATGAGACAGATCAATAGCCCTAAAGAGGCATTAGTAATAATACTAATAATTGCTTTTATCGTAATACAATTATTGAGAAGTTTTGAACATTTTATCAGTGAAAATTGGGAATTATTTATCCAAAAGAAAGTGTTTAGAGTTTTTTATCATGAATTATGTGGAAAAATACATAATATATCAATTTTAAAATTTGATTCAGCACAATTTTTAGTTGATGTTGAGCGCTCAAGAAAAGCAGTAGACAATAAAATCGCAGATTTTATTGGTCAGATATTTTCTTTGATAGCAATTATATCCACCATGATTAGTTTATGTGCTATACTTGTCAAAATAGACAAAAAATTTTTTGCATATTTTCTAATTATGAGTATATTTCAAAATATAGTTCTAATTTTTAACTCAAAAGATACAATTCGATTTTTAAAGAAACAAGATAAAAAGTGGCATAAGGAATATTATTATAAAGACCTATTGGAAAATAGAGAATATGCTAAGGAAATAAGAAATTATAACGGATATGACTGGATTGTGGAAAAAAGAATGGAAAATTATGATCAAATTGCAAAGGAGCATTTAGGGTTTAGTAAAAGATGGTCAGCAATTAATATTATTACAGGAATTTTGATGTATTTATTAGAGGGAGGCATGTTTCTATTTGTGTTTATATATTTGAAAAAAGGAAATATAACATCAGATGTTGCAATAATGTTAATTCAGGCGCAGATACTTTTTTGTACTACAGTATTTGCTTGTGTAGAATATGTAATGAATGCGAAAGAAGATTTTTCTTATATAGATTCATTTATAAAAATTATGAATACAAAAGAGCAAAAAGTAAATGTAGATGCACCGGAGCATATAACTGATAAACTTGAGCTAAAGAATATATTTTTTGGATATGATGAAAAAAATCTTGTTTTAAAAAATATCAATCTATGTATAAAAAAAGGGGAAAAAGTAGCTTTAGTAGGAGAAAATGGTTCGGGCAAGAGTACGCTGGCAAAAATTATAATGGGTTTATTATTACCTACGAAGGGAGAAATAAGTATAGGAAAATGGGAAAAAGCTGCTATTTTTCAAGATTTTGGTAGATTTTATTTGAAAGTAAAAGAGAATATTTTTATAGGAAATTTAAGCGCCGATATTGATGAATTTGAAGACTTTTATAAAAACAAAAAAGAATTTCAATTTATCGAAAATCTGCCAAATGGACTTGATAGTCTTTTGGGACCTGAAATTTATGAAAATGGACTTGAATTATCAGGTGGGCAATGGCAAAAGATAGCTTTACTTCGTGCGCTAATTAGAAATGCTGAGATTATTGTATTTGATGAGCCAACATCTGCTATGGATCCTGTCGCAGAGAGAGAATGCTTTAAAGAGATAGAAGAATTATTAAAAGATAAGACAGTGATTATAATAACTCATAGAATAGGATTGACTAAATTCGCAGATAAAATAGTAACTTTGCAAAATGGACAAATTGTAGAAGAAGGTACGTATAAAGAACTTTTGAATAATACTAGTATTTTTCAAAAATATTACATGGAACAAAGTAAATGGTATAAGTGAGATGAATAAGATGAAAATATGTATCAAAATGATAAAAGAAATAATAGACAAAAGATTGTTACAAAGAATTGTGATAATGATTGTTTTGCTGCTTTCAGCAGGAATGATAGAACCTTTTATAACGTGGATATATAAGGTGATTATTGACTGTATTAGTGACTTCTCAGAAATAGATTTACAAATAATAGTGTTTGTGATATTTGCATACGAAATTCTTCAGTGCTTGATACAAATTCTCAATTATGTTAAGGAACATTTTTTTTTAAGAATCAATTATCAGTTTAGTAAAAATATTATGAAAAGTATACATCAAAAAATTAAAAATATTGATATGGAAGAATTTGAAAACCGAAAAGTATATGACTTAATGGAGAGAATAAATTCAAAAATGGCAGATGATGTATTAGATATTTTAACGACAGGATTTCAGGTTGTGACAATTGTGATATCAATACTCATATATTGTGTTATGCTTTTTGATATAAGATGGTATTTCCCAATACTAATTATTATAAGTTTAGTTCCGTCAATAGCTTTAAAACAGAAGAAAAATAAAGAAAAATTTTGTCTCGCAAGAGATTTGTTTCCAGAGGAAAGGAAAAAAAATTATTTTCTTAATGCTGTATTCCAAAGACAATATGTTAAAGATATTAAATTGTTAAATTTGGAACCTTTTTTTTTAGAGAAGGCACAAATAACTAATGATAAGGTTATCGAAAAAAATAGAGAGTTGTCAGTAAAATATTTTTTGTACGAATTATGCGTAAATATACTAAAATATGGAATACTTGGAAGCCTTATTTATATAACTTGTCATTTGGCTGCATATCAGATGGTAACGGTTGGAAGTGTCATGTTGCTGGTTAATATTTTTCAGCTGTTAACTCAAAATGTTGAATGTTTTGTAGATTTGATAAAAGGATTTAGTGACGTTTCATGGCTTATGGAAGAATGGGATGAGTTCAAAAATTTGAAAGAAAAAAAGTGGGGAAATAAGAGGAGTAGTACATATACAATACAGTTTGAAAATGTAAAGTATAAGTATCCAAATTCTAAAAAAAACTCTTTAAATGATGTATCGGTGAATATTAAATCAGGTGAGAAGGTAGTGATTGTTGGCGAAAACGGAAGTGGAAAATCTACGTTTATAAATCTTTTAATGGGAATGTATCCAGTAAGTGAGGGAAAGATAAAAATAGATGGTATAGATATAAAAGATATAGATAAAAAGTGTATGGATAAAATAGTATGCGTATTTCAAAATTTTATTAAATATCATGCAACAATAAAAGAAAATATTACATTAGGAAAAGAAAAATTAGAAAAAGAAAATATTTTTCTTCAAAGTTTTGATTTGGATTATTTTTTAAAAAATAGTGATATAGAATTAGGGCAGTTAAATGAGGGTGGGATTGAGTTGTCAGGAGGTCAATGGCAAAAACTAGCAATATGTAGGGGATTGGTAAGAGAAGCAAAAGTGCTGATTATGGATGAACCAACAGCTAGCCTTGATGCAAAAAGTGAAAATAAACTATATGAAAATTTGATAAAGCTTTGTCATAATGATAAAACTTTAATTTTGATTTCTCATAGAATGAGTGCATGTAGACTATGTGATAGAATTTTAACTTTTTCAGAAGGAAAAGTAATAGAAGATGGAACATTTGATGAGCTTATAGAACGAAAAGGAAAATTTTATGAATTATACATGGCTCAAAAGGAATATTACTAAATTAGAATAAGATATATGAAAATATAGTTGCAATATTTTATTCTATGTGATATTCTGTAAATGGAAAGACTATCGCAGTAGTCTGTATGCGTGATGAATTTAGTGAAAGGAGATTTTAACTATGAAGAAAAAAAATATTATTATTGGATCAATATGTCTAGTTGCAGTAATAATGGGAGCTTGTGGCACACAGGACAAAAAGAATATGCAAGATAATATACAGGCTATGGAAAACAGTAGTCATAAAAGTGCAGATACAACAGATGCGTTTGATTCTAAGAAATATGAAAAATATGAAAAATATGGTTTAAAGTATAATAATGAGGAAAAGAGATTTTATTATGAAGGAAAGTTAGTGAGAAAATTTTCAGATAAAAAAGATGCATCTGGAAATACGGAAGGTTTTTCTTTTTCTGACGGAGAAATTGATATTGAAGCACAGCGAAGTAAAACTTATAAATTAGAGGGATTAAAAGTGCTAACCAAAGAAGAATTTGACAAAAATACAGAGAAATTAAAGGAAACTATTATTCTCAATGGAGTTCAGTCTTTTGAAGCAGGTGATGATAAAGTAAAAGATGATACACTAGAAGATTATTCTTTGTATGGAGTCATATATGATTCGGAAAGAGAACTTTGGCGATATGAGGATAAAGATATTTACATTTTTTATGATCAGGATGGATATAAACTGATCCAAGGAGATGTAAATATTAAAAATAGTGTTTCCTTGAAAGTTGAAAGGAATCAGGATGGAAAAATTGAAAAACTCGTAAAATTAAATGAAAATGAGGTGGCTTCTTATACAAAAGAAATTATCCAGTAACACTAAAAGGCACTAAAATAAATTATTTATATGCCTTTTATAAATGATACTATTTAATTGTTTGACTTTCCAAAGCGGCTTGAAGTGTAGCTTGTACTATTTGTAATGAACGCTTATCACAAGTATACAGTTGGCGTATTATTGAGTCGAATTCCGTTATAGAAGAATTTTTTTCAGGATAAAAAATATTATCAGGATTTATTCCAAGTTCTCTGATAAGCTTATATAGGATAGAGTAACTCGGTTTTTTGTGTTCATTTTCTATACGATATAAATAACGCTCGCTAATACCTAACTTTTCAGCCAAGCATTCAATAGTAATAGATTTATTTTCACGAGCAGCCTTTACAACATCGCCTAAAGTATCAGATATTTCATGCACTGATAGTTCACCGCCTCTTTTATAAATATAAACTATTTCTTTAAATAATATAATGGCATAAAGATACAGATATATACGAACTGTCAGTTCTTTTGCGAGGAGCAGTGGAAATATAGATACCCCCCTTTTGACGATGTTTGGTCAAGAGGGGGTATTATGTATACAGCGATTTTGGGGATGTATATAACAATTGAAAGAGAAAAGTACATTTGTTGTACAATTGTTCTAGGTTTATTTTGGAGAAAAACTGAACTATCAGTACATGAGTATTATGAATAAAAGTATATTTAAAAAAGCAAGATTATTTGTTTTTTTGAATATGCTTTTTATTTTTTATTGCATTGTTTTTATTTAAAAAATTTTTTATATAGAACAGCCGAACATTCTATATGACTCATTCGGGATAAGAACGAAAAGAGAAAAGAACTTTGCTCTTATCTTTAAATAGGAAGGAGGTGAACTCTATGGGGCAATCTTCTTCCTATGACGAACAAACAATTCGGCATCAATTTGATCGTAAATGTAAATTGGCATTGAAGGGGGAGAAAATAGATTATGACAGACATCTTTCTTATCGACGGGAACACGAAGTCTTATTTTGTGAATTGCCGGAAGCCGATTTTGGGAAAATATCTATGACAGATGAGTATGATGTAGAAAACTATTCTCTGATAGACATACAGTTTGATGTAAAGATAAAAGATGAACTGTTGGCAAAAGCAATAGAAACATTGACAGATAGAAAAAAAGAGGTTATTTTCTTAGCTTATTTTCAGGGAATGTCAGATGCTGCAATTGCAAGAAAGCTAAATCTTGTAAGAAGTACAGTATGTGAGCATAGAATACGATCTTTAGAATTATTGAAAAATACGATGGAGCAATACAGATATGGAAATAACAGATAAAAACACAGAAAAAATAAAATTAGTACCATTCGCTGTGATTCAAAAAGCAGTAGAAGGAGATATTGTATCAATTAACAAGGTGTTAAAACATTATGAAGGATATATATCTTGTCTGGCTGTTCGGAGAATGTATGATAAATATGGAAATGAGTATTATTGTATAGATGAAAATCTTCGTAGTAGTCTAGAAGCAAAGTTGATTAAAACAATTTTGGGATTTAAATTGGTACGTAAAAAGTAATTTAAAACAACCATTATAGCACCTTGATAATAGAACAGAATTCTTGTAGGACATAGAAAGTGGTGGAGCCGGCAATCAGTACGCCATGACTATTAAAATATTCAACTTTGCGACATCATGCTATAAAGTTGAATAGTACGAGCGAGTAATATTGAGGTGCGAACAAATGAATATTCTTGTGCGATGAAATCACACTTCCGGAAATTTGGAAATCAGAGTTCCGGTACTCGGAAATCGCCTATTTTGTGCTTGATGACTTATCCATTTCTGTTTGGATATTGGTCAAGACCTTGCCGCATCTGCGGTGCGTAGCAGTCTTTACCAATGTCTCAACAGAAATTATGATTCGGTATGCACAAAAACGGATCTAAAAAGTGATTTCCATATCACCGGACAGCTGATGTAAAACCATCCGGAATATTCAAACAAAAATGGGATTTTGTGCGAAGATGCTACTTTTGATAATGATACTTCTGGAGAAGGCTGCTCCGGTCTGAAAAGATGGTGAAAATCCAATGAACTGTTTCCCGACAGTACCTACAGGATGTATATATAAAATAAGAAGAAAGGAAGTTTTAAAATGAAATATGAAAAGACTTTATTAACAGTAGATGAATTTTGTCATTATGTGGGAATTGGAAAGACCAAAGCGAGAGAATTGATTTCCAATCCATGCTGCAAATACGTTGTTAGGATAGGACGAAGGGTATTTATACATAAAGAGTTGTTTGATAATGAATTAAAAAGAAATGCTAAATTTCAACTAACAATGTGAAGCTACAGAAAAATATTTAAAATACATCTTGAACATGTGTCATAATTATGCTACAATAAAAGCGAAAGGAGATGAAAAGATGCCAAGAATAATTCCGATTAGGGAATTAAGAGATACAAATGCTATTTCAGAAATATGCCATAGTTCAGAAGAACCTGTGTTTATAACTAAGAATGGGTATGGAGATATGGTTATTATGAGCTTAGAAACCTTTGAAAAAAACTCTGGAATGAGTGATTTTTATGGAAATATAAAGTTTAATAAAGGTAAATATTCTGATTTAAAGAAAAAAGAGGGCATCTGATTTCTGGGTGTATTTTAAGTATTGCCGGTAATTCACGTTTTAAAATTGTGGGTGCAATTATGAAAGGACAGTAATTATGGGTAAAGACTTAAAAGGCAAGGAGTTAGGACGGGGATTGTCACAAAGACCAGATGGGCGCTATATGGGTAGAGCGCAGGTGGAAGGAAAGCCAATTGTGTTATATGGCTGGAAAGTAAAAGAGCTAAAAAGGGAATTGGCAAGAGCTGTTGATGATCTAAAAAGAAGTAATTTGTTACCAGAAGAAGATGGAACAGGAATTACACTGAGTGAATGGTTTGAAGAATGGTATAGCAAATATAAAGCGCCAACATTGAAAGATGGAGGTTCTCCAGCGTATAAAAGAAAGTTTTTAAACTATTATGGAGTGCGCATAGGTTCAAAATATTTAGCAGATATACGACAGCTTCATGTACAAACGGCAATAGCTGACATGGTAGAATCTGGAAGAAGTTCAAAATCTATTAGAGAAGCAACAGGGATTTTACAGAACTGCATCGAGGCTGCAATAGCAAATGGGCTTATGAGGATAAATCCGGTAGTTGGAACTATTGTACCTAAATGTGAAAAAGTAGAAAGAAGAGTATTGACGGTTGAAGAACAAAGAATTTTTCTAGACTATCTTGCTCAAAATAAAAGTTGGTATGAAGAACTGTACAAATTTATGTTACTTACAGGACTTCGGATTGGTGAAGTTGGTGGCTTGCAATGGGAAGATATTGATTTTTCAAACAGATTTATTTATGTGAAAAGAACATTGTCTTATCAATATGAAGATGGTAAAAAAACAATGAGATTAACATCTCCTAAAACTGAAAATTCAGTAAGAAAAGTTCCTTTTTTTGGAGAAACACAAAAGATACTTGAGCAACAATTTGAAAAAGTGAAAAGAAGAAAAAAGGATTTGGGAGATCGTTGGAGAAAACCAGAGGAAATGGGAAACTTGGTATTTCTGACGTCAATGGGCTCTCCAATAGGAAGATATAACATTGAAAGTGATATGCGTTATATCACTCAACAGATCAATGATATATTTCGTACAGAAGCATTATACTCTGGTGGAATTCCAAAAAATTTTGAAAAGATTCACCCTCATGCACTTAGACATACATTTGCAACAAGATGTTTTGAAAAGGGTATGACACCTAGGACAGTGCAGGAGATTATGGGACATGCTAATTATAATACAACAGTATCGTACACACATGTCTTAGATGATATTAAATTAAAAGAAGCGGAGCGTCTTGGGGATTTCTTAGAAAATGGGGACAATAATCAGGCGCTTGAGTACAACGATGTGATTGGAATATTATAGTGATAACCGTCTACTCAAAAAGTTAGGGCGGAATATCTTTGGAAATAGTTTGAAGACAGATTGAAAAAATGAAGAAAGCTCGAGTTTTAGCAGGAAAGAGAGATTTAGAAAATAACTGTTAAAGTAAAACTTCGCAAAGCAGATGGGAAACTAATCTGATATTTGCAAATCTTTAATAAGACCCATAAAACCCTTGAAAATCCAGTGTTTTCAAGGGTTTTTCTTATATTATTCACTTCATATTTTGCATTATAAATTCATGTAACTTTTTGGGCGGATTTTCGTAAAATGTTCGTCAGTGTTTTCGTAAGGCTTCTGTACGAATTCATTAACGCAAACTTCGCATGATTTTTAAGAAAAATGTGGCGATTTCGGTAGCTAATTATTATGCGATTTATAATGCAACTTATCATTTTCGTAATTTTCGTAAAAATATCCACTAAAAAATTATTACTTTTTTCTCTCAGATGCCGGAAAGGAAATCATATGGCAAGAGTAATTTCTATTGTAAATCAAAAGGGGGGAACTGGAAAGTCCGCATGTACAGCTAATTTAGCAGTAGGATTAGCACAAAAGACTTGAAAGTGTTAATCGTTGATGCCGATCCAAAGTCTGATGTATCCGCAGGATTTGGATATCGTGAGTGTGATGACAGTAATGAAACACTTGCAGCTCTTATGGATGCAGTAATGAAAGATGAAGATATTCCTTCCGACTGTTATATCAGACATCAGGCAGAGGGGATAGACATTATCTATTCTAACATTGGACTGGCAGGTACGGAAGTACAGTTGGTAAATGCAATGAGCAGAGAATATGTATTGAAACAGATTTTATATGGTATCAAGGAGCAATATGATGTAGTCATCATTGATTGTATGCCATCATTGGGAATGATTGCATTGTGTATTGAAACAATAGCATGTACAGGAATTCGGATCAGCGAAATAAAATATTTTACAGTGGAGCGCGTAAAATCTGGAAAGACAGAAGTAATATTTGGAGAGAAATGAAACGATTAAAAGAAAAGGCAGGAGTAGCAGAATCAAAAATATTCCCGCATAATTTTCGACATCTATTTGCAAGGATTTATTATAAAGTGACAAAAGATATTACAGGTCTTGCGGATTTACTTGGACATAGCAGTATCAATGTAACGAGAATATATACAGCAACTACAGAAACAGTGTTCCAAAAGAAGCTGGATAAGATTGTCGAACAGGAAATATTAGAATGTACAACATAATATCTGTTATGTTGTTTATGGACAGATTAATTTTCGTACGATATAATATTAAATAACACCATGTTATCTGTTATGCTGTTCATATTACATAGTTCCTTTCTGATTTTTTTGTAGCTGTGTCCTATTTAAGTACCGCTCCTTGTAAATCGGCTATAATCTTTATTATTTTTATTGTTTAAAGTTCTCTTTTAGAGGAAATGAATGACTTGCAGAAATAGGATAGAACAGGTTAATAGAGGCACTGTACAACATAACAGATATTATGTTGTATTGATTTGGCAATGGATAAGGAGTAACGATGGCATATACTGTAAGAAAATTACTTGAATCAGAACAATTCCCTAAAATGAAGCTGCTTTGTGGTAAAAAAGGTCTGGATCGGGAAGTAAAAGGCATTCGAATCATAGAAATTGAAGATATGGAACAATACCTGACAGGTGGAGAGATGCTTATAACCAGCTTTCAGGTATATTTATCATGCAGTGACCGGGAAGTAGAGCAGCATTTTGAGGATTTGGTAAAAAGTGATATTAGTGGTTTCATTGTGAAAAAAAGAGAAGAGGATGATCCAACAGGAAAGCGATTGAAGTTATTAGAAAAACACTGTGAAAAATATGAGATTCCACTGGTTGAGATTCCGGAAGATTTATATTACTGGGGAATTATTCGCTATGTTATGACGCAGGTATTCGATAAAGATACAGCACGATTCCTTTTTCAATCAATGAGTTTATGTACGGAACAAAGAAAAGAGAGAGGTGAGCACCTATGCAGCTTACAAATACAAAGGATTATGCGAGCGAGATCTAAATTAACATGGAGGTACAAACACGAATGGGATACACAGTAAAAGACTTTATCGACTCGAACAAATTCTCAGGAATGAAATTAATTAGTGACGATTTAGGAATCAATAGGGAAATAAAAGGAGCACGGATCATTGCAGTTCCAGATATGGAAAAATTTCTGGGGGGGGGGTGAACTCCTTCTGACATCTCTGATGGTTTATGAAAAGTTGGATGAGCGTATGATGCTAAGTCATTTGGAAGAATTAAACAAAAAACAGGTAAGCGGATTTGTTGTGAAAAGAATACAGAACACAGCACATCTAAACGCCTTATTTGAAACTCTGCTGCGCTTCTGCGAAGAACACGGCATTCCAGTTCTGGAAATTCCACAGAATCTTAGTTATTGGCCGATTATTAAATATTTACTACTACAGATATTTAATATAGAAATTGCAAAAGCTGTCTATTATAAGATGACCCGTGATGAAGTTAGCCGCCTTTTTGCTATGGAAATCAGCAATGATAGATTGATAAGAAATATGCTTGACAAGGTTGGGAGGATACTTGGAAATCCAGTTACTTTATATGATATGGATTATCGCAATATGTATCTGGATGCGTCAGAAAAAAATGAATTTATAATTACAGATGATAGCGAAAAGTATGTTCCAAACATTATTTCGAAACATGAATACATACGTCAAAAAAGAGAACATATCGAATATATTAAAAAGATCAATATTCTGAGTCAGTACGAATATTATTTGGTAATTTCAGAGGTGAATGAACCATTAATGGAACTGGATTTTATAACATTGGATGGTATAATGCCACCTCTACGATATATTTTAAGCCAGATTGTGGTAGAAAAAAACAAGGAGAAACAATATTACAGAGATTTGGAATATCGGTTACTGAATGGCTTACTGTCTGATGCAGAAGAAGATGAAGTTGCAAACCTGCTTAATCTTAACCCTGTCGATGAATACCGGGTTATTATCTGTTATTTGAAAACTGGAAAGTATAAAGATAATTTTACTGTTTTTCAAAGAAAAAAGATGGAGGTTATAGAAAAAGCAATTTTAGATTTCGTACCGAGAGAGTATATTTATTGTAACACGAACCAGGTTATATATATTCATAAAGAAAACAGGACAGAAGGAAAACAGGATTTAAGAAAAAAACTGGAAGAGTTCCAAAGAATGATACAAGAGCAATTGAAAGAAGAAAAATCGAAATACGAATTTCTGATTGGGGTAGGAAATAAGGTTAAGGGTTACCATAATCTGAAAGAATCTTTCGCAGACTCAAAAATTGCAATAGAATATATTGATGTCATTAGAAAAATAGTAGGAGATGCAAATAAATCAGTGGTGGATTGTTCAAAATTGGGTTTTTTTCATATTTTTGCAAATATTAAGGATGAAAAGCAATTAAGAACATATATACCAGATACAGTGCATGAAATTCATCAGTATGATGTTCAGAAAAATGGAGAACTGATTGATACGCTGGAATGTTATCTGAATCATAAACAGAGTATTCGAAAAGCTTCTGAACTAATGGGCGTGCACGCCCGGACAGTTTCGTATCGTTTGCAAAAAATAGTAAAACTAACGGGGATGGACTTTGATAACATAGCTGAGATGCTAGCTGTCCGAAATGGAATTATTATATTAAAAATATTTGAATTGTTATAAAAGATAACGAATCACATGGTTAGTGTGGTTCGTTTTTTTGCATATTAGTCAAAAATGGAGCACTTCGAACAAAAATACGTTAAAAATTTTTCGTCCGTTGCACATTACATTTTTAAGTTTAATAGCGTATAATACGCAAAGTGATAAGAAAAATTATCAGTGAAAAACATTGAACATATCAATTTTGATATTTTTTTAATATAAACTAAGACTTCACAGGGTTTAGATTAGAGGGATAACGATGCAACTAAAAAATTCGACGGATTACGCAATTAGAATTGTGTGTTACTTAGCAGCACAGGAACGGATGGTATCTACATCAGAATTGTCACGGAAGCTAAATGTTTCTGCTAATTATGTTCCTAAAATAGCAAAAAAACTGAAAGATGCAAAAATAGTCACTGCCTGTGAAGGTACAAATGGTGGCTATATGCTGGCAAAACAACCGGAGAACATTTCTTTAATGGATATTATATCGTGTGTAGAGGAAACAATGGCAATTAATCGTTGCTTGGAAGAAGATCGTTTTTGTTCCAGAAGTTTAGAAGATACCTGCAAGATACATAAAATATTGCTGAGTTTGCAGAATACATACAATAATAAATTAGAGAGTGTAAAGGTTTCAGACGTTATCCGCCCTGGAGAAGATGAATATTTTGGACGATTTTATGTTGTGTTAAAGCTGAACTTAAAGGAAAAAAGCTACGAGTGTGTGTACTCGCATATCCGTGAAGTATATGAGAAAGTAAAAAATACAGAAAGCTATGAAGAGTTCATAAGCCAGTATGTAGAAAGATATGTGTATGCTTCTGACAAAAAAATGGTTTATGACTTCTTGTCAAGTGAAGGATTAGAAGAAAGACTAGTTGATGGATGTATGGAAAAGGATCTTCCGTATCGCAGAATTACGGGAAAAGATAAGAATGCATATATTTGGATGGAAGCAAAAAAATATATAGATGCAAATGAGAATACTGCAATTATTACCTTACATAATGAGAAGATTATCCAGAACACAGTTATAAGGATGGAACAGGAACTCGTAAAGAAAGAACAGGATATGGCAAAGCAGTATTGGGATATGGTATCACTTTTAACTACTGTATTGAATCATAATCATTTAGTTGAAGTAGGGTATCAAGATGATATCAGTTTCTATACGAAACAGATATATCTTCAATTACAGAAAAAATATCCGGAATATGGAATTACGGATGAAGAAATTGTTTCAGTAGCCCATTTGGCACCGATTCATGATATTGGAAAGATAAAAGTACCAATTGAAATTTTGAATAAAAATGGAAAGTTGACAGATGAAGAAATGAATGTAGTAAAACAACATCCATTAGTAGGTGCGGCGATGACCCAGAGATTCCCAGAGGGGATAACAACGAAAAAGCTGAATCAATATAGCTATGAAATATGTAGACATCACCATGAAAGATATGATGGATCAGGATACCCGGACGGTTTAAAAGGGAATGCAATTCCAATGTGTGCACAGGTCGTTGGAATTGTTGATGCTTACGATGCATTGATCAATGATCGTCCATATAAAAGAAAGTATGAACCTGAAGAGGCAATACAGATGATTTCAAATGGTGAATGCGGAGCATTTTCCAATCAGCTGATGCAATGCTTTCAGGAGGCAGCAAAGCAGCAAAAATGGCTAAAAAGGAAAAATTAAAGTAACAAGTGAAGACAAAAGATTAGAGGTCCAGATATGAAGAAAAAAAGAAGGATAGAGAACAGAATTATCGCAGTAATACTATGTATGGCTATCTTATTTTCTCAAGTGAATATTGCGGATGCGGCAGATCTGAATCCATCAGGTACCAACACGAGTCAAGTGGCCCTTTCTGATGAAACCAATATGAGTAATGATGAAGCATCAACCGAATCCACAGTTTCAGATGAAATAAATGGCAGCACGGAGTCCGAATCTGCGATATCGGAGGAAACAAATGAAAACTCGAAGAATAACGAATCGGAATCTTCCGGTGAAAATGTTAAAGCGGAATCAACAGATAATATAGATGCTTATTATAAGGATAGTAAAATATGCATTTATAATTACGAGCAGTTAAAACAGATAGGTTCAGATGCCTATGTATATACAGGGGATAAGGACGGAACGATTGGTTCTGGAGATGTAGTAAAGAGTGAAGGCACAGAGCTGAAATACGGTGTAGATGCCCAGTACATTTTGATGAATGACATCCAGATGAACTCTGAACAGATGTGGGCAGTACCGGATTCATTTACCGGAACTATTACAGGAACAGAAGTTGAGGAAAATGAAACACCGACTTTATATGACAAAGAAACGGATACCATCTACATTTACAATCCGTATCAGTTGATGGTGCTTGCACAGGAAGAATCTGAAACGGAACCAGTTATGTCGATGGATTATGATGCACCGCAGTTTGGTATGGGACAGATGATCTATCAGGATGGTGAAGATCAGGAGTATCTGACTTATAGTAAGTCTCATAATTACGTGTTATCGCAGAAATTTAATTCAGATAAGCCGGAACTGGTTGCAGACCAATTGACAGAAAAAACGGCGACTGGAGTTCAATGGCTGGATGGTGAGCATGCGGATGGAAGAACAAAACCGGGGCAGTTATACGTAACGGTTTCTGGGAAAAAATATATTCTAATCGGAAATGAGTCTCAGCTGAGAGCAATCGGCAGTAATAAGAGCGTAACTCCAAGACTGTATGTTTATTATAAACCGGGTCTGGTAAGTGGTTTGTTAGGCGGAGATCCTTTTTATACGCCGTACTATCCCGGTGATGCTGATTTGGGACTTGACGCTGTAGCAAAGGAAGGCGCTACTACTCATGGGGGTTCATTAATTACAAAACCTAAACCTGATGAAGTCAAAGGTGAGAATTCATATCTTTATTACAAAGATAAAGAGAATGGAAAGGAAAATGGCAAATACAAGCTGGCGAATGTAAACCTTTCCGATGATAACATTCTTACAGGTTTGCTTAACGGCGTAGGTGGACTTTTAGGTAACTTACTGGGCGGACTTACTGTTGGAACCGGTATATTTTGTGGAACCAATGAAAATGGTCTTCCTGATAAAAATATAAATAAAAATCAATTAAGAAGTGAATACGGTAATCTTAAATATTCATCCAATGCAAATTATATTATTTTCCGGGATATTGACTTATCAAAGGAAGGTGTGAACTCAAATAAAGAAGATGATCTGTGGACACCACTTATGGTATCGGGGGATATCAAAGGTGCAAAGTTAGCAGATGGACAAACAAAGCTTACGGATGAAAACACGATTCTGGCAACTGGAAGACCTGTGATTTCTAATGTGAATGTGAACCAGACAGAAGCAATGGATGGTTCTAAGTATATAGGAATTGGATTCTTTGGAACTATAACGAATGAAGTTAATGTAAACAATATTGGTGTCAGCGCCGGAACAGTCTCCGTATCAAATCTGGAATTACAAAATGTAAATGTACAAAATAACACGAATAAACATAAAAATACACAGACCATAATAAGTGGACTTACATCGGGGCTTGGATGGCTTGTAGGAGGTATAGTTGATTTATTAGTAGGAGTTTTAAGCTTTGGGAACGTAAACTTGAATCTGCAAGATACGTTATCAGCACTTTTAAATGCAAGAGCAGAGGATCCGACGATTTATGCAACAGGTGCATTTGCCGGAAGGCTGGTGGGAGATGTTTCCATTGAAAACTGTGATGTGACAGGAAAAGTCAGAGTTTCGAATATTAATGATCGTACTGGTGGGTTTGTCGGTTATACAGAAGGCGTAACACAGTATGACGGATTGTCAACAGCTCTTGGAGTAACGGAGAATGCATTATCATCATTGTTAAATGCAATTCCGGGACTTGGACTTGGAGATTTGATTACAATTCTTCTAGACAATGCATTGCCAGTTGGTAGCTTGATTCCTACTGGATATAAAAATGTAAATATCGAAAACTGCCATGTAGAGAATCTGTCAGGAACTATCGGATCTGCCGATAAAGATTATGCCGGTGGTTTCGTAGGACAGCAGGTAGGAACAAGAATCTTCGACTGTTCCTTGAAAAACAGTAGTTATTCTGTAACTGCAAAAGAATACGGCGGAGGTTTTGCAGGAATCAGCAGAGATGCGGAAATTCGTGGATTGTTAAGTGATGTAGGTGTTGAACTTATTCGAGTAATGCAGCCCCAGAGTATACTGTTAAATTGCAATCTGACAGGATGCAATGTCACAGTATCCGGTGAAAATTATCAGGGCGGTATCGTAGGAGCACAGGCAAATAGTTATGCGGTCAACTGTGGAGCGAGCGGAAGCATTGCAGTTAATGCAAGCGGAAGTTATGCCGGCGGTGTGAGCGGTATTTCAACAGTTGGATGGATTACAAACCTTGGAAATAAAGAAGTCAAGGATGCAAGCCTTTTAACAACAGTAAAAGACTTATTGACAGGACTCTTGTCCAGGGATCCGGAAAAAGCGGGTATGCTCTTGTCACTTGTAGGAATTGCACCATCAGCAATCCTGGGATGTAACATGGATTGTTCATCGGTTTTGGTTGAGGCTGGTAAGAGTTATTCTGGTGGTATTCTGGGTGGCGGTGATGGCGTCTATATTGCAGAATCCAGTCTCGAATATTTAAATAAACTTCCGTACTGGAAACATGGCGAAGGGGATGCGAGCAGTGTAGACCAAAGAGATAACGTGCTCACAGGATTAAAAACAGTTACGGCAGGTGAAAATCGTGCCGGAGGTATTGCCGGAAGTGTAACAACAGCAAATGTCACAGGACTTTTAAATAATACGCTTGGAATCGGAAACTTCCTTGGATTTACTGTGCATCATGTAACTGTGACGGGAGTAAATGATGGATATACAGTTGAAGCAAAAGAAAATTATGCCGGCGGAGCGATTGGTGAAGCTGTCGGTGGAGATGTGGATACTGTAACATTAAATCAGGTAAAATCCGTTAGAGCGAAGAATAGAGTCGGTGGTTTTGCCGGTTGTGCAGGTCCGGGAGATCTGGCCGGTGGAAACGGGCTGACTTTGAATCTGTTAGGACTGAACAACTTGCTGAAAGTTGAAAATCTGCTTTCTGTGGCAGAAGGTGTCAGAGTTAAAATCAACAAAGCTCATGTAAATGGCATCGCAGGAGGCATGACTGTAGAAGCAACAGGTACAAACTCCAACGGCGAAGTAGTGGATTATACAGCTGGTGGTTTCATCGGAAAGAGTAACAGTTGTGAGATCATTAAGTCCGATGTGAAAAATTTAAAAGAAGTAACAGCAAATGATAAAGACGGTTTTGCAGGAGGATTTGTAGGTTCATCACAAACCGGAGGTCTTGTAGATGTAGCTGGTGAAGCGGATGTCAAAGCTTTGTTAAATGCAAATAAGTTGTTAGGTGCTGTCAAGTACTTGCTTCCTTCTTATACAGAGTGCACGGTTACTTATGTTGATAAAGGCGGAGTTGCTGCAGATACAGCAGGCGGTTTTGCCGGAAACTTCCAGAGTGGAACCGTCAACAATCAGGGCGCAGGAGAAGGTAACTATTATTCTGTATATAATCTGGACCATGTAAACGGACAGTCTTATGCCGGAGGCTTTGGCGGAAATGTTTACTCCGGAGCATTGGCAGATGCTGGAGGTGGAATCAGCATTCTGGGCGGAATCACAGGTCTGAATATAAATGTTGGAGATCTGCTTAATCTGATCAATGCCTACATTCCATATGTGCAGTATGCCGGAGTTAAGTCAGACAACGGATTTACGGTTACTGCCAACAAAACGAAAACAGACGACAGCAATTCCGGAAGTGCCGGAGGATTTATCGGTTACGGAAGCGGTGTTCAGGTAAGCTACTGTGATGTTACGAACCTGAAGCATACAACGGTGAAAGCACCGAAGGATTTAGAAGCAAATGAAGCGCCAACATATTATAATGAAAACGAAAGCACATATGCAGTAACAGGTGCCAGATATGCCGGTGGATATATCGGATATATGAATATTGGCTCTGCAGCTTCTGTTGGAAAAGGCTTGAGTGTACTTGGTAAATCGATAGGAATCAATAATGTGCTGGATGCATTGAATGTCGTTGTTTCTACAATAGAACATTCTGATGTTACAGGAAATGTTGGAGGTTTTGCAGTAAAAGCGACCTGGAAAAATACAGCATCCGATGCCTCAGCAAATGACGTTCTTGGAGATGCAGGAGGTTTTGCCGGAAAGATATCCGGTGGACATATTCAGGACTCTAATGCAAATAACTTCTCCTATATCATTGGACAGATTACAGCCGGTGGTTACGTGGGAGATCTTGAACCCGGAAATGTGGCAAATGTACTTGGCGATACTGGTATCTTAGGTGGTCTTGTTGATGTGTCAGATACATTGGCATCATTAGCGGAGGACTTTGTACCGACGATCAGAAACAGCTCTACGACTTGTGTTCCTTGCGGTGGTGCAGTTCGTGCAGATGCGGCTTCCACAACACAGGTACAACGAGGTATGGCCGGAGGTTATGCAGGGCATAATGAAGGCGGTCATATCTGGGGAAACAATACAAAGAATTGGAAAGGTAAAGCTTATACCGAACCAACAAGTACTTGTAAAGCAGTAAGAATCCGTTCGGTATATGGAGAAGAAATCGCAGGTGGCTTCACAGGACTTATGGAGTCAGCCGATACGGCAAGTACCGGAAACCTGTCCTTGTTGTGGGGACTGGTAAAAGTAGATAATATCCTGGGAGCACTCAGCGTTGTCTATCCGACAGAAGAAAATACGGCAGTTTACGGACCACTTGCCTTGATGGATTACGAAACCTGGAACAAATGGGTGAAATTTGTCGGTAAAAAAGGTGGTTATGGAAGTGATCTTGCTGAGCATGGAACAGTAACTAATCAGGTTGAACTGGATGCAATCATAGGAAAGTATGCTTACGGATACAATGTCGTAGCTGGAAGAGCAAATTATCGAGATGAAATAAAACTGGCAAATGGTGGAGCAGCCGGTGGATATGTTGGCTCGATGCAGACTGGGACTATTACAAATGGACAGGCTTATCAGGCGAAGACAATTAAAGGGCTTCGATGCGCCGGCGGTTTTGCAGGAGAAATGATAAACGGCGGAGCAGCAAAGCTTGGAGGAGTTGATATCCTTGATCTTAATCTGCAATTAGGACAAATGCTGCAGGTACTTAATGTCTTTGTGCCAGTAATCAAGAAATCTTCAGTAGAGGGTTATCAGAGTGGACTGATTGTTCAGTCAGAAGGTGTAGATGACAAAGATACCTGTGGTTATGCCGGAGGTTATGTAGGAAAACTGATCGGTGGACAGATCTGGGGCGAAAATGATGCACGCTGCAAGGTTACAAAGTTGAGACGAGTTGATGGAAGAAGCTACGTTGGAGGATTTGTCGGAAGCTCAAGACCAGGAAGTGTAGCAACATTGAATCCAACTGCAGGAGAAGGATTGCTCAGTCAGCTTCTGAATAAACTATTATAACGAATATTAAATAATTGCTATATTAAATTGATACTGCTTCCTCTTCACTG
>OAUA01000287.1_pt1 | contig 20500 bp, 18 predicted proteins | sample 1495081 | NCBI WGS metagenome assembly OAUA01 (sample SAMEA2579993, study PRJEB22360) | human gut metagenome | biome: human gut; feature: human-associated habitat; material: faeces | place: Denmark | collected 2008/2010
TCAAATTTTTTTAAAAAATTTGAGAGCTGCCGAAACAGCTCCCAAAAACGGAAAATCAGGTTATATTATTGTATCGAATCTCCTTCAGATTCCCAGAACAGCGGATATCTTAATCTCTTTTTCCGTTTCGCTGAGATCAAAGTCACCACCATCTTCCACAGTCATGTGTACCTCATACAGTACGTCTTCGGATAATGTATCCGGTGTTTCACCATCTTCTGTCTGGATATGCCATTTCTCTGCCGGAACTTCTTTCAAGGTACCATCTGCGCCATATGCATACAGCTTCATAGAACCTGTTTCCCCTGAGATTCCTTTCATACGTATTGCAACGGTCGTATTCGGATGTACATTCTCAATTGTGATCGTGTTCAGCCATCCTTCCACATCTCCCTGGCCGCCGTCTGCTTCAAATTTCTCCTGGCTTAACACATTGCGCATTGCCTGATCCAGATCCACCTTGCGGTAAGGCATTTCCGGCAGATATACAAACCTGTCCTGAAGTCTCAGAAGTTCCAGATAACCGGTCGGACAATAAAGTGAATTTCCGCTATTCCCGGCATACATACCGATAGCCATGTTATTGTATCCCGGTTTGTCAGAAATATCCATGGTAAATACAGTCTCGCCTGTCTCAAAATCAAGCATGATATACTGCCACATACCAGTTTCCAGATTCTGTACATATCCGTAAATATATCCTGTTGCAGTGGACAGCTTCATCATGGAAGTGTCAGACAGATCACTTCTGCACCAGATACTCTTCATCTCATATCCGTCCTCCGTCTTAACTGTATCCACACGTTCTATACCCGGCGCGATCATTTTATTGCCCTGTCTCAGCCAGCCCACATCATAAATATTCTCATAGCTTTGTATTGAGGAATCATTATCTGCTTCTCCAAGCTTCGCACTTCCTGCACCAAACCAGTTACATACGATTGTGCTTACTGTTCCCTCTCCATCATCATATACAATTGCAGAATTTTCCACAGACACCTGTGTACCTTCCGGAAGCTCATCTATAACAGGCATACTCGCAACCTGTTCTCCTGTTTTCATATCCACCGCAATAAGATTTACCGGATCCTGATTGTCTGTAAACATAACCAGATCTTTGGTCAGAGACGGGGAACATCCACCTCCCCATGCAAGACCGCCACCTGTCGTCTCATCGCCTTCTTTGCTTTCCTTGGCACCCACACTTTTATAGGAAGTTTCCCAGACTTTTTTCACACCATTATCCGCCTTGAGCAGATAACACTTCTGATTTGTCAGAATGACCGCACCCTCCTTAGATGCCGCAATACCATTCTCTGCACCCTCTCCCGGTTCCAGTTCATATACAAACACTGCATCTGACAGATCCACATCTTCTCCATTCAAGATCTTATCGATAGCTGCACGTGAAACATAGCCAAAGGTTCCCTGCTGTTTTCTGTCGGGATAAATGCGGAAGCCTCCTGTTGCAAACCAGAGATTTCCCTCATAATCAAAAACTACAGATAACAGATTCTGATCCAGTGTTTTTCCAAGTGCTGCCTCTGCTGCCGCTTTAATATCAATATCCAGCACTTTCTCAAATTCCGGAAGTACATTTCCCTCCTCATCTGTAGCCTTAAGCATAAGTACCCGATTATCGTTCGTCGGACACACCAGACGGTTACTCTCATCTACAAAGGAATAGGAACTCTGGATCAGATAATCTCCATTATCATGCTGTTTTGGAGAAAAATATCCCAGTGTCTGTGTTTCCTCTGCATTAATATCACGGATTGCCAGTCCACCAAGCAACGGAACTACTGCATGTCCGTAAGAATCAAAAAAGACTGCCGGGGAAGCATTAGGATTAACTTTTTCATAAGAAACATTGATCTCAGAATAAATATCAACAGGCAATACCTCATCTGTTGAATCTGTATTATAGCAGTCATGATGAATATTGGAATCACTTGCTGCCATATAAGGATTCACATCCATAACCTTCGGTGTAAGTGTCTTTATAGGCAATTCTGATGTCTGACCTGCATTTTCCTCTGTCTGTGTTTCTTCTACCTGTGTTTCCTCTGCACGTACCATATTTATTGACGGTTCAGATGTTGTAGCTGCTATAAAAGCGATCATTGCAAGAATTAAAGCTCTTTTCTTCATAATTGTTTTCCTCCTGAGTGTTTTTGTCATATTACATTTCTGCGTTCAAACCAGATGGAGAGTCCTTCTTTTATTTTCTGCTCTTCCACAGGTTTCATAAAAAAATATTCTATCCGCATCCTGAACGCATGAAGCGAAAAATCAAGATCACTGCACCAGATGATTCCACATTTCGGATACAGGGAACGGAGATGTTCTGCCGCATTCAGCCCAGACACACCTGGCAATGCAAGAAACACCACTGCCGGTACTGTTTTTCGTATCCGCCCAAAAAACTGTTCCTGATTCTGATAGATTTCAATCAATGGAAAAACTTTCTTTTCTGTACAGTAATTCCTGATATATTCCGCACAGTTCTGTCCTTCCTGTTCCTGATCAGTTAATATGGCAATACAATACACGACATCCCTCCTCTTCCATTTGATGTACTCCCATTTGTTATCCTCATTATAAAAAAGTCAAAAATTTTTTCAATAATTCTGTCACGAAACGACAGAAAATGACACGAATTGCAAATCCATGGTATTGTTTTGTGATATACTTATAGCAGAATTTTATGATATCAGGGTCAAAAGTTCAAAAAGTCGTTCGTGCTTGCACGATAAGACTTTTGAACTTGGGACCCGCCAAACATGAGAAAGCAGCGATTTACGTAGTAAATCAGCGGATTTCGAATGTTTGAGAATTGCGGGAGCTGCTTTGCAGCGAAGCAATTCGTAGATATCAAGTTAGGGGCAAAATGCCTTTTGACCCTAACATCATTTTATAAATAAAGGAAGATTTACTATGAGAATTGCAATTGTTGATGATATTTCAGAAGAACGGACACTGCTTCGCAACAGACTGGAATCTCAATTTTCCAGGCGCAATGTCCACGTAGATATATTTGAATATGAAAATGGAGAAACTTTCCTCACTGCAGCGAAGGAATGTCCTTTCACGGTAGTGTTTCTGGATATTTATATGAATGGTTCTAACGGGATTGATACAGCAAAAGAACTTCGCAGGTCAGATACTGACTGTCTGCTAGTCTTTACAACAACTTCCACTGACCATGCATTAGAGGGATTTCAGGTCAGGGCTCTCCACTATCTTGTAAAGCCCTACAGTGAAAATGATATTTCCGTACTGGCAGATGAAATCCTTTCCCGCATCCCGGATTCCGGGAAATACATAGATGTAAAGGTAAACGGCAGTAATATTCAGATTCCCTTCCGGAAAATAATCTACGCAGAACATTTTTCCCATATGATCCACATTCACACTTCCGGTGAAAGGGAACTGGTCACCCGCCAGTCCTTTGATTCCTTCATAACCTCCCTGAAAATGGACTCACGTTTCTATCAGTGTAACCGGGGCGTTGTGATCAATCTGGAGCATGCCGTTGATTTTGACGGAACAGGCTTTCGCCTTGATAACGGAAGCAATGTCTCTGTCAGCCGGAAGCTGCTGAAAAACGCCAGACAGACATTTATGGAATTTCTGTTCCAAAGGAGGTCCTGAAATGACTGACATACTTCGCCCTGTACTTGAACTTTTCGTAATCATTCCCGGTATACTGCTGGCATATCTGCCTGTAAAGAACTATCTGAGGCAGACACCGCTTAAGCTGACAGCATGGCTTCTTCCCCTTTTTCTGGGAACCTGTATTTTGGGAGGGGCAGTTTGCTGTGCCCTGCAAATTCCGACCAGATGGTTCCTGTTTCCTCTGCTGCCTGTCATTATGCTCATTTACCATAAAACATTAAAAATCTCTGTCTGGAAATCCGTCAGTATTTTTCTGGCAGTCTTCGCAGTTTTTACATGTGTCAAAAGTCTGTCCCGGGCAGTCAATGCCCTTATGACTGCTGACCTACATATTACAGAAAACGAACTGTGGCTGCACACTGGTGCCGGAATTTTCTATAACGTCATCTGTCTGCTGTTTGTTCTGGCAGCCTGGTATCCTGCCCTCCACGGTGTACAGACAATGGTCGCAGACGAAAACTTTGCTCAAACCTGGTATGTATTCTGGATCCTTCCGGTAATCTTCATAGGAGTGAATCTTTTTATGATTCCTAAATACCGCAGTACTTTATATACTGGGCGAGTCCTGCAGTGTTATATTGTTTTCAGTCTTGTACTGCTCATAATCCTGCTTCTGTTTTATGTCCTGTTTCTTATGATGGCAGTCAGCCTGAACAGAAATGCCAGACTTCAGCAGGAGAACCATTTTCTTTCCCTTCAACAGGAAAGATACGAGAATCTCTGCATGGCCATTGAAGAAGCAAGGCAGGCACGTCACGATATCCGCCATCATTTTGTCCGTCTGTCCGCTCTGGCAGAACAGGGTGACATAGAAAAAATTAAAGAATATCTCTCTGCTGCAACCGGCAAAATCTCTGACTATAACCTGCATTTCTGTGAAAATCAGGCTGTTGACAGTGTTTTCGGATATTATTCCACCATTGCAGAAAGAGAAAACATTCCTTTTCATGCACTGGTTTCCCTGCCTGCTGATCTTTCCATAGATGAGATCAATCTGTGCCTTGTGTTCTCCAATCTGCTGGAAAATGCCATCCAGGCAAGTGTGAAAACAGTACCCGCCCGCAGAAAGATTAATGTGGAAGTTTATCCCCACCATAATCATCTGCTTCTGATCCATGTGGAGAACACCTTCGATGGCAAAATACAGCAAAAAAATAATATTTTCCAATCCTCCAAACGCTCTGGAAACGGCATAGGAATCGAATCTGTCCGCCACATTATCGACAAAAACGGCGGTGCCTGTGACTTTACCTATAAAGATGGTATTTTCTCTGCAAAAAATAATGCTCCGGATATAATCAGTTTTGATTATACCCGGAGCATTTTGCAAAAATATTCAAATATCTCTTGAAGTATCTAAAATTATTCCATACACTCATCCAGAATTGCAGCCATCTTGTCGATGTGTTCTTTTGTGATCACAAGCGGAGGTACGATTCTGAGTACATCACTGCCTGCAGAGATCACCAGCAGTCCTTTTGCCAGCGCAGCCTTTACAACTTCACCAACCGGGCGGCCCTGGATCACGATTCCCTGCATGAAGCCCATGCCTCGTCTTGTTGCAGCGCATTCATGTTTTGCAACAATTTCATCCAGTTTCTGTTCCAGATATGGAGTCATTTCCTGTACATGTTCAATGATCTTATCATTCTCATAAATGTCAAATACTTTGCTGACTGCAGCACATACAAACGGGTTTCCACCATAAGTTGTACCATGATCACCTGGCTCCAGAGAAGCTTTGGCAGCTTTCTCATTCAATACAAACGCACCTACCGGCACACCACATCCAAGAGCCTTGGCACTTGTCATAATATCCGGCTGTACACCGTATGCCTGCCATGCAAAATAATGTCCGGTTCTTCCCATACCGCACTGAATCTCATCGAAGATCAGCATAATATCTTTCTCATCACAGATCTGACGCAGACCTTCCAGAAATTCTTTCTTCGCCGGATAAATACCACCCTCACCCTGAACAACCTCAGTGATGATCGCGCAGGTCTTATCTGTGATCTGAGCCTTTACGCTCTCAAGGTCATTAAAATCCGCAAACTTCACACCACCCATCAGAGGCTCAAAGGGCTCTCTGTAATGAGCAGTTCCTGTTACGGAAAGTGCTCCGATACTTCTTCCATGGAAGGAATGGTTCATGGCAATGATCTCATGATCTGCATGTCCGTCACGTACATATGCATATTTCTTAGCTGCTTTTAAAGCACCTTCGATTGCTTCTGTACCACTGTTGGTAAAGAATGCCTTGCTCATTTTACTTGCCTTTACCAGCTTCGCACCTGCTTCGATGATCGGCTCATTGTAATATAAGTTGGAAATATGCATCAGCTTATCAATCTGATCTTTTAATGCTTCATCATATCCCGGATAGTGATATCCCAGAGAATTTACAGCAATACCTGCTGCAAAATCCAGATATTCCTTTCCCTCGGAATCATATAAATAACATCCCTGTCCCTTTTCAAAAACAACAGGAAAACGATTATAAGTGTGAAGGATACTCTCTTCGGATTCCTTCATCTGTTCATTCATGTTCATTGTAATATTTCTCCCCGTCTTCTCTCAGAATCGCAGTACCAATACCTTTGTTTGTAAAGATCTCCAGCAGTAAGCTGTGAGGAATTCTTCCGTCAAGGATATGGACTCTGTTAACGCCTTCTTCAATGGCATCAATACAGTTTTTCAGCTTCGGAATCATACCTCCGCCTACATAACCGTCATCGATCAGTTTCTGTGCTTCATCTACATGAAGTTCAGAGATCAGGCTGGACGAATCATCCTTGTCTTTATAAACGCCTTCAATATCAGAAAGGAATGCAAGCTTCTCAGCATGAACAGCCTCTGCAATGGCACATGCAGCATCATCCGCATTAATATTATAAGTAGCGAACTCATCGTCATAACCTACCGGGAAAATGATCGGCAGGAAATCTTTCTCCAGAAGATCCTCCAGAATCTTCGGCTCAACCTTTGTAACTTCACCAACAAATCCGATGTCTCCACCCTCTGTCTGTTTCTTGCGGCATTTCAGCAGACCACCGTCTTTACCACTGATACCAACAGCATTTACACCAAGAGATTCCACCATGGCAACCAGTTCCTTATTCACCTTCGCAAGAACCATCTCTGCAATCTCCATAGTATCTTTATCTGTAACACGAAGACCGTTAATAAATTTCGGCTCCATACCAACCTTGCCAACCCAGCGGCTGATTTCCTTACCACCGCCATGAACGATGATCGGTTTGAAACCAACCAGTTTCAGAAGAACAACATCCTTAATCACGTTCTTCTTCAGTTCATCATCCAGCATGGCACTTCCGCCGTACTTTACAACTACGATTTTACGATTAAATCTCTGAATATAAGGAAGTGCCTCGATCAGCACCTCCGCCTTGTCCAAATATTTCTGATTAACCATTATTCTCTCCTTTTTTCCAGTCAATGTCTGGTCTCCATCCCTGCTTATTGCTTTTCGCAATTAAAGCAGGAGACTTACCTGATTCGGTTAAAATCACCCTTATTCACAGAATTTTGTTATGAACGGTAATCTGCATTGATTTTTATATAATCATAAGTCAGGTCACAGCCCCATGCAGTTGCTATGGCATCACCCATCTTCACATCAGCGATTGCTGTGACAGCTTCCTCAGAAAGAATCTTCGTTGCCTCTTCTTCACTGTAATCCACAGCCACACCATTCTCAATAATCTGGATCTTACCAGCCTTACTCTCAAAGAACAGATCCACCTTCTCAGGATCAAACTTCGCACCGGAATATCCCATAGCACACAGGATTCTTCCCCAGTTTGCATCATGTCCGTAGATAGCAGCCTTTGTCAGAGAAGAAGTAACAACAGACTTGCTCAATGTAACTGCCTGCTCCTTAGACTCTGCACCAATGATCTTCACCTCAAACAGTGCAGTCGCACCCTCTCCGTCACCTGCGATCTTCTTCGCCAGAGTAGTATTGATATAATTCAGCGCAGCCTTGAAGGTTTCGTAATCCTCACCCTTCTCTGTGATCTCCGGATTCTCAGCCAGACCATTGGCCAGAAGAAGAACTGTATCATTGGTAGAAGTATCTCCATCAACAGAAACCATATTGTAAGTATCCTTAACATCCTCACTTAACGCTTCCTGCAGCATCTTCTTGGAAATCTTCGCATCAGTAGTAACAAACCCAAGCATTGTACACATATTCGGATGGATCATACCGGAACCCTTACACATACCACCAACAGTAACCGTCTTACCGCCAATCTCAATCTGAACAGCAACCTCTTTCTTTTTGGTATCAGTAGTCATGATCGCCTTCGCCGCCTCAGTACCAGCCTCCAGAGAACCATCCAGCTTCGGCGCCATCATCTTCACACCATTCTTAATACGGTCAATGGGAACCTGCATACCAATCACACCTGTAGAAGCAACCAGCACACTGTCAGCAGCCACCCCAAGAATCTCAGCAGCCGCATCTGCAGTCTCCTTACAATAACCATACCCTTCTGCACCAGTACATGCATTGGCAATACCACTGTTACAGATCACCACCTGTGCAGACGGATGATTATAAACAATATCCTGATCCCATTTAACAGGCGCAGCCTTCACCACATTGGTAGTAAAAGTCCCCGCAGCCACACATGGCACCTCACTGTAAACCATAGCCATATCCGTTCTGCCCTTATACTTAATCTCAGCCGCAGCCGCCGCTGCCTTAAATCCCTTAGCCGCCGTAACGCCGCCATCTATAATCTTCATAAAACCTCAATCCTTTCTATATAATAAGACAAACTATCTTGTTTCCCGTCCACATCCTCCACTCTCAGCGACTGCCGCAACTCCCCTGCGCAGTCACGTCCGTCAGACATCCACATCTCTTCCGTCCTGAAAAGTCAGCTCCGGAAATTATTTGGTTTTGAACGCATTTGCAGGGGCTGTAGTAACTCTTAGTGCTCGGGAATTTGCGTTATGAGGCGGCTGCATCACTGTCTGAGCGAAGTTTGCAACGGAGCGAGTTTGACAAGCCGCCTCATGCCTTTAGCAAATTCACGAGCACTTAGAGTTAGTAAGCCCCGAAACCGCGTTCAAAACCAAATAATTTCCGGAGCGTCCCTTTCCATTAATCTATCACGGACACATCGGCACCTGCAGCAGTCCCTCAGCCTCCTTAAATCCAAACATCAGATTCATATTCTGCACAGCCTGTCCCGCAGCACCTTTCACCAGATTATCCATAGCCCCCATCATAATAACTCTATGAGTTCTCGGATCGATCTTAAAGTTCACATCCACATAATTACTTCCTTCCACACACTTAGTCTGCGGACAAACATCCTTATCAAGCACACGAACGAAAGTCTCATTCTCATAATACTTATCATAAACTGCCTTCACCTCTTCATAAGAAACATCCTTAGTCAGAGAAGCATAAGCAGTCACCAGAATACCACGATTCATAGGAATCAGATGAGGTGTAAAATTAATCAGCACTTCCTTACCGCACGCATAACCAAGCTGATCCTCAATCTCAGGTGTATGTCTGTGAGTTGCAACACCATAAGCCTTAATATTCTCGTTTACTTCACAGAACAGATTGGCAACCTTCGCTCCACGTCCTGCTCCTGAAGTACCGGACTTCGCATCAATAATAATGGTAGACGGATCGATCAGTCCCTCTTTAATCAGCGGATAAATAGAAAGTGTGGAACATGTAGGATAACATCCCGGATTCGCAATCAATCTTGCCTTCTTAATCTCCTCACGATTAATCTCACACAAACCATAAACCGCCTCATCAATAAACTGCGGAGCTTTATGCTCAATTCCGTACCATTTCTCATATTTCTTCACATCTTTAATACGGAAATCCGCACTCAGATCAATAACTTTCGCCTTAGAAAGAATTCCTTCATTAATTAAAGAAGCACACAGTCCCTGAGGAGTAGCTGTAAAGATCACATCCACTTCATCAGCTAATGCTTCCATATTATCATCCATACATTTCGCATCTACCAGCTTAAAAAAGTTCTGATAAACATCTGCATATTTCTGGTCAATATAACTTCTTGAACCATACCACGCAACTTCCACATCTTTATGTCCCAGAAGCAGTCTCACGATCTCGTTACCTGCATATCCTGTGGCACCGATAATTCCTGCTTTAATCATAATAATTTCCTCCATCTTCGCCTCATCCGGCGGTCTTCATTTCATAGTAAAACTTTACTCTATCAGAGTGCTGGACTAATTATACATCTTACCTGCATAATATGCAATAGTCATTTTTCAATGTTTTTACATGGATTCTATTTTGCTTCACGAATTTTCCCCTGTCTTTTCCTATATTATGTTGCATATTTATGCAAAAACAGATAAAACTTTTTTGCATTTTTCTATTGCATATTTATAAAAAAAGGTGTATATTATCACTTGTTAAGCGGAATCACACGAAATCATCTTGTTCCGCATTGAATATTTATTCAAAAATTTCAATCAGAAATTACCGCATTTATTCAAAAATAATGCGCTGAACTCCCGACCTATTCATTTACTTTCGGCAAACGGATATCTCAGGAAATTTTTACAAATCAGGAAAATAATAAAATCCAATTTCAGGAGGAATACAATCATGAAAGAAAAAGTCGTTTTAGCATACTCAGGCGGTCTTGATACCACAGCCTTAATCCCATGGTTAAAAGAAACATTTGATTACGATGTTGTCTGCTGCTGCGTAAACTGCGGTCAGGGAAACGAACTGGACGGACTGGATGAAAGAGCAAAGCTTTCCGGTGCTTCCAAATTATATATCGAAGATATCGTAGATGAATTCTGTGATGACTTCATCGTTCCATGTGTACAGGCAGGTGCTGTATACGAACACAAATATCTCCTTGGTACATCCATGGCCCGTCCGGCAATCGCTAAGAAATTAGTTGAGATCGCACGTAAAGAAGGTGCAGTTGCTATCTGCCACGGTGCTACAGGTAAAGGTAATGACCAGATCCGTTTCGAACTTGGCATCAAGGCTCTTGCTCCTGACATCAAAATCATCGCTCCATGGCGTATGACAGACAAATGGACCATGCAGTCACGTGAAGATGAAATTGCATTCTGTAAAGCTCATGGAATCGACCTTCCATTCGATGCAAGCCACAGCTACAGCCGTGACAGAAACTTATGGCACATCAGCCATGAAGGTCTGGAACTGGAAGATCCTTCCCAGGCTCCAAATTATGACAATATGCTTGTTTTAGGTGTTACACCTGAGAAAGCCCCTGATAAAGAAACAGAAGTTACCATGACATTCGAGCAGGGTGTTCCGAAAACATTAAACGGCAAAGAAATGAAAGTTTCCGAGATTATCACTGAGCTTAACAAATTAGGCGGCGAGAACGGTATCGGTATCGTTGATATCGTTGAGAACCGTGTTGTTGGTATGAAATCACGTGGCGTATATGAGACTCCTGGTGGAACTATCCTGATGGCAGCTCATGAACAGCTCGAAGAACTTACACTTGACCGCGAGACAATGGAAACCAAGAAGAAACTTGGCAGCCAGTTCGCTCAGGTTGTTTACGAAGGAAAATGGTATACACCACTTCGAGAGGCAATCCAGGCATTCGTTGAATCCACACAGAAATATGTAACAGGTGAAGTGAAATTCAAACTGTACAAAGGCAACATCATCAAAGCCGGTACAACTTCTCCATACAGCCTGTACAATGAATCTCTTGCATCTTTCACAACAGGTGACCTCTATGACCACCACGATGCAGATGGATTCATCACACTGTTCGGACTTCCACTGAAAGTTCGCGCTATGATGTTAAAAGAAGTTGAGCAGAACAAGAAATAATTAATTGATAACAGATTCAGCCAGATGGACACTTTATTCATCTGGCTGTTTTTATTACCTGATACAGTATTGCAATTCTGTAAAAAATGGCACAAAAAAGACACAGCCAGATGGCCATGTCCGTTTTATCTGCTATGTTTATGATTATCTGCTTTCCAGTTCCGCACGTTTCTTATCGATAAGCTCCTGAAGTTTTTCCAGCTCTTCCACTGTAATCCCATCAGATTCCAGAAGCGCATTCATCATTTCCACCGGATTAATCTTTCTGCTTTTGGCATTTCCCTTTAAATAATCCTCTCTTGAAAGAAGAGGGGTATAATTTCTTGCATACACCTTGCCGTTCATTGAAGTTCCCGCAACCTGGATCAGGTTCTCTTTCAAAAGAATCTCCAGGCATCTTCTTACTGTCGGCATTTTCAGTTCCGGTGCAATGTCATTGATCTCAAAAGCAGACAATGGTCTTCCCTCTTCCCAAAGCACATTCATAATATCATAACGTTTACCTTTTAAGATGTCCATCTTAAGATCTCCTTCCATTTTTAACCAGATATCACTATAATACAGAAATATCGAATTAATTACAATTACAGAGACCTTACACTGATTTACAGTCCTTTTACAAATTTGTTACCAAGTTTGTCCGGACAATAATACATCTTTCTACACATCACGAATCATTTCGTCATAAAACAAGCTGTTTTTTCTCAAGACGGGCATATACCCACTCTCTGAAAAGTGTATAGATGACAGATACTGTCGGAATGAAGATCAGCATTCCCGCAATTCCCATCAGACTGCCGCCAAGTGTTACAGCTACCAGTACCCAGATGGATGGAAGCCCGACAGAACCACCTACCACATGAGGATAGATCAGGTTTCCTTCTATCTGCTGCAGGATAAGGAAAAGTCCCAGAAACAGAACTGCTTTTACAGGACTTATCATAAGGATCAGAAAAAATGCTACCCAACATCCGATAATTCCGCCAAACAGCGGGATCAATGCTGTAAATGAAATCAGGACACCCACCAGCATTGCATATGGAAAATGCAGGATTGTCATGGATACAAAGAACATACTTCCAAGAATCACAGCTTCGATACACTGTCCGGTAATAAAGCTGGAAAAAATCCTGTTTGCCAGATTCCATACATGTGCCAGATATCTGACCGGTTTTTCCGGGAACATTGCGTACATTGCTTTTTTTATCTGCTGCAGGAGCTTTTCTTTCTGCAAAAGGACGTAGCAGGCGAATACAAAGCCAATGGATACATTCATTGCAGTAGTCAGAAGTCCTATGGTGATGGACACTGTGGAGGAAACAATGTTATTGACTCCGTTCTTCAGTACGCCGAGTACAGAATCGATTATTTTTCCCGGCTCAATGTCAAGAGACTGCGCCCATTTCACAACTTCCGGATTGTTTCCGAATACATTGTCGATCCATTTCTGGAAAACCGGAATATTTTCTTCTATCTTTTTCGCTATGTTTACGAATGTTGCCCCCAGTTCCGGTACTACTACCAGCATAACGATCACGATTATACAGATCACAAAGCAGATAGAAAGCACCAGGCTGACCGGCCTTGCCAGTTTTTGTGCTGTTTTTTTCTCTTGTTTCAAGGCTTTTCCGAACAGATGATGTTCTATGAATTTCATTGGAATATTGAGGATAAAAGCGATTCCGAAACCAATGATGAACGGAAAGAGAAAGCCAAGCAGAACTCTGACAGTGCTGATAACTATGTGCAGGTTCTGGACACCCAGATATAAGAGAATTGCGAATGCGATGAGCCATCGAATTTTTTTTATGTTTTCTTTGTCTAGCTGCATGTTTGTTTTTCCTTTCTTTTTGATATTGGAGAGTATTATATCATATTTTAATAATAAAATGAGGGACGCTTAGAAAAATATTTTATCTGCTATGCGGTTTCGACATCTAAGAGATTCTAAGTCATCTGAAATCTGCTAAAAGCATGAGAAGAAAAGTCTGTGATTGCTCGCTGGTGCTCAGGCAATGGACTTTTCTTCTCATAACGCAGATTTAAGAGGACTAAGAATCTCTAAGATGCCTGCAAATGCATAGCAGATAAAATATTTTTCTAAGCTGGTAATTGGAAGGTGGAAAATATCGCATCAATTCGCATGTTAAAAGCCTACATGAATAAGAAAAACTTTAAATATGAAAGAGATTGTATAAGTTCACATGGGATATCATATACTTTATATAAATTCTGCCTGTAAAATGCTTTATAGACTATGAATTATCAAATAGCAATACAAAAAAGAATAATAAATTAAATTGCAGAAAGGAATTGACAGTTAACTGCAAATATTTTATAATCATTTTATAAACAATATAAGTAAACTTATATATGTCCATAATCGGTTGGACGTTTCTACCAACTACCGTAATAGTTGTCTATAAGTTCTCTCCCCAGGGAGAAAGAATGAGGTAAAGGCAGCATCGGTAGATTTTTTTTGCCTTTCCTTAACCACAAAAAGGAGGTATGGTTATGAACGAGCGGACTTTTGTTTTAAAGGGAACAATTTGCTACAGTAATTCTCTGACAGAACTTTCCATCACTGAAAATGGATATTTAGTATGTGAAGATGGGCGATGTGCAGGGGTGTTTGATGAGCTTCCTGAGAAATTTGCAGGAATCTCATGTACAGATTTTGGCGATGAGCTGATCATTCCGGGACTGACTGATCTGCATCTTCATGCTCCGCAGTATACGTTTCGTGCCTCGGGTATGGATCTTGAGCTGCTGGACTGGCTGAATACTTATACTTTTCCGCAGGAAGCGCGTTATGAAGATACAGAGTTTGCAAAAGAGGCTTATTCTATTTTCACTGAGAATATGAAGAAGAGCCCGAATACAAGAGCATGTATTTTCGGAACTCTGCATGTCCCTGCTACCGAGATCCTGATGGAACAACTGGATAAAACCGGAATAAAGGCTATGGTCGGCAAGGTAAATATGGACCGTAATGGTTCTCCGCAGTTGCAGGAAGAGAGTGCTCAGGCTTCTGCTGATGCTACGGTTCAGTGGATTAAGGATACGCTTGATAAATTTGAAAATGTAAAGCCGATCCTTACTCCGAGATTTACTCCATCCTGTTCTGATGAGCTGATGGAGAAGCTTTCGGAGATTCAGAAGAGATATCACCTGCCGATGCAGTCTCACCTTTCTGAGAATTTCGGTGAAATTGCCTGGGTGAAGGAGCTTTGCCCGAATACACATTTTTATGGAGAAGCATATAGCCAGTTTGATCTTTTCGGCGGTGACTGTCCGACGATTATGGCTCATTGTGTTCATTCTTCGGATGAAGAAATTGCCCTTATGAAAAAGCAAGGCGTTTATATTGCTCATTGTCCGCAGTCCAACACAAATCTCGCCTCAGGTATCTCTCCTGCGAGACGTTATCTGGACGAAGGCCTACACATCGGACTGGGCTCTGACATTGCAGGTGGAACTTCCGTTTCTATTCTGCGTGCCATGGCTGATGCTATTCAGGTTTCCAAGCTGTACTGGCGGCTGGTTGATTCTTCCATGAAGCCGCTCACTGTTGAAGAAGCCTTTTATATGGGAACAGAAGGAGGCGGTTCCTTCTTTGGAAAGGTTGGAAGCTTTAAGGAGGGGTATGAATTTGATGCGGTTGTGCTTAATGACAGCACTATTCCAACTCCACTGAAGCTCTCTCCGAAGGACAGACTTGAAAGACTGATCTACCTTTCCGATGACCGCAATATTACCGCTAAATATGTAGCCGGAAGAAAGATTCTGTAACTGCAGGAAATACAGATTCTGATGGTGTTTTTCCGGCATATCGTTAACAAAACGATATGCCGAGACGATTGATTCCAGGAGTTTCACCCTGTTTTTTCGGGATGATTATCTGAGACACCACAAAACAGCCGGCAATTTTTAAAATCAAAAGGGGGAAAGATTATGAATCTTGACAAATTATTCCATCTCAAAGAGAACCACACAGATGTAAAGACCGAAGTTATGGCAGGTATTACCACATTCATGACAATGGCATACATTCTGGCTGTAAACCCAAACATTCTGGAAGCATCCGGCATGGACAGAGGAGCTGTTTTTACAGCGACCGCACTGTCATCCTTTATTGCCACCTGTCTGATGGCTGCGCTTTCTAATTATCCATTCGTTCTTGCACCTGGCATGGGCCTGAATGCCTACTTTGCCTACACTGTTGTTCTTGGCATGGGTTACAGCTGGCAGCAGGCACTGGCAGCTGTATTTGTAGAGGGTATTATTTTTATCCTGTTATCTCTGACCAATGTGCGTGAGGCAATTTTCAATGCGATCCCAATGAACCTGAAACATGCGGTATCTGTTGGTATCGGACTGTTTATTGCTTTCATCGGACTGCAGAATGCTAAGATCGTAGTTAACAACGACTCCACTCTGGTAAGTGTATTTTCCTTTAAATCCTCCGTTTCCGGCGGAACCTTCAATACAGAAGGAATTACAGTTCTTCTGGCGCTGATCGGACTTCTCATCACTGCCATCCTTCTTGTTAAGAGTGTAAAAGGAAACATTCTCTGGGGTATCCTGATCACATGGGGACTTGGCATTATCTGTCAGTTGACAGGACTTTACAAACCTGATCCTGCAGCCGGCTGGTTCAGCCTCCTGCCTGATTTTTCAAACGGAATCTCCATTCCAAGCATGGCTCCCACATTTATGAAAATGGACTTCTCCATTGTCTTCACACTTGATTTCGTAGTCATTATGTTTGCATTCCTGTTTGTAGATATGTTCGATACACTTGGAACATTGATCGGTGTTGCTTCCAAAGCTGATATGCTTGACAAAGAAGGCAAACTTCCAAACATCAAAGGTGCTCTTCTTTCTGACGCAGTAGGAACTACAGTAGGTGCTATGTGTGGTACTTCCACAGTTACTACTTTCGTAGAGAGTGCTTCCGGTGTTGCTGAAGGCGGACGTACAGGACTTACTTCCCTGGTAGCAGCCATCCTCTTCGGATTATCACTGCTGTTATCCCCGATCTTCCTGGCAATCCCGTCCTTTGCCACAGCACCGGCTCTGATCATCGTTGGATTCCTGATGCTCACATCAGTAACCAAGATTGACTTCAACGACATGACTGAAGCAATCCCGGCATTTATCGCGATCATCGCAATGCCATTCCTGTACAGCATTTCTGAAGGTATCTCCATGGGTGTTATCTCCTATGTGATCATCAACGTTGTTACAGGAAAAGCAAAAGAAAAGAAGATCAGTGTACTGATGTATGTACTCGCTGTATTGTTTATTTTGAAATATATCTTTATCTGATATAAATATCAGATACACATTTACAAAAAGAAGTCTCCTGCAGAGGCTTCTTTTTATTTCTATAATCTTCTTTCTCTTTTTATATCTATGATGTATAATTATGAAAGTGTTTATTCATTTTCAGATCAATAAGGCACCGGCACTCTTAAAATATATTTGAAATATTTTATAATATGAGGGCACTGAACAGTTACAAAATTCCAGTGCCTCTGTCCACACTGAATGAATAAATATTTTGTTTTATCCACATTTTATACATTCTATTTACACTTTATTATTTTACACATTAATATAAGGAAGGATTACACACATCATGCAAAAACAACAGATCCCTTTAAAAAATTCCCTGCTCCTGCTTCTCGCAGCGATTATCTGGGGTATCGCTTTTGTGGCTCAAAGCGTAGGAATGAAATACGTAGGAGGCTTTACTTTTAATGCCGTCCGTTCCCTTATCGGAGCAGTCGTTCTGATTCCACTGATTTTTATTCTGAAAAAGAGAAACTCTCCTTCAGATTCTGCTTCCAAAGCATCTGGCAGATCTGACACCTCAAGTAATACTGTATCCAATATGCAGGAGAAAAAAACTCTGATTATCGGCGGCGGTATCTGCCTCTGTCTGGCAAGCAATTTCCAACAGTTCGGCATCAAGTATACAACCGTCGGAAAAGCCGGCTTTATCACTGCCTGTTATATTGTGATCGTCCCTGTCATCGGACTATTCCTTGGCAAAAAATGCACAAAATTTATCTGGGCTGCCGTTGCAATGGCTCTGATCGGACTTTATCTCCTGTGCATCACAGATGGATTTTCTATCGGAAAAGGAGATCTGCTCGTACTGGTATGCGCATTTCTATTTTCACTGCACATACTGGTCATCGACTACTTTTCTCCAAAAGTAGACGGAGTAAAGCTCTCCTGCATTCAGTTCCTGACATGTGGTATCCTTTCCGGCATTCCCGCTCTGCTCCTTGAGCATCCGGAACTCTCATCCATCTTGGCAGCATGGCAGCCAATCCTCTACGCAGGTGTCATGTCATGCGGAGTAGCTTACACCTTGCAGATTATCGGTCAGAAAAACATGAACCCAACTGTAGCATCCCTGATACTCAGCCTGGAATCCTGCATCTCTGTCCTAGCCGGATGGATCATCCTCAGACAGCAACTAAGTACTAAAGAAATCCTTGGATGTGTCATCATGTTTGCTGCTATCATCCTTGCACAGCTTCCACAGAAGCAGACAGAATAATATGCAGAGTAGGTCAGAGGGTCTATTCCCTCTTTCCTCTCATCAAACTGCATGTGAGTTTCTCCTTCATACGACTATACGGCTTTCCAGCATTCTTCTTTCTACAGCATTGTACCACACCACCATTCGTTGTAAGCCTTTTTTCGTAATCCTTATTCTGCTCCATGGATATTTCAAACAGAAGGTGGAAAAGAAAAAGTTATTGCTATAGACGGGCATGGAAGCTATGTAACAGAAATAGTAGATGACTAACTTTAAAAAATAAACTCCCCACTTCGTCAGAAATTCATCCGACGGGGGGAGTTTATTTTATCCGCTATTCAACTTCCCCAATCACCTTGTGGAAGTGCTCCTTTATCCTAGTAAAACTCTCATCGCTCAGGTCATGCTCTAACTTACACGCATCTTCTTTTGCAACTTCCGGGCTTACGCCGAGACGTTCCAACATCTTACTCAACACTGTATGGCGTTCATAAATATGCATTGCAATCTGAGCCCCTTTATCCAGAAGCGTCACCGTACCATAACGATCCATCGCGATATAGCCATCCTCACGTAACAGCTTCATCGCATGACTCACACTCGGTTTCGATACCCCAAGCATCGTCGCAATATCAATAGAACGAACACCGCCCCCCTGTTTAGACAACACCAAAATTGCCTCCAAATAATCCTCCGCCGATTTTCTAATTTGCATTCAAAATACCTCCCATATTGTTTTGATATTAACACAATATGAGAAATTTTTCAATCGCTCTTCTTGAGAACAGTCGTCATTAACCCTTAAATTCCTAAAGCAATCTCCATCATCCTGTTAAACGAAGTCTGCCTGGCCTCCGCAGAAATTGCCTCATCCCTGAAAACATGATCCGAAATCGTAAGAATCCCCAGTGCCTCCTTACCGGCTCTCGCAGCATTCATAAACAGCGCCGCACACTCCATCTCCACACAGAGAACCCCCATCTTTCTCCATGCCTTCGAACTCTCCGGATTATCTCCATAGAACGCATCTGAAGATACAACAGAACCCACACGAACCGGTGTACCCTGCTCTTTCGCAACCTCTACAGCCCTTGCAACCAGTTCATAACTTGCTGTAGGAGCAAAAGTCCCCGGCAGCTGATACTGGCTTGCATAATTTGAATCCGTACATGCACTCATGGCGATCACAACGTCCATTACGCTTACATCATCCTGCAGCGCACCTGCAGAGCCAATACGAATGATCTTCTCTACATCATAAAAATTATAAAGCTCATAACTGTAAATACCCATAGATGGCATCCCCATACCGCTGCCCATGACAGATATCTGCTCACCCTTATAAGTTCCGGTATAACCAAACATATTTCTCACTGTGTTAAAACATACCGGATTCTCCAGATATGTCTCCGCAATATATTTCGCACGCAGCGGATCTCCCGGCATCAGAACCTTCTTTGCAATATCACCTTTCTTTGCACTGTTGTGTGGTGTTGGAATACTCATAATCACCCTCTCCTTTCCCGTAATGCTACATCACTGCATTATTTATCATCACCTGTAAGCCGCAGCACATCCCTGATCTCTTCTTCATCCATATCAAGAATAATCGCCAGCTCCTCTACACTGAACTTTGAACTTTCATCCTCTTCATCCTCTGTAAGTTCCCGAACTGCCGCTTCCAGCTTCTCCACCTTTGCTACCAGATAGTCATCCTCAAATTTCCTCTGTGTCTGCTCCTCGATAGCATGGCGGATTCCACACCGGATACGTCCAAGCAGCCATTTCTCATCTTTCTCTTCCGGTTCTTCCTCTCCCAGAGCCATTAGAAGGCTTATATTTGCCTCCTGAATCAGATCAGCGATAAAAATCTCCTCACAGTTCATTTCAACCGCCATTTCGGCTGCTGCATGCAGATACTTCTGTGACAGCTCTGCCTGTGCCAGAGCATCTCCCTTTGAAAGCAATTCAAAAAGTTCTTCCGCACTTCTCTCTCCCTGCTCCTGTTCTTCAAGACCTTCCAGATATTCTTTCAGATATGCCTCTTCCTCCGCTGTCAGAGGAACTTTTTCTTCTTTTTCTTCGGATACTTCTTCCGGTCCGGTCTGAGATGCTGCTGAAATCTCCTCGGCACCCTCAATGGAAATACCTTTTAATTTTAAATACTGTAATATCTTAATCAACTGTGACTTATCCAGGTCAAGTTCGCCAAAGCATTCCTTTATCTGTTCCGGTTTCAATACTTTGCCATTCTTCTCTCCAAGTTCACATACTTCTGTAAGTTTCTGCTGAAATTTCTGTATATCCATAGTCAAAATCTCCCTGTCCTGTTTATAACTTAACTATACAACAAAAAACTATGCCTGTAAAACAAAAAAGCACCGTTTTAA
>OAUA01000296.1_pt1 | contig 19753 bp, 17 predicted proteins | sample 1495081 | NCBI WGS metagenome assembly OAUA01 (sample SAMEA2579993, study PRJEB22360) | human gut metagenome | biome: human gut; feature: human-associated habitat; material: faeces | place: Denmark | collected 2008/2010
CGACGAGCTTCCGAGCTGCTCTACCCCGCGTCATCTATAACTATTGTATTCATATATGATGAAGATTATTCATCAAATGGGCGGAGAAGGATTCGAACCTTCGAAGGCAGTGCCAGCAGATTTACAGTCTGTCCCCTTTGGCCACTCGGGAATCCACCCATAATTCCTAAGTCAGTCTGCTAACTCAGGAAACTTTTTGCATTTTATCATATATATCTTATCTTGGCAAGTGTTTTTTACAATATTTATTAATTAATAAAACATATTAACCGAAGTAATACGAAATCCCTTATACTTCTTAAAATTATCATTGCTAATAGCTGATGTGTAATCATATATATTAACAGTTTCTTCTGGCACGAAAGATATCTTTACAATACCATCATTTCCTACAATATCTGCTGGTATCTTTAAAGTATTAAGGTTATCATTCACCTTATCTTCTCTTTCCCTGTCACCATATTCATTCTTATGGTACTTAACCGCTCCCTCTGTTTCATTATATGCAGTTATAGTTCCAATATATTCATCATTAGCATATACTTTAGTATCTGTATTATAGCTTGCACCATACACTTCAAGCACAATGTCTTTCTCAACTCTTGTTACAAATCTGTAATAAAGTGCTGCCTCATTACCTTTATTAGTATATATCCCTGTATGAAGTGAATAGAAACCCTTTGTGTATCTGTAAGGAATGTTCAATGCAGAAGCTATTGTCTTATCCTCATCTTTATCAGCTGTAGAATTATCATCAGCATCTTCTGATACATAATTATTCTCTGCTGCTAACATTTTTTGGAAATATTTATCAATGGCAGAATCTCTGTTAGACTCCACACTATCCTCATTAACCTCATCAGCCTCTTCTTCATCATCTGTTATAATATCGCCATAAAGCTTCTGTTCTTCTAATAACTTTTTATATTCTTCAAGCTTTGATATATCATATATCTCTGTATTACCAAAGTAATAGTCAAGACCATTTTCACCCGGCCACTTAGACAATTCACCATCTACATAGTAAAGCTTATATTCATCTGATACATCAAGCTTACTGCCAAGCACAAGCGTTGCAAGATAGAACACTGCAAGAATCACAACAATAATATATGCAATTATATTAATACATTTTTTCTTATTATTCATCCCAACTCTCCTTTTCTACGCCGTAAATGCGTTGACACCTGCTGTAAACCATAACCATATAAGAAATGCTTCCATAACTACTGCAAGAAATACAGAGATATCCTCCAAAACCTCCTAAAAAAAACCCCCCCAGCCACTTTAAGTCTTTCTTATCTGCAAAATAATCATATAAACCAATGTATACAACATAACTTCCAGCTATAAATCTGCACATTGACATAACTCCGCCCGTAAAAGGAATTATAAGTGTTATGACAGCAAATAGAACTTCTGAATAATATCTACATTTAAGCATATATACATACACGATTATTGCCAGTATCATAACCAGCGGAATCCAGTATCTTTCTGCATATATATTATTAAAGAAATCCCATATCATATTACCTATCCAGCCAGCACCATCTTCTCTCCATGCTGCCTGCACATTTCTGAACGCCCACGCATCTCCTGTCACATAATACAGATGCATCATATTAACAAATATGCCTGCCGGACATAAGAATACCTGCAATATCTTAACTGGATTTTTAAACATATGTACTATAAAACTGCCAAGCTTTCCAAATGTTATCCTGCCCTCATATAAATCAAGGTACATCTGCAATACGAGCGGGAATACAAGTATAACACCAACTATTCTTGTACAGCTTGCAAGCATAGCCGCAGCTGCTGAAATCCAGTAATTATTAATATTGCCCTTTTCTTTTTTTAGATAGTAAAAGAACACTGCAATAAGCATCATAAATAATGTTTCTGAATATACACAATGAAGATAGAATGAGTATGGTCCCATATAGACAAGAACCACTGCAAAATATCCTAATCTGTCAGGCTTATAAAGCCTTACTGTCTTAACAAGAAATATCCCCATTATATACACATATATTAAGCTGAGAAATATTCCTGCCTGTGCATAATTAAGGAAGAAAAATATGTATTTAAACAATCTTATTGATACTGGAAATAATGGAAAGAATGCCCAGTTAGCCTGTCCATCTCCCGGCTTTATGCTTCCAGAAAGACTATATCCTTTTTCAGCAATCTTAATATACCAATCTGCATCGCCACCAAGAAACATCTTAGCAAATGTAATATTATTGCCAAATGCTGAATTGGTAACACAGCCAATAAATATATAAAATAGTCTTGATACAAGCAAAATCAAAAGAACATTTTTCGCAATCTGCTTATTCTCTTTAGTAGCAATCCTGTTCCATAATCCAACCGCCTTCTCCTTCATACGTTTACCTTTCTTCTTAATTAGTAAATACGGATACACAATAACGAAACATTAAAGTTGTTGGGTTCTGACCCTGACATTATAATCATTTCTATTCGTTACCTGTAGCCTGTTCCTGTTCTTTTAAATATTTAATATACCTTTCCACAGCATTCTGCCAGGTTGGAAGCGGTGTAAATCCTGCCTCTTTAAGCTTTGATTTATCTAATCTTGAATTAAATGGCCTTGCCGCCTTTGAAAGGCCATATTCTTCTGTGGATACCGGAATAACCTTAATATCCATTCCAGCCTGTCTGTATATTTCACACGCAAAATCATACCACGAAATATAGCCACCCTCATTAGTTGCATGATAATATCCATATTTCTCTGTAGCTATCATATCAACTAATAATACTGCCAGATCAAGTGTATATGTTGGTGTTCCTATCTGGTCATTAACAACTCTTACAGTCTCGTGGTTCTTTCCAACCTTAATCATTGTCTTTATAAAATTATTGCCATTAGCACCGAATACCCATGCTATTCTTACTATAAAATATTTTGAAAGTGTATCAGCAACCGCAAGCTCACCCTCAAGCTTAGTCTGTCCATATACATTAAGCGGCTTGTATTCCTTGCAGTCCGGCTCCCAAGGCTTCTCACCCTGCCCATTAAACACATAATCTGTGCTTATATATACCATTTTACAATCAAGCTTCTTAGCTGCCTTTGCAATATTAGCTGTCCCTTTGGCATTGACAGCTCTTACCTTCTCAACCTTGTCATCATCTTCTGCCATATCTACTGCCGTCCACGCCGCACAGTGTATAATAACATCTGGTGATACACTGCTTATAACCTCATCTACAACAGCCTCATCTGTTATGTCCATCTTGACATATTCCATTGTTGTAACAGCACTATTATCCTGAATACCACTGTAATTATCAGCTATATCACTTCCTATTCCTGTGTACCCTCTTTTATCGAGTTCATTCATAACGTCATGACCTAACTGACCTGACACTCCTGTTACTAATACTTTCATACTTTCTCCTTAATGTCTTCTATTATCTTTCAATTTAATTATAATCCAGCACATTAATACTATTACAAATATTATTTATATACAATATAAATAATTTAATCACTTGTAATGAAATCATACACAACTTTCCCAAGTCTATCAGGTGCATATCTTTTAACTACATTTGCATATGCTTCTGTATCAACCTCTGTATTATATGACAATAATTCATCTGCAAGATTATTTATCTGCTCATATTCATTACATCTTATATTAAATGTATTAATATTGCCGTCTGTAATCTCATCAAATATAGGAAGATTACTTGCTATAATTGGCTTTTTAAAACGCATAACCTCAATAATCGGCATACCAAAACCCTCGGCCTTTGACGGAAACACAAAAGCTGACATTGAGGCATATAGCTCGTGTTTTTTATCGTGGGTCACATAATCAAGATAAGTTATATCTTCATCTAACATCATCGCCGACCTTACAATCTGGTTAATCTCTTCTTCCTGCATTTTTCCACCAAGAATAAGTTTCTTCTTGCCACCCCGGCTCTTATATTGCAAATAGCCTTTTATAAGAAGGTCAACGCCCTTTCTTTTCTCCATATTGCCAACATAAAGAAAATAATCATCATCTTTATTATCCCATTGCTTTTTAACAGGATTGGATATTATATAAGCATTAACATTCGCTATGCTCTTAGCTTCCGGGAAAATTTCTTCCGTTGTCCTTTTGGTCTGTTCTGAATTATATAGAATCATATCTGTATTCTTAAGTGTCTTTTTAAGATTGTACTTAAAATACATACTATATACTTGCCCGAAATATTCAACATATTCTATTGGAAACATATCGTGTATTGTAATCATAGTCTTAAAACTACCGCCGAGGTTAATCGGAATTATCGTATTAACTTCCCAGAATATATCAGGCTTAATAATATCAAGCTGCTTTTTCACATATGCAAAATAAGCATAAACTCCGGCACTCTTATACACCTGTTTTCCCTTTGTATATACTTTTATTCCATTTTTAATAAATGACTTAATATATTCACTCTCTGCAACATCTGATATAAGAACGAATTCCAGATCCTCATATTTCATAAGCTGCTTAAGAAAGTCATTAAGATACATTCCCACTCCGCTTGGTCTGCTGCCAAGCGTTCTTGCATCAACCGCTATCTTCATCTTTTTAATCCTTATTCCGCATATTTGTCCATAATTCCTGCAATTATATGGGCTGACCTGTCCCACGAATGACTTGAAAGTACATTCTGCACTGCCTCGTCACTCACCTTATTCTTTTCTAACAGCTCATCTATATTCACATCAGGCTTATGACAGTTGACATATGTAGCCGCATTTTTGTAAATCTCGTGCAGCACCGGAATATCACCAAGAACAATCTCAGCTCCCATACAGAGTGCCTCCATAGGTGGTATTCCAAAGCCCTCATAGGTTGATGGGAATAAAAATGCTTTGCAGTATTTCATAAGTGCTCTTGCCTCTGAATCCCTGGCATAACCAATCGCCACTACATTGCCAAGCTTTTCTATTCCAGACCTGTCCCCAAGACTTTCACCTGCTATTACATATGTACTTTCTGGGTGAAGCTTCGCATTATTAAGAATCCAGTTAAGATTCTTATTAGGTGCCAATGAAGCCATATACAGATAATATTTATGTCTTTTTATTCTTGAGGCATACTTGTCAAATATACTCTCGTCTATGCTGTTCACATCAAAGTGCTGCCAGCCATTGCCTGCAACTACTATTTCCTTACCATGGGTATTATAATTATCAATGATTTCTTTTCTGGAAAACCCACTGACCGTTATTATCGCATCAGCACTCTTAAAGGCTTTAAGATACATAAGCTTTCTGAACAATATCTCATGCCAGTCACCCGGCTCTCTAAAGAACTCCTTATGTGTCTTAAATGCTATGTCGTGTACCGTAACTATTCCATTTTTCATAAACAGTGATACTTCATTACATAAATATACAGGCTTAGCCTTCTGCTTGTCCACATATCTCTGAAACGAGAACTGTTCCCACATTCTTCCAGATTTTCCAGCCAATATAACAATCTTAATGTTATTATAGTGTGTCTTATAGCTGTTAATCTCCGCAGATGTACCTTCTGAATCAATCTCGGGTACAGCTATCTCAACCTCGTAAGGCTTATCCGCCATATATTTATCAAGTTCTTTTGTTATTTGTCTTGCGTACCTCTGGACACCTTTAATATGTCCATACAAAAAGCTTCCATCAATAATATATTTCATAGTAACCTCTTTTTGCAGTTTCTTATTGTATATCATTATCCGATACATGGTCAGGCTTATAAGTTGGAACGAATTCCTTTACAAGCCGTCTTACTGCCATCGCATCTTCTTTGTAAGCTGTTTCCTTAAGGACTTCTAGCTTGTCCTCAAAATTGTCTTTATCAAATTCAATAGGCTTGCCTATATGAATAAGCTTATTCTGTGTATCCTGAAGCCCTTCCTCTGCCATAAGAAGTTCTTCATATAACTTCTCACCAGGTCTTAAACCAGTATATTTAATCTCCATATCCACACCAAGTGTGTAACCTGATAGTCTTATAAGATTCTTTGCAAGGTCATCTATCTTTACCGGCTCACCCATATCAAGAATAAATATCTCACCACCCTTGGCGTATGCACCCGCCTGAATAACAAGCGACACGGCCTCCGGTATTGTCATAAAATATCTTATTATATCAGGGTGTGTAACTGTAACCGGACCCCCTGCTGCAATCTGCTTCTTAAAAAGAGGAATTACAGAGCCATTGCTTCCAAGTACATTACCAAATCTTACGGCTACGAATTCTGTATTAGATACTCCATTATAATACTGAATTATCATCTCACATATACGTTTTGTCGCACCCATTATATTAGTCGGATTAACGGCTTTATCTGTACTTATCATTACAAATCTCTTGGTATTATATTTGTCTGCCATTCTTGCAAGATTCCAGGTACCAGCTACATTATTCTTAACTGCCTCATTAGGGCTTCCCTCCATAAGCGGAACGTGCTTATGTGCCGCTGCGTGATATACAATATCCGGTCTGTAATGTGAGAATATCCACTCAAGTCTTGTGTTATTTCTTATTGAACCAATAAGCGTCACCACATTGGCATAAGGACAATTCATCTTTAATTCCTGCTGTATATCATAGGCACTGTTCTCATATATATCAAATATAATAAGGCACTTAGGGTTATGCTTGACTAACTGCCTGCAAAGCTCAGAACCAATTGAACCACCGCCGCCTGTTACAAGAACAGTCTTGCCCGATACATATCCAAGAATTGACTCCACATCAACATTGATAGGATCCCTTCCAAGTAAATCGTCCACATCAACATTTCTGATATCCTGAACATTAATCTCGCCGTCCATCATCTGATACACGCCAGGTATAATCTTTAAATTACAGTTAGTTTCTTTACAGATATTAAGTATCTGTCTTTTAGTTTCCTGCGATGCTGATGGAATAGCAAATATTATCTCATCTATCTCATAGTATCTTGCATATTCCTTAATACGCTCCCTTGTTCCAACAATCTTAACGCCTCGTATATACTTTCCAACCTTTTTAGGGTCATCATCAATAATACATACAACCTTGGAATTATCAAGGTATCTTGAATTAGCAATCTCTCTCATAAGAACATTGGTAGCCTCACCGGCACCAATTATCATAATCTTAATCTGCTCTGATGTATGTCTGTATTCCTGTAAAAGTGTTCTTATAAGCCTGTACATAAAACGGCTCGCACACATTGCAACTATAAGAAATACTACTGACATAAAATAACAGGCTCTAGGAAGCGGTGTTCCCATAACTGTTGTAAGACAGACGTGTGCCACCTCCGATACAATACAAGCCTCAACTATCTTATAAAGCTCGGCTATACTCGCATACTGCCACAAACTGTGATACATTCTGAAACACCAGAATATAAGCAGTGTTATAAGTGTAAATGGTATTGTGACTCTATCGCCGCCAGATCAACGTTAAACCTCATTACCAGCGATATAAATACACAGCCGTTAACAAGAATTATATCTGTTATTATAAGAAAAAAGCGTCTGACTATTAACTGTAGCTTATCTTTCCTTGTCTCTTCCATAATTAACCTCTTTTTGATTTATCCATAAGTCCTGCTATTGTGCCTATTCCATAACTTAAATGAAGAAGCAGGAATAATACAGGAAGACAGGCATTAGTTATATTTCTTTTATCTTCAGCTTTAAATGCAGATACTGCCGCCATACCAGATGCCATTAAAGCATAGAGCACCCACATAACAGTTGTAAGCACTACTGTTACTTTTCTTAATGCCGAAATACCTTTTCCAAGTGTATGGTTGTGCCTTTTCTTAATGCACTCTGCAAGTCCTGTCGCTCCAATAACCGAACCTGAAGCTATTATTGCACTGACAAATGCAAATGGCACAAAATGATATATGCTAAGGCACTTAGGACATACCTTGCTTGTCTTTCCTATCCAGTAGCCGTTAGCATACTTCTGCTTAAGCATTGCCTTAAGACTGCTTCTTGTATACTGGTATGATATTATATCAGGGTCAAAGCACAGCTTATATCCAGCTTTTCTCATTCTATAATGAATTTCATTATCTTCTGTACGCACAAGTTCCTCATTAAAGAAACCAACCTTTTCAAATACTTCTCTTCTATATGCTGCGTGAAATAACGATTTAACATAAGTCTTTCCAGGATTATTCCTGTATGAAGCAATGCTTGAACCAAACATACTGCTCTCTGCAAGAAGAAGTGTCTCCTTAAATGGAGTTGGCTTGTCTATTATGTTAGGTCTTTGTCCACCACATATATATTCGCCTGTTTCAAGCACCCTCACATTCTTACTGACAAAATCCTCTGGAATTACAGCGTGTGCATCTACCTTTATTATCGCATCACCCTTATATTCCCTCAATGCAACGTTCCAGCCTGATGGAAGTGTCTTTTTAGGATTGTCAAGCACTACAACCCTTCTGAATTCATCTTTATTATCAAGTGCAAATTCACACATAAGTGCTCTTGTATTATCAGTTGATGCTCCGTCTACAAGCACAACCTCCATATTGTTATGGTCATAATCCTGATTTTTAATACATTCTAATATTCCATTAATATTCTGTTCCTCGTTATATGCAATAACACACATAGTAATAAGCATATCAGACATTTATTATCTCCTTCTACTCTTTGTCACTGAAAGCCTCTCGCTTCCAACAACAGATTCAAATGTATCCCAAAGCACCCTGCAATCCTCTGCAAAACCAAACTTTCTTAATGCCTCAAGATTATACTTCATCTTCGCAGGAAGTACTTCCTCAACATACGCTTTATCCGGATTGGCGGCATTGCCTAATATTTTATCTTCATCTTTATAAGCTATGCTTGTTCTTGATGTAAGCCCAGCCGGCAAAAGCAGTGTTGCATACATTTCTTTAGAATACTGCTTTACATACTCAGGCACTTCCGGTCTTGTGCCGACAAGTGTCATATCTCCTGCAAGAATGTTAAATAACTGTGGGAATTCATCAGCTCTTATCTTTCTTAAAAGCTTTCCCATTCTTGTTATTCTTCTGTCATTATCCACAGTCACAGAAGCACCAAGCTCATTAGCATTAACAACCATTGTCCTGAACTTGTATATCTTAAATATTCTTCCATACTGTGTAACTCTTTCCTGTCTGAAAAATACAGGTCCTCTTGAATCACATTTTATAAGTATTGCAATTATTAACATCGGCAATGCAAGCACAGCAAGCATTATTGATGCAACTACGATATCAAATAATCTCTTCACCATTAAAGAAGCTCTACGTTTATTAACTATATTGTAATATTTTCTTACTTCCCTTGTTCTCATAAACTTTGGAAGCTCATTCCATTTTCTAAGCTGCATACCAACCTCTTTTCTGCCAGTCTGTTAAACCTGTTATTTAAGGCTGTTAAAATTCTCTATAACATATTCTATCTGTTCATCTGTAAGATTAGTATGAAGTGGAAGTGTGACTTCATTGTGATACATTTCAAAAGATTTTGGGAAATCTTTTATATCAAAGCCAAGCTGCTTATATGCTGTGTGCATAGGAAGCGGCTTGAAATGTACATTCGTTGCAATTCCTGCTTCTGCCATTCTTATTATAAACTGGTTTCTGTCTTCTACATCTCTTCCAAGGAGTCTTGTAAGAAACAGATGTCCACTTGATGAATATTCATCTGTATAATGGCACAGGCACTCAACATCATCTGCCTTAATACCCTCTGTATACATATTAATCATCTGCTTTCTTCTTGCAAGCATCCCCTCATATCTTGTCATCTGAGCAAGACCTATGGCGGCTGTTATATCTGTCATATTACACTTATAAAGTGGTGCAATAATGTCATATTCCCACGCACCAAGCTTAGTCTTTGCAAGTGCATCCTTTGACTGTCCGTGAAGGCTCATAAGCATAATCTTTTTGTATATTTCTTCATCGTCTATTCCGTCAAGTTCTCTCCATACAAGGCCTCCACCTTCACCTGTTGTAAAGTTCTTAACAGCATGGAAAGAAAATGATGTAAAGTCCGCACATTGTCCGCTCTTATGTCCATTTCTTGACGCACCATATCCGTGTGCCGAATCAGCAAGTATAAGAACTCTTCCAAGTGCCTCCTGATAAGCATTAGCCGGCTTAAATAAAGCCTTCTTGCTCTCAAGTATTGCCCTTATCTTATCATAATCGACCATTACACCAGCTATATCCACTGGAATAACTGCCTTGGTCTTCTCTGTTATGGCTGCTTCAAGCTCATCATAATCAAGATGATAAGTTCCCTCCTGCACATCAATAAGCTTTAAAGTTGCACCAACGTGGCATACAACACTTGCTGATGCTGTATATGTGTATGCCGGAACTATTACCTCATCTCCCGCTCCAATTCCGAATAATCTAAGAGCCGTCTCCATACACGCTGTAGCTGAATTAAGACACGCACCTCTCTTAGTGCCAGTAAACTCTGCCATCTGTCTTTCTAATTCCTTGGTTCTTGGACCTGTTGTAATCCAGCCCGACCTTAATGCTTCGCTTACTGCTTCAATTTCCTTTTCTGATATATCTGGTGGTGAAAATGGTATATTCATCTTTTTTGTCATTATTATCCTTCTGCCTCTTTTCTATACATTCTGCATAATCTAATTAGAAGATGTGGCTGTAGGCGTTGTTACCGTTGGCGTCTGTACAGTCGCAGTCTCACTTGTCTTTGTCATATCCGGAAACGCATATGTCATATCACCTGCTGTATTAGGTATTGATATAGTATAGCTTACTGTATTATACCCAGATTGTGACAATGTTATAGTCTTGTTGCCACTTGATTTGCTAAATGAGCAGGGAACAACACCTATGTATACACTATCTACATACAAAGCCGCTCCTGATGGTGCTGTTATATTAACACTATAACCATTAGTAAGGCTCGCTGATGTCGTCTTTGCTGTTGTTGACGAGCTTGTACTTGTCATATCAATAACCTTAGTCTTGTAATCTGAATTAACCGTAAATGTCTCTGTATAAGTTTCATAATGGTTAGCCTGTAATGTAAGTGTATGAGAACCATATGTTAATGACACAGGCTTTGAGTAATCAACTTCACTTCCATCTATTGCCATAATTGCATTCTCTGGTGTAACTGAGAAGTTGATTGCACCCTTTTTAGCTGAAAGCTGCTTATATTCTGAGAAATCAAGCGTTGAAGTCGCATCTTTCTTAATAGTTACTTTCTTGGTTGCTGTCATATCAGCACTCTGAAGCTCAACATCATAAGTACCAACTCCGACAGTAAGCATCATATCCTGTGTAACACCATACAAAAGACTGCTTCCTAATGTCACATAACCACCTACAAATGCATCTATTCCTGTCAGTTCCAGATATCCGTGTCCATTATCAACCGATATTGAGTACAGCTTATCATCAATTCCTCTTAACGTAAGTTCATCTTCCTTTACAATCTGTGCAATGCTTATAAGATTACCTCCAGAGGTTACTACCGTATAATCCCTATAATTAAGCGTAGTCTGTCCAATCACCACACTCTTAGAGCTTTCATCAAGCTCTATATCCGTAACTGATGTCCTGCTCCACGCATTCTTTGAACCATATATCTTAGTTGCCTTGCCATATTTGTTGCAGTATACATCATATATCTCTCCGGGCTGTATCAATGTCGCCGCCTTAAGCTTTCCATAAGCATCCTGTATATCAGTACCACCTGTATACATTACTGAATATTCCGTTCCAGTTTCAACATCAATAAAATGTATATTCTTAAGCGTGGTATCTATTGACGATACTATCCCCACTAGTGTTGCATTGTCACTGTTCTTGGCTATGTCTGTTACATTGCCCTTTTTCTTCGCTGGTGTAATTGAACTGCCCGGTACAATCGCTCCGTTACTTCCCGATGTTCCACAACCTGTCTGGCATATTATCATAATGGCAGTCATTATAATAACTGCCATTCTCTTTACAACCGAATATGGCTTAATTATGTTAAACAGATGTGTCCTGCTTCTTGTAATACCACTTTCGTTCTTTGTTCTATTAGCTTTATTATATATAAATGTATGTTTCATTCCCTGTATCCTGATTATAATCGTTTATTGGCTATACCTATGGGAATTTTACCACACACAGCATATTTTATCAATTAATTCTCTTCTTCTTTCATTCTGCTCAATAACCTTCCTTAGTTTATCTACATTTTTATCTGGAATCCACGATTTATTACTATTAATATACTGGTTAATTATCTTCCAGAATTTCTCCGGATATGACAAAAGTGTCATAAGAAGTTCAAGCTCATTATCATCCAGAGGACATATTCTGTCATATTCATCAAGAAGCCTGTAGAACACACTATTTTCCCAGTTATACTTCTCCATAACTTTTCTTATGAACTGGTACAAATCACTAATCTGGCACTCATTCTTATATCTGTCAAAATTAACAACATAAGTATCCTTTCCACCGATAAGCACATTATGGTAAGTATAGCTTCCATGCGAAATCTCTCCATTAACCGCCGCATCTAGAAGCCTCTCATCAAATCTTTCGTCCATAAGCCTCTCGCTTGCATTGCACGCCTCCTCATAATAGTCACCGATATGCTTAAATGCCAGCTGCTCAAATGTCTGTCTGCCTTTTTTCTGCTTAAGATAATTGTATGCTTTCTTTAATTCCCTTGTGTGCTTCACATATGTCTTTCTTAGTGCTGTTTCCTTCCTGTTCTGGCATGCCTTAAGCTCTGCCTGTGCATACTCCTTGTACTCTGTCTCACCACATGGATTAATCTTAAGCTCGCTTCCAGCCTCCCTTAACGCCATATGAAGATACGCCATCATACTCACCGCTCTGCACATATCCCCCATATCCTTTACATCACTTTCCTTCGCATCAAACCAGTCTTTTAAAATATATCTTCTGCCGTCCTCATCCTGCGACACAAGCTGTCCCTCATTATTTCTTACATATGTATCTGTATTGCCAAATCCCGCTGATTTTAATATCTGTGTAATATTATTCTCCCTCTCATAATACTTGTCAGGCTTCTCACACTGGGTAAAAAGCTTATACCCCTGTCCAGTTGCAATAATAATACCGCCCCTGCCTCTTATCATACGGTTAATGCTGATATTATATTGTTCTAACACCTTTTCTGATTTCTCATTCACGAATATACCCTCCAATCCAACTAGGCCTACTTATCATATGCATGTGTTCAATAAAAAATGCTTTGCCATTCAGTGACAAATATAGTTTTTTTTGTTAAAATTATGGGCAGTAATAATGCGAACTATTGCAAATTTTATATAGCCAAATAACAGATTTAAAGATTTAAAAAATGAAATCAAAATAATTAATTTAAAGATTGGTAATTAAGTATGGATTATAGTAATTTTAAAATTGATATGCCTAATGACGTTGACTTTATAATCAACACAATTAAAAGCCACGGCCATCAGGCTTATGCTGTAGGTGGCTGTGTCCGCGATTCTATTATGGGACTCACTCCTAATGACTGGGATATAACAACCTCTGCACTCCCTTCCGATATCAAAGAATATTTCAACAAGACAATTGATACCGGAATTGAACACGGCACAGTAACAGTTATGTTGCACAATGTTGGATATGAGGTTACAACCTACAGAATTGACGGCGAGTACAAAGACGGCAGACACCCATCTTCTGTTGAATTCTCCGACAGGCTGACAGACGATTTATGCAGACGTGATTTTACAATAAATGCTATGGCTTACAATAATGTAACTGGGCTTGTCGATGAATATGGCGGAATAGACGATATTAATAACCGCATAATAAAATGCGTTGGCAACCCAATTGAGCGTTTTACAGAAGATGCTTTAAGAATGATGAGAGCCATAAGATTTTCTGCACAGCTTGGCTTTACCATTGAACCGGATACATTTAAGGCTATTGAAAAGCTTAACCGCAATATAGATAAAGTCAGTATGGAACGTGTATGCGTAGAACTTAAGAAGACTCTTTTATCAGATAACCCTGATTATTGCAGTCTTTATGCAACAACAGGTCTTTTTAATAATATTCTGCCTGTAATAGCAGATAATCTTACCGGCAGATATGCCAAGAAGCTGCTTCTTACCTGCAAATATACTGATAATGAGCTTCCACTTAGATTAGCCGCAATTCTTTTTGTATGCTCACCTGATGAGGCAAGAACAGCTTTAAGAAATCTTAGAATGGATAACAAGACTATTGATACTGTTGTAAAGATATTAACATACACCCCGCTTCACATTGATGAAACTGAACCTGCTGTAAGGGAAGCACTTCATCAGTGTGGACGTGACATTTTTATGTTAGTAATAAGATTACAGCGTGCTTCTATTAAAGCAAGTGAAGAGATTACATTTATAAGTAACCCTGCCAAGTATAACCACCTGAATAAATTACAGCGTATGGCAGATGATATACTTGAAAGAGGTGACTGCTTTACAATAAAAGACCTTGATATAACAGGAGTTGACCTTATCGAATATGGTCTTAAGGGTGCAGAAATCGGCAATACACTTAATACACTGCTTGATATTGTAATTGAGAACCCTAAGCTTAATGATAAGGCTACTTTAATTGCACTTCTTGATAATTTAAAGTAGTCATATGTGCACCAATCACAGGTGCTTTCCTAATACATAAAAAGGCTCAGCCCTAGCTGCTGGAATTATCCATCAGCTTGAGGCTGAGCTTTTTATATGACAAATATTTTTGATATTCTGTATATAGCACAACAGTTTCCTGCACTATTTTAAAATGCTGCATTTTTAAACACTATGTTATCTTAAAACATCGTATTTATCAGACAACTATCGCTTATATTAATACTTCATATAATCCTTAATAACATTATGGTCTTTAAGAACCTTTTCAATTACAGTTCCCTTTATCCTTCTAAGTAGTGGTTTCTTAATGTTATCAAGCACGCCAGGAAGTTCTATTTCAAGAGGTGACTTGCCGTCCATAAGCTTAACAGAAGCATCTAAGAGATCTCTTACATCATATACGCTTCCCCATACTTCTGGAACGCCCCTGTCTACGCCAAGAAGTCCGTATACAGCCTCCATAGCTGTTCTTACTGAATATTCTGTTGTGAATATAGTATCTCTTGGTGTCTCAGCAAACTGTCCAAGGAATGCAAAGTTCACACAGCCATCTGGTATAACGTCTGGTCTGTCACCTTTTCTTCTTGGCATAAAGAATGCTGTGATATAAGGCATCATCGTAGGTGTTGTATTGCAGTGGTTCTTAGCAAGTTCATCTATTTCATCTACTGGTATTCCAATATGGTATAACCACTCTGCTGTAATCTCTTGACCAGTACACTCTTTCATAGGCTTCTTGACATAATCACCAGCTACATCTGTAAATAAGCTGTATACCCATACGCATACTTCATCTTTCTTCTGTTCCTTGAACTGTCCCTGTCTGTTAATTGTCCAGCTAAGAAGCCAGCTTGAATCCTTACAGCTTACGATACCGCCTGTAACAACATTTCCTGTTCTAGGGTCTCTTTTACATATCTTCTTAATATGATCGATAATCTTTTCATCACTTGTTGTAACTGTTGCTGACTCCCAGTTCGACTTAGATACATTGCCACAGAACTTTTCTGGGTGTCCAAATGATGGATCCTGCTTTGCAATATTCTTCCAAAGACTCCAGCAGCCGCTTGTTCTTACCTCTGCATCTCCTACAGGTGCGTGAGTATGGTCACCATAGATTGTACTCTCTGTACAGCTTCCGTTAGTTACAAACACAAGGTCATTCTCTGTAAGCTTCAATTGTTTCTTCCTTCCCTTGACATTGCACTCTATTGTCCTGGCAATCTTCTTGCCATCCTTGAACTCAAATATAACATTTTCCACCCTTGTATTGAACTGGAACTTAACACCTGCTGCCTCAAGATACTTCTGCATAGGCAGGATAAGTGATTCATACTGGTTATACTTAGTGAATTTGAGTGCTGAGAAATCTGGAAGTCCGCCTATATGATGAATAAATCTCTGGATATAAAGCTTCATCTCTAACGCACTGTGCCAGTTCTCAAATGCAAACATTGTTCTCCAGTAGAGCCAGAAATCCGAGTCAAACACTTCTTCATCAAAGAAATCCTCAATCTTCTTGTCATACAAATCTTCATCTTTAGTGAAGAACAATTTCATTATCTCCATACAGCCCTTCTGGCTTAAATTGAATTTGCCATCTGTATGTGCATCTTCACCCTGATTAACTGTTGCCCTGCAAAGTGAATAGTTAGGGTCGTGCTTATTAAGCCAATAATACTCATCAAGCACTGATGCACCCGGCTTCTCTAATGATGGAATACTTCTGAACAAATCCCAAAGGCACTCAAAATGATTCTCCATCTCTCTACCGCCACGCATTACATACCCTCTTGTTGGATCATTAATGCCATCGCACGCACCACCAGCTATATCCATAGCTTCAAGAATGTGAATATGGCTTCCCTTCATCTGTCCATCTCTTACAAGGAAACAAGCTGCTGCAAGTGAGGCAAGTCCGCTACCTACAATATATGCTGACTTAGCATCAACGCCCTCTGGCTTTTCTGGTCTTGCAAATGCTTCATAATTACCATTTGAGTAATATATACCCTTGCTGTTCTTATCATATTTACCACGCTCAGTATTTCTGTACTGCTCGTATTCTTTCTTCTGTATTTCTTTTATCTCTTTCTTCTCTGTACCGTTCTTATTCTTTGCATTAATAGCCGCAACTCCTGCTCCTACTGCAAGGAGTGCTGCTCCCGCCTTTAATGTCCTGCTTCCGATTGACTTCTTACTCATAAGCTTCTCCTTTCACATATCTGCTGACCTGCAATCAACAATGTCCATAATTCTCATAGCTACTCTTCTTTACAGGAGTTTCACTCCATATCTTATCAGCATATGGCTTCCACGCATTGGCATATGGAACACATTTGCTGCAAAGATGCTCTGCTGTCTCTGGCGACTGTAAATCTGTTGATTTAGCACCTGTTTCCTTGACCATTTTCTGTAAAATCTCAGGATTTTCAAGCATAGGACAAGGTCTTAAATGATTCTTATTAAATGGCTGGTTCTTTCTATACGCCATAAATAATGGCTGGTTAAGTATCTCAAGTAATGTATTAGTTCTTATATTCGCACCTGAATAATGAATAAATACACAAGGCTCTGCATCACCATTTGCATTAATGTGGAAATAGTTTCTTCCGCCTGCTATACAGCCACCAACGAACTCACCATCATTCTGGAAATCAAATGTAAATAAGCCCTGTCCTGTTGTAAGACTTCTGATGTGTCTTATGCGGTCTTTCATATATATTCTCTGCTCTGGTGTTGGAAGCAATTCAACTGAAGCATCATTTCCAACTGGCATATAATGGAAATACATTGCATAACGGCAGCCCTTATCTACCATAAGCTGTATGAATTCATCACTTGTTACTGTTTCTGTATTCTTAGATGTGTAGCATATTGAAGTACCGAATACAAGACCATTTTTCTTTAAAAGATCCATTGCATTCATAACCTTGCCATATACGCCATCGCCACGTCTTAAGTCATTGACTGCTTCAAATCCCTCAAGACTTATTGCAAGATAAAGATTACCAACTCTTTTCATCTCCTGACAAAATGCTTCATCAACAAGTGTTCCATTAGTAAATGAAAGAAATGCACAGTCATTATGCTTCTCACATAACTTTATTATGTCGCTCTTTCTTACAAGTGGTTCACCGCCTGTAAACATATAAAGATATATTCCTAACTCCTTGCCCTGTGTTACAACACTGTCCATTTCGTCAAATGTAAGATTAAGCCTGTTGCCATATTCTGCCGCCCAGCAGCCTGTACAATGAAGGTTGCAGGCACTTGTAGGATCCATAAGAATGAGCCAAGGAACATTACAGTTATACTTTTCTCTCATCTTTCTTATTGTCTTAGTTCCATTTAAGAATGCCTCAAATCCAAGATTAAGCACCATAGTCTTTAATACGCCAGGGTCTATCTCATCTAATGCCTTATTAATATACTTATTAAGTGCACTGTCCTTATCTTTGATTTTCTTTCTCACGCTGTCAAAATCAACATCAAGCTTCTCACCATCCATATATTTTTCCATAAAATCGACAAGCTTTAATATCTCTTTTTCTCTATCTTTATCAAGATTTTTAATAACAACATCTGCTGCTTTTCCTACGGCTACTCTTCCTGCTTTATGTGTAATTGTTCCCATTTTTTTCAACTCCTGTCGCTTTTAATTTCTTCTTTATTGTATAAACTCTTATGATCTGTATTAATTATTTATTAATATTCCAATTGTTAACTACTGCGTTAATTATCTATATAATCACTGCCTTAATGCTTTGTCTGTCTTAACCGTATCTATCACGATAACAAGATTAAGAATTCCATCCATACACAGATTAAGCCCTATAAGCCTTACCATAAGCCTTGTTGTCTCACCCGGCATTAATATAAGCAATATGCCAATCGCAGCTACAATAACTGCCAGTATAAGCATCAGCCACCAGCGGCTTATTCCAAATCTTTTGGAATCTATAGATGTCTGTATTTTAAATGTCGCATCTACAAGCATTACAATTCCTATACAGGTTGATAACAACTGCACCACTCTTGCTGTCCTGCACACAAATACAATTCCCACAATTGCAATAACTATACCAAGTGCCAGATCGAACTGGAATGCAAGCTGGTAAGCATCTTTTGCAAAATATCCCATAATCTTGACTGCGCCGTATATTATCATATATATCCCGAATATTATACACACAACATCTAACGCAATTCCCGGTGCTATAAGAAGTACAGCCCCAACAAGAATAAGACATATTGTAAGAATACTGTACATATTCTTAAAGTTCTTTATGCCATTCATAATGCTGCCTCCTTTCTTAAATATCTTTGTGAATTCTTTAACTTAAAGTTAGGATAACTCATTTTCATATCAATTAATACAGACAGATTGAGGGAAGTGTACCTAAATTCGTACACTTCCCTCAATCTGTCTGAAAATGAAATTTTTATAAATGTTAGTTACTATTTGCTTTAGCTTTTGAAATCATAACTGGAAGTGTTGCATCTATTGACTCAGAAATTCTTGCTATAAAATGCTCAAAATCAGCCTGCATACCACTTTCTATCCATTTATATGTACTTCCAATTATCGCATAGCCATAAAAATATGACATAAATTCCAGATCCTTTTCTGAGATATTCTCACCCTCACTCTTAGCCGCAATATAACTTCTTACTACCTCAGCGGTCATCTTTTCAAGATAATTGGTAATAATATCGCGGTTCCTGGAATTATAGACGTGTATCACAACGTCCTTATACTCCACAAGTATCGCCGCAGCCCTGCTGTACTCCTCATAAAATGAACCATTACTTCCAGCTTCTCTTAAATTCTTCTCAATCTCTTCCATAAATATGTTATTGAGAACATCGTATATATCCTTAAAATAATAATAAAATGTGTTTCTGTTAATTTCACACTCATCACATATATCTTTAACCGTAACTTTATCAACTGATTTCTGCTTTAGTAATTTTAAAAGGCTTAACATTATAGCTCTTTTTGTAAATTTAGCCATAGTAATATCTATCCTCACATTCTAAATATATATTCAGCTTATATGTTCTATAATATAACACAG
>OAUA01000297.1_pt1 | contig 19681 bp, 11 predicted proteins | sample 1495081 | NCBI WGS metagenome assembly OAUA01 (sample SAMEA2579993, study PRJEB22360) | human gut metagenome | biome: human gut; feature: human-associated habitat; material: faeces | place: Denmark | collected 2008/2010
GCCCTCTCGAGGCGGCGGAAGGCGTATCCCACCGGGATGCCCCTGCCGTATTTGCGGCGGGTGAGGTTCCACGCTTCCATTGCCGCGATGGTCGTCCAGAGCACCGGGCTGTTCGATTTGCCCCGGAACTCCCGCACGGTCAGAGTCCTGCCGGTGCTGTAGGGCATGGGGTCGTTCTCGCGTAGACTCGAATAGGTGTAGACTCTGTTCTCGTAGGCGTCATAGACCAGTAAGCGTGCCATCTCTCATCCCTCCTCGGTGCAGCTGTCGCAGGCAGTATGGCTCTGGGCGCGGAGTGCGGCCCAGGTGGGCCGGTCCACGACGCCGTTTGGCTCAAGGCCCGCCCGCTGCTGCGTCTCCTTCACGGCGGCGGTGTCCTCCGGGCCGAAGGAGGCGTTGTCGGCGACGTAGTCCTCCTCGCAGTAGAGCTGGGAGCGGTCATTGAGCCAGCCCTCGATGAGGCGGACATCAGCGCCCACGCTGCCCTCCTTCATGGCCCGGTCCGGGTAGTCCGGCCCCTGCCCGGGATGCCGGTCGGGGTTGGGGGTGAAGGCCGCCAGCTGTAAGCTCAGGGCTTCCACTGCTGTCCACGTCTCGGCGTCTGCCACGCCGGTGGCGGGCAGGCCCAGAAGCTCCTGCGCGCTGGCGGTGGCGTTCGCGGTCTCCTGTGTGTACTGGCTGGAAAGCGCGGGGGACGCCACACTGTCGTAGTAGTAGGCGATGCGCTGCAAAAGCAGGGTGTAGTAGAGCACGGCGCTGCTGTCGGTGCTGACGGTGAGCGGCGTGCCGGGGTAGGGGAGACGCTTGAGGGTGACCACCGGCCCGGACGAGCGGAGGGCCGACGCTTTGCCGTAGAGCGAATCCCATGTCTTCCGGCCTACGATGCCGTCCACCGTCAGCCCGGCGAACCGCTGGTAGGCCCGCACGGCGGCCTCGGTGGCCGCGCCGAAACGGCCATCAATGGAGACAGAGGGGATGCTGCTCTGGTAGGCGCTCATGAGGTAGAGGTAGAATTGCAGCTCCCGGACGGCGGTGCCGGTGGAGCCATTGCGCAGCACGCCCGGGTACTCGCCGGGCCGCAGGCTGGGCGAAAGCAGGCGGTTGGCAATGTCGTTGTAGACTTCGTAGAGCTTGTTCCATGTCGTCCGGCCCACGACGCCGTCGCTGGTGAGGCCGAAGTAGGTCTGGAACCGCCGCACGGCCACCGAGCCCGCCGCAGGGCCGCTGTGGTAGACGAGCCGAAGATGCCGTCCACGGTGACATTGTTGAGACTGGAATAGACCGTCCGCGCGATCTTCAGCCAGAACTGCACCAGCCGGACGTTCTGGCCGCTGCTGCCCTGGCGCAGGGCGGTGCCGGGGTAGGCGTTGGGGGTGCCGTTGTCGGACTGGATGCTGCGGAACTGGTCGTACAGCTCGGTCCATGTGGTGCGGCCCACGATGCCGTCCACCGTCAGGCCGTAGCGCCGCTGGAACGCCCGGACGGCCGCCGCTGTGCCGCTGCCGTAGACGCCGTCCACCGTGACAGAGGGGATGCTGCTCTCATACTGAGCCAGCGTACTCAGCCAGAACTGCATCTGCTCTACCTTGCTGCCGGTGGAGCCCTGTTTGAGGACGCTGCTGCCGAAGTTCCATGAGCCGTCCGAGAGGGTGCCGCTGAAGGTCTCGCCTTCACTGGTCAGCTCGGCGAGGTCCTTCACCGAGACATAGATATAGCTGATCTTATACCAGGTGCTGCGGCCTACCACGCCGTCGGCGGTGAGGTTGAACTGCTTTTGGAACTTTTTGACCGTCTCGGTCATCTTGCGGCCGAAGATGCCGTCCACCGTCAGCAGGCCGAGGAAGGGATAGTCTTTGGTGATGCGGTTGAGCTGCCGCTGCAGGGTGAACACCGCCGCTCCGGTGCTGCCCTGCCGCAGAGGGCTTCCGGGGTAGCTCTGGGGGATGGACTGGATGTTGTTGGTGCGGATGATCTCGATGTTGCTGCCGTAGTAGTATTTGAGGATGCTCAGTGCGCTGCGGCCCTGATTGGCCAGCGTGACCGTCCCCCACTGCTTGAGGCCGGGGCAGGTGACGGATTTGCCGTCGCAGTACTCGGCGTAGTAGGGGTTCACGGTGCCGGTCTTGCGGATATAGGTGTTGAAGATGTCATCCGTCAGCCGCACCATGACGTCGAACACCGTCCGGCCATGGACGTAATATTGGTCGTAGCTGGTGGAGTTGGTGATGTTGAAAGTGTAGCCCTTGCTGGGGTACCACTCGGTGTAGATGCGGTTGAGAGCCAGCGAGATCTGGCAGTGGATGTTGGCCCGCAGGGCCTGCTCGGGCCACGGGGAGCAAAATAACCCAACTGGCCAAAGCTGCCTTTTTATCAAGTGATAATAATAGAACATAAGCAGTATTCACAAGCATGAACCCTTGAAATGCTTCTGTTATAATGTTACACATACATACTGTATGCGTTGGTATATATACTGTTCAAAAAAGCTGCATCGACTGGCGCAAAGAAATCGGACACGCGCGGCTTTTATGAATCAACATATGAAATTTTATTGAAAATCCATCATGGCGGTGGTAAAATAATCCTATAGTTCTGTCATGCTGTATCGATGCCTTTTTGTGGTATTCGGGATCGCAGAACGGCAGCTGCCCAAGAGTTGTGAGGGGAACGATTTGATGAACAAAAGAACATTGCACCGACTTATTTCTGCATTTGCGGCATTGGTGATAGGTCTATCTGTGCTGACCGGCTGCGGAACAAAAACCGCCGAAAATGTGGAAAAGCAGGAGGATGCTCAGACCATTCAGGTGTATCTGTGGACGAATAACCTGTACGAAACCTATGCGCCTTATATCCAGTCCCAGCTGCCGGATGTAAATATTGAATTCATCGTGGGAAACAACGATTTGGATTTTTACAAGTTTTTGCAGGAGAACGGCGGCCTGCCGGATATCATCACCTGCTGCCGCTTCTCGCTGCACGATGCGGCTCCCTTGAAGGACAGCCTGATGAACCTTGCCTTGACCAACGAAGCGGGCGCTGTGTACAACACCTACCTCAACAGCTTCAAAAACGAGGACGGCAGCGTGAACTGGCTGCCGGTCTGCGCCGATGCCCACGGCTTTGTGGTCAACCGCAGCCTTTTTGAGCAGTACGGTATCCCCCTGCCCACCGATTACGAGAGCTTCGTTTCGGCCTGTCAGGCGTTTAAGAAGGTGGGCATCCGCGGCTTTACCGCCGATTATACCTACGACTACACCTGCATGGAAACGCTGCAGGGGCTTTCCGCTGCCGAGCTTACCACGACGGATGGGCGCAGGTGGCGCACTGCTTACAGCGACCCTGCCAGCACCGCACGGGTGGGTCTGGACGACACCGTGTGGCCGGGGGCATTTGAGCGGATGGCGCAGTTCATTCAGGATACCCACCTCACAGCGGATGACCTCGAGAACACCTACGATGACGTGACCGGGATGTTCCGGAACGGAGAAGCTGCCATGTACTTTGGCAGCTCCGCCGGTGTCAAGGTGTTTCAGGATGAGGGCATCGACACGACCTTCCTGCCCTTCTTCAGCCAGAACGGCGAAAAGTGGATCATGACCACCCCCTATTTCCAGATCGCTCTGAACCGTGACCTCGAGCAGGACACCGCGCGCCGCGAAAAAGCCATGAAGGTGCTGAACGTCATGCTCTCCGAGGAGGCGCAGAGCCGCATCGTTGCCGACGGGCAGGACCTGCTGAGCTACAGCCAGAACGTCCCCCTGCGCCTGACCGAGTACATGAAGGACGTGCGCGATGTGGTGGAAGAAAACCACATGTATATCCGCATCGCCTCCAACGATTTCTTTGCCGTCTCCAAGGACGTTGTCTCCAAAATGATCGCGGGTGAGTACACGGCACAGCAGGCTTATCGTGCGTTCAATGCCCAGCTTCTTGCCGAAGAAACGCCTGCCGATGACGAGATCGTGCTGACCTCCGGGAAGAGCTATTCCAATGTCTTCCACGCAAACGGCGGCAGCGCCTCCTTCTCCGTTATGGCGAACACGCTGCGGGGCGTTTATGGCACCGATGTGCTGCTTGCCACCGCAAACAGCTTTACCGGCAGTGTGCTGCAGGCAGACTATAACAAGAAAATGGCCGCTTCCATGATCATGCCCAACGGTCTGATGTCCCGCCAGCGCACCATGACCGGCGCAGAGCTGAAGGAAGTTGTCCGCGCCTTTGTGGAGGGCTGCGAGGGAGGGTTTGTGCCCTTCAACCGCGGTTCTCTGCCGGTGGTCAGCGGCATTGCCGTGGAGGTCAAAGAGGCAGGCGGCAGCTATACCCTGACCGGCATCACCCGGAACGGACAGCCGCTGAAGGACGACGACACCGTTACCGTGACCTGTCTGGCAGCGGAAAAACAGATGGAAGCGCTGCTTGCGAGCGAAAGCGGCAGGTCTTTGGACGGAGATACATGGGTAAAAAACAGATGGCGCGATCATCTCTCCGGCGGCGGCGTAGCGCTTGCAGAGCCTGAAAACTACATGACACTGAGGTAAGCGGGATGGAAGACGAAAAGCACGAATCCAAACGAAACTGCCATCCCCGGCAAAAATGGCTCCCTGCTGCGGCCATCCTTCTTTTGGTCTTGCTGATAGCAGGTTTCAGCGTTCGGTACATCTCGTTTGTGTCCCAGACCATCTATCAGGAAAGTACCTCGCATCTGGAAGAGGTGCTGCATAAATCCAACAATATGCTGAAAGAGATGGTGCGCAAGAACCTGACCTATCTGCATCTGTACAACGGCTTTCTGGAAACTACCTCGGAGGAGGCCGAAATACAGGCGTATATCGGGGCGGCACAGCAGGAGGCTGGGTTTGCCGAATTCTACTTTCTTACCTATGACGGCAACTACATGACCGTGACCGGGAAAACGGGCTACCTTGGCCTGCAGACCAATCTGGACGAAGAGCTTGCCAGCGGTAACGATATTGTGATGAATACGGCTCTGCCCGGCAAGCCCCAGATGCTTGCGTTCATCTGTCCCGAAACGCAGGGCAGCTACCGGGGCTTTGCCTACGATGCCGTTGCCATCTCTTATTATAATGATGCGGTGCTTAGATTGCTGGACAGCTCTGCCTTTGAGGGCAATGCCAGCAACTATGTCATCTACCCGGATGGGCGGGTGGTTATCGACAATTCCGTAAACCGCACGGAAACGATCTACAACTTCATTGCGATGCTGCGCGACCATTCCGATCTTTCCGAGGAGCAGATCCTGGATCTGTCCCATGCCTTTGCACAGGGCAGCAGCGGAAACATGAAGGTAAAGCTGGGCGACACCAGTTATTATCTGGTCTACGAGGACACGGCGGTCCAGAGCTGGACGATGCTGGGACTTGTCCCGGTCAAAATCGTCAATGCCAATCTGGATAAGCTGTGGTTCCATACGATACAGATCGCAGCGGGCATCGCCGCAGGTCTTGCGGTGCTGGTCATTCTGCTCATCGTGCGCAGAAGCCATACAACCCTGCGCCGGAAGAATACCGAGATCTCGTACCGGGACGAGCTGTTCCAGAAGCTTTCGCGTAACGTGGATGATGTTTTCCTGATGGTGGACGCAGAGACCTCCAAGGCGGATTATGTCAGCCCGAACATTGAGCGGCTGCTGGGCATCCCGTGGAAAGAAGTCCGGCAAAATGCCTTCGCGCTGGACAAGCTGGGCGCCCCGGAGCAGGGCAAAAACTTTCTGGATGGGCTTCTCAGCGGGCAGCAGCGGGAATGGGATCTCGAGTTTGAGCATCTGGAAACCAAAGAGCGCCGCTGGTTCCATAACATCGCCATAGGCAGCGAGGTAGAGGGCAGGACCAAATACATCCTTGTCATGTCCGACCGCACCGCCGACAAACAGGTGAATCAGGCGCTTTCGGATGCCGTTGCCGCCGCCGAGACTGCCAACCGCGCCAAGAGCACCTTCCTTTCCAATATGTCCCACGACATCCGCACCCCCATGAACGCCATCATCGGCTTTACCACACTGGCGATCAGCAATATCGACGACAAGGAGCGGGTGAAGGATTATCTGGCCAAGACCCTTGCTTCCAGCAGCCATCTGCTCTCCCTCATCAACGATGTGCTGGATATGAGCCGCATCGAAAGCGGAAAGCTCCATCTGGAAGAGGTGGAAGTCAACCTTTCGGATGTGCTGCACGATTTGAAAACCATTGTCAGTGGGCAGATCTACGCAAAACAGCTGGAGCTTTATATGGACGCGATGGATGTGACCGACGAGGATGTCTACTGCGATAAGACCCGGCTGAACCAGATCCTGCTGAACCTGCTGTCCAACGCCATCAAGTTTACCCCGGCGGGCGGCACGGTCTCGGTGCGGGTGCGCCAGCTTGCCGGGCAGGTGCGCGGCTGCGGGCAGTACGAGTTCCGCATCAAGGACAACGGCATCGGCATGAGCCCGGAATTTGCCAAAAAAATCTTTGAGCCGTTTGAGCGGGAGCGCACCTCCACGGTCAGCCGTATCCAAGGCACCGGCCTTGGCATGGCCATCACCAAAAACATCGTGGATATGATGGGCGGCACCATCGAGGTGCAGACAGCGCAGGGCAAGGGCAGCGAGTTTATCATTCGTGTGCCGCTGCGGGTGCAGGCAGAGCACCGCCCGGTGGAAAAGATCACCGAGTTGGAAGGCCTGAAGGCTCTGGTGGTGGACGACGATTTCAACACCTGCGACAGCGTGACAAAGATGCTGGTCAAGGTGGGAATGCGCGCGGAGTGGACCCTTTCCGGCAAGGAAGCGGTGCTGCGCGCGCGGCAGTCCATCGAGATGAGCGATGTCTACCACGCCTATATCATCGACTGGCGGCTGCCGGATATGAACGGCATCGAGGTCACCCGCCAGATACGCAGCCTGAACGACGATACCCCCATCATCATCCTGACGGCCTACGACTGGTCTGACATTGAGGTGGAGGCAAAGGCAGCCGGTGTGACTGCCTTCTGCTCCAAGCCCATGTTCTTGTCTGACCTGCGCGAGACCCTGATGAGCGCCCTCGGCCAGAAGCTGACAGATGCGTCGCAGGAGCTTCTGCCGGAAAAGAACGCCGACTTCAAGGACAGATACATCCTGCTGGTAGAGGACAACGAGCTGAACCGCGAGATCGCGCAGGAGATCCTGCGCGAGTACGGCTTCCGGGTCGATACGGCGGAAAACGGTGAAGTGGCGGTGGAAAAGGTGAGCACCGCAGCGCCGGGCAGCTATGATCTGGTGCTGATGGATGTGCAGATGCCGGTGATGGACGGCTACACCGCCACCCGGAAGATCCGCGCACTGGATGACCCTGCCCGGGCAAAGCTCCCCATCCTTGCCATGACCGCCAACGCCTTCGACGAGGACCGCCGCAACGCATTGGAAAGCGGCATGAACGGCTTTTTGTCCAAGCCCATCGTGATCGGCGATCTCGTGCAGGAGCTGCGCAAAATTTTGTGAGCCAAACGCCTGTCAGGCTGAAAATAAATAAAGCACCCGCAGCATTCGCTTCCAGAGGTCAAGAGCCTCTGCGAAGCCTGCTGCGGGTGCTTTTGCTTTTGTCGGCTGGCAGCCGTTATGATTTCAGTACATCTGCAAGGACCTGCAGCAGATGCGGAATATCCAGCGGCTTTGCAATGTGGCCGTCCATACCGGCCTTCAATGCATTCTGACGGTCTTCTTCAAAGGCATTTGCCGTCATTGCAAAGATGGGAATGCCTGCCTTTGCAGCATCCGGCAGGGCGCGGATCTGCCGCGTCGCCTCGTAACCGTCCATCTTGGGCATCTGGATGTCCATTAAGATCAAATCGTACTGCCCGGGGGCCGCCTGCTTCATCTTCTGGACAGCGATCTCGCCATCCTCAGCAGTGTCTACCGCAAAGCCCGCTTCCTTCAGGATCTCCAGCGCGAGCTCACGGTTCAAGGCATTGTCCTCCACCAGCAAAAGCTTCTTTCTCTTGAGCTCGGAGGCATCTGGCTGCGCTGGCTTACAGGCAGGCTCTGCACCGTACGGTTCTGCCAGCACTCTGTGCAGTTCGGAAAGGAACAGCGGCTTTTCGCAGAAGGCGGTCACTCCGGCAGCGCGGGCTTCCTCTTCAATATCCGTCCAATCGTAGGCCGTCAGAATGATGATAGGGCAGCTTTTCCCGATCACCCTGCGGATCTGCCGCACGACCTCGATGCCGTTCATATCGGGGATGAGCCAGTCGATGATGTAGACGCTGAATTCGTCGCCCTGCTCCATGGCGTATCGGGTGCGGATCACCGCTTCCCGGCCGGAGATCGTCCACTCCGGCCGCATCCCGATTTTAGACAGCATGGTGCTGACGCTCAGGCAGGTGTCGGTATCGTCGTCTGCTACCAATGCGCGCAGCCCTTCCAACTGCGGGAGCTGCTTGGGCTCAACTTTTTGTCCGCTGAGCGCGAAGCAGAGATCTACGATGAATTCGCTGCCCTTGCCCGGTTCACTTTCAATCGCAATGGTGCCGCCCATCATATCCACGATGTTCTTGGTGATGGACATGCCCAGGCCGGTACCCTGAATGCCGCTGACGGTGGAGCTTTCCTCCCGGCTGAACGCCTCAAAGATGTGCTTCTGGAACGCTTCGCTCATACCAATGCCATTGTCCTTGATGCGGAACTCATAGCAGCCACGGCCCTTGGGCGCACCGTTCTTCTGGGCGATGCGGATGCTGATCGTACCGCCTGTGGGAGTGAACTTGATGGCGTTGGACAAAATGTTCAGCAGGATCTGGTTCAGCCGCAGCGGGTCGGTGATGATGTCCTCGTTCTCCACGTCCATGGTATCGATGAAAAGCGACAGCCGCTTTGCCGAAACATCGGGTTGGATGATGGAGCGCACATCGTGGACGAGGTCCGGCAGATGCACCGCTTTTTCTTCGATTTTTACTTTTCCGCTCTCGATGCGACTCATATCCAGCACATCATTGATGAGGGAAAGCAGATGCTGGCTGGAGGTAGAGATCTTTTTCAGGTAGTCCAGCACCTGTTCCTTATTATCAATATGGGTCGCAGCCAGCGAGGTGAAGCCGATGATGGCGTTCATGGGGGTGCGGATATCGTGGCTCATATTGAACAGGAACTCCCGCTTGGCACGGTTTGCCGCACCCTCGTGCTGGAGTGCGATCTCCAGCTTGCGGTTCTGTTCCTCCAGCTGAGCCTGATACTTCTTCTCCTGCTCTTTCTTCTGCTGCTCCATCTCCTGCACGGAGCGTCTGCGCAGCACCCGAAGGACCATTACAAGCAGGATGTAACCGGCCAGCGACATCAAAATCAACGGAAACGATTCGCGGAAGACGGATCTTTCATCCGTATACGCGTAGAGATCGAAAGACCTTCCGTGGCAGTACATTCCAACATAGCAGCCGGAGCCGTTCCAATCGTGGGTATGGGTCAGCGTTTCGGCAGCCCCGGCTTTGCGGATCTCCCGCACCGGCAGACTGTCCGCAGCATCCTGCCCGATGAGCTCCGGGCGGTTGGAGGCAATGACCTGATTGTTCTGCACGATGAACAATGTGCCGCTGGTCTCAACCGAGTAGCCGTCCAGTACGCTCTGGATGGACAAGGCCGTTCCCTCTACAAATTCTGCCGGGGTATGGCGGTAGGCAAGCAGGATGACCCCTTTGCTTTCTGCCCGGTGTGCCGCAACATCCACGGCAGACCCATCCTCCAGCAGGATCCGCTTCAGGTAGGTCTTTTGCGGGTAAGAGAAAACGTCCAGAACGGCATCATTCTTGAGCTGCGACCCAAACCGGGCATAGCCGATGCCGTTCGTTGTGGATTCGCACAGGAGCGTACCGTCCGGGGCCAGAACCGAAATACCTGTGAGCCAGAGCAGCTCTGCCTGCCTGTTCAGGCACTGCGGGTCGGAAAGGTCGAGGGCAGGGTCCTGTGCCAGCTGATGCACCGATACCGCCGTGCGGCGGAGCGTTTTGGCCACGACCGTATCGTTGTGCTTTTCAAAGCTGGTGGACTGGGATTTGACAAAATCAAGGATCTGGCAGAAACGAGCCTCCGTTGCACGCAGTGCCTGCCAACTTGAGAAAAAAACGACGCCGCCCATAAAAAGCACGCCGATGACCAGATAGAGCCCCCATCTCCATGTATCTGAGATGGTTCTGTTTTTACATGCCAATGGTGTCCACCTCCAGATACTGCGAAGGATGTTCAAGATACTTGCCAAGGATCTGCTCCAGTGTGCCGTCTGTGCGCATCTGCGCAAGAACAGCGTTCAGCTGGATGTCCAGCCCGCGGCTGTCGTTTTTGGCAAAGGCGATGCCCAGCCCGGTGACCAGCAGCGGTTCTTCGAGGATGCGGAACTCCACGGAATTGTCCTTCATGTATTGCAGGATGGCCGTCTCATGGGCAGCGATGGCATCTACATAGCCGCAGGCCAGCATCGCATACTGCACGCTGCGGTCTTCGGTGCTGAACACCTCGACGGTCTGCGGGATGCGCGGGTCGGAGCCGCTGAGAAAGATCTCCTCCGGCTTGCCGGTGCTCTGCACGGCGATGGTCTTTCCGGCAAGGTCGCCGAGTGTCCGGATGCTGCTGTCGGCATCCACTGCAGCCACCTGACGGCTCACCATGTAGGGTCCCGCCCAGCGGTATACCTCCTCGCGCCCATCCATGGAAAAGCAGCCCCAGATGCAGTCGATGGTACCGCTTTCCACCAGATCTGTTTTTTGCTCCCAATCGATCGGTTCAAACCGGGCAGCATATCCCATGCGGCGGAAGGCTTCGGTGGCGATCTCCACGTCGATCCCGGCGGGAACGCCGTCATTGTTCAGATAAATATAGGGCGGATAGGTATCGCTTCCCACAATGAGCTGCGGAAGACTGCTGTCCTTCGCGTTGGTTCCGCCGCAGGAAGTCAGACTGCCGACGGCAGCAGAGGCCGCCAGCAGCGTGCAGCCGCGCAGAAATGCACGGCGTGAGATTCTGTGTTTCATTTGGGCTTTTTGTTCTCCTGTTTTATTGCATCCATTGCTCAGTTGCGCTGCTGTAATTCTTCTTTCAGGTCAGCCTGAATATCCGTCAGGCACTGCAGCAGCAGCGGGTTGAACGCTCCGCACTCGCCGTTCAGGATCATCTGCACGGCTTTTTCGTGGGAGAAGGCTTTTTTGTAGCAGCGTTCGCTGGTCAGAGCATCGTACACATCAGCCAGCGAGACCAGTTGTGCGCTGATGGGGATCTCATCGCCCTTCAGCCCATCCGGGTAGCCGCGCCCATCCCAGCGTTCGTGGTGCCAGCGGGCGATCTCGTAGGCCGTTTGCAGCAGCGGCTGCTCTGCAAAATTATCCAGATCATGCAGCATCTTGGCTCCCAGAATGCTGTGGGTCTTCATGACCTCGAATTCCTCCGGGGTCAGTTTGCCGGGCTTGTTGAGAATCTTTTCGTCAATACCGATTTTTCCGATGTCGTGCAGGGCAGAAGCCAGCGGGATCATATCCTGCTGTTCCGCAGTGATAGAGTATCTGCTGCTGATCTCCAACAGACGGCGGAGCAGCAGCTCGGTGATGATACGGATGTGCCGCACATGGGCGCCGCTTTCGCCGTTGCGGAATTCTACGATATGGCTCAGTACACCCACCAGCATATCCGTATTATTCTCACGGGCGCGGATCTGCTCAGAGACCATCTGCACCAGCCGCCGCTGCTTGGCGTACAGCTTGATGGTGTTGGTCACACGGCGGTACACGATACGAGCATCGAAGGGGCGATTGACATAATCACTTGCGCCCAGCTCATAGGAACGCCGGATCGTCGCATCGGAGTCCTCGCTGGAGATCATAATGACCGGGATATCCTCGATGGTGTGGTTGGCATTCATGGCTTTCAGCACTTCAAAGCCGTCCATAACGGGCATATTGATGTCCAGCAGCACCAGTGCAATGTTTCCGGCTTCTGCCTGCAATTTTTCCATGCATTCCCGTCCGTTTTCAGCTTCCAGAACATGGTAACTATCCCTCAGGATCTCTGTCAGCATCATGCGGTTCATTGCGGAGTCATCCACAAGTAAGATCTGTGACTTGTTCTGCAAAAGCTTTTCCAAAGCCGCCAGGTCATGCCCCGGAACCTCCACCATGACGGCATTCTTGCGGCACTTTGCCTGATACATCAGCCGGTCCGCCCGGCGAACCGCATTCTCCATCGGGTCGGTGATGGCCTGCATCGTTCCGCCGATGCTCAGTGAGAGGCGAAAATGCGAATAACCGGGTACAGTAGCCTGCTGCACGGCGGCTCTGATCTGCTCCAGCTTGGCTTGCAGGATGTCGCTCGGAATGCCGGGCAGCACCAGCAGAAATTCATCCCCGCCGTAGCGGATGAGCAGGTCCGATTTCCGGATGCAGGACTGGATAGCGTTTGCCACCGTTTTCAGTGCCATATCCCCGGCGTAATGCCCATAGGTGTCGTTGCAGATCTTGAAATCGTCCACATCCATCAGCGCGATGCCTGCGGGGCCGACGATACGGGATGCGACATCCTCATAGTAGCGGCGGTTGTATGTGCCAGTCAAGACATCGTGGTAAAGTTTTGCACGGTAGCTCTCTGTTGTTTCTTGAAGCTTTTCCTCGGCTTCGGCCTGCATCTTTTCCATGCTGGAGCGCTCGAGCTGCCATTGCAGGCGACCGATCAGCAGAATGTTCGCAGCGATGCCAAGGCCGATCACGATGAGCTTTTGAAGGTTCAAAGAGGTGTAAAGAAAAAAGCTGTGGTCGGTAGAAAAGAAAAACGCGGAGTACAGGAATGCAATGAGGCCGCTTACGATTCCTGCTGCATAGCCGCATTTCACGAGCACAGCAGAAAGAACAACAAAAAGCAGGATATTTGGATTTGGGATATGAAAATTCCAGACGATCAGGCAGGCGCTCAATTGGGCAAGTGCCGATAGCAACACAGGCTGGATTTTATTTGACTGTTGTTCCATACGCAATACCATCCAATACTTTGATTCATCATGATCGCTCTCTCACAAAAAAGGGCTGGGCCGCAAATGGACGGCCATGCCAGGTCGTGGGTGTCGGTCATCTGCGAAACCGTGCTTTTCCGCTATTTTTTAATGGGGAGGGGTAACGCGGAAGCGTTTCACCGTCTGTTCCAGTGCTGCAATGTCCACGGGTTTGGAGAGATGTTCGTCCATGCCGGCTTCCTTGCTCTTTTGCATATCCTCAAGGAAGGCGTTGGCGGTCATGGCAAGGATGGGGATGATCCTGCCCAGCGGATTTTCGCCATTGCGGATGCGGCGGGTGGCCTCCAGGCCGTCCATCACCGGCATCTGCACGTCCATCAAAATCATGTCGTACTCGCCGGGCTTGACGCTGGCAAAGGCATCCACGATCTCCTGCCCGTTGGAGCAGACGGTGCAGCTTGCGCCCTTGGATTCCAGCAGCATTTCCAGAATTTCGGCGTTGATGGCGTTATCCTCGGCGCAGAGGAACTTCATGCCGGACAGGGGAGAAGTTTCTTCTGCTTCCTCCGGCAGAGCCTGCACCTTCTGCGCATGATCCGACTCCGTATCAATGGGAAATTCCAGCACGACCTCAAAGCGGGTACCCCTGCCGGGGGCGCTCTCCACGCTGATGGAACCGCCCATCAGGTCTACGATGCTCTTGGTGATGGCCATGCCAAGGCCGGTGCCCTGCACCTTATTGGTGCCGGATTTTTCCTCGCGGGTAAAGGGGTCAAAAAGGGTCTTTTGGAACGCCTCGCTCATGCCGATGCCGTCATCCTGCACCACAAAGCGGTACCGGGCGAAGTGCTCGTTCCGGGGCAGCTCTTCCATCTCCAACCGGATATGCCCGCCCTTGGGCGTATATTTGACCGCGTTGGAGAGGATGTTCATCAGCACCTGATTCAGGCGGTTGGGGTCTGCCAGTACGTTTTCGTGCTGCAGATGGGTGTTTACCGTAAAGGTCTGGCGGCGCTGGCCTGCCTGCTGACGGATGATGCTGTCCAGCTGGCTGACCTGCTGGGGCAGGTTCATTTTTTCCACATTCAGGGTGGTCTTGCCGCTCTCGATGCGGCTCATATCCAGAATATCATTGATGATGCCCAGCAGCAGCTGACCGGAGCTTTCCAGCTTGCCCAGATGCTCGGCCAGTTTTTCCGGCTGGTGCAGCTCGTTTTTCATCAGGGTGGTAATGCCGATGATGGCGTTCATGGGGGTACGGATGTCGTGGCTCATGTTGGAGAGGAAGTCCGTCTTGGCCTTGCTGGCGCGCTCTGCGGACTGTAACGCCTCTGCGGCAGCATCCTGCGCCTGCCGCAGCTCATCGTTTACCTGCGTCAGATGGATGTTGTATTGTTCCAGACGGAGGTTCGCTTCTTTTTCGGCCCGCAGCTCTTGCTGCTGCTTTTGCCGCAGGAGAAACCAGCCGACGAAAACTGTTATGACCGAGAACACCATCGCAATGACGATGATGATGACCATGACGATGTTGACCAGCTTCTGCGTATTCACGGCCACATATTCTGCCGGAACAAGGAACGCCAGTGTCCACTGGGCGTTTTCCATCTGCTTCAGGGCGTAGAAATACTCAGTCCCATCCAGCACGGCGTTGGAATAGCAGGAGCCTGTGCGGGCAAGCCGCTCCTTTGCCCCCGCAAAGGAAGAGCCGTGCAGATAGGACATCCGAGAGAGGACGGTGTATACGTTGTGTCCCTTCAGCAGCTCGGTGTCATTGGCGTTGAACAGCTTGAAGCCGTCGTTATCCAGCACATAGACGCTGTTGTTGTTTTCGTAGGCGTCACAGCGGAAATAATCGTTCAGCTGGGTCATGCTCTGGGAGATGCCAAAGTAGCGCAGGGTGATCTCTTTTTCTCCGCTTTGCAGTGTGATGGGGGTGGAGAGCTGTTCCAGAAACACCATCCGGGAGTCGTCCTTGGTCAGCGAGTTGGAAACATAGCTGACCCGCTCCGGTGCGCTTTCCAGATAGTTCATTCCCCGCAGCAGCCCCATGCGGCCATACTCGGTATAATAATGTCCGGCAGTATCCACGGCTACCAGTTCGATCTGTTTTTCATGGTAATTGGAAAGCTCCGACAGCTTTTTCAGATAGCGGTAGAGGTCGGTATCGGTCTCCAGCGGGCTGTTGTACAAATAATTACACTGCACATCCACCTCGTCCCAGTGGGTGTCGATGACATCTTCCAGACTGCGGAACATCTGGTGGGTGACTTCCTCCATCTGGCTCAGCCGCTCATGGTAGACAAGGTTCTGGATGTAGGTCTGGCTCATGACAAAAAGGGTCAGGAGCGACACGATGATGACAAAGCCGAAGCCGCCAAACAGCCATTTATAGATTTTGTTGTTCACATCCGGTATCTCCTGTCCGTTTTGTTCAGCTCCATGCGGTATCTGCCCGGCTGATGGTGGTGTATGCGCCAAAGAAGGCTTTTGCGGCATCCATGCCCACCACGCCGCTGTCTGTGACCGTGGTCTCCGCAGCCAACTGGTCGCTCACACCGCAGATGGCCACCTGATAGGTCTTGCCCGCCTCCGGCTGCACCGGGCTTACCAGCACATAGGGGTAGCACTTGCCGTTGCCGTAGGCATCGTAACCAGAAGCAAGCAGGCCGCTGATCTGCTGCCCGGTCAGGGAAACGGTCTGGATGGTGCGGTTCCAGCCGGTGGGCAGAATGACCGAAAGGTCGTAATCCGTAATATCCTTGGCGTACAGCTTGGCCGCTACGCCGTGGTGGTTCTGATCGGTGGGGTTGCCGGGGATCCATGTGCTCAGCGAGACCAGCGCAAGGTCGCTGCCGGTAGCCTGTGCAAAGCAGCGCCCCACCAGCATGGCGCAGTCCTCCTGCGAAAGCTCCTCCGTAACGGTAGTGATGACATCCGGGGTGTCGTTCACCACACTGTCCTGATCCTCGTCCAGCTGACGGATGACATCCTCCATGGCAGCATTGCCCTTGATGAAATCCAGCATTTTAAGGCCGGTGGTCACGATGGTGTTTTCCCAGCCGGAGTAGATAAAGGGCGCGGTGTTGCCCACGTTCAGGGCATCGGCGATGTCGGCATAGTAGGTGCCGTCCGCTTTTGCGTCCTTGAAGGGCAGCAGGCTGCTTTTCAGCGCCGTTGCGGGCTGCAGAGCGCTGGTGCCTGCAACGGTGGAAAGCACACGCATCACCTTGAGCGCATCTTCCAGCTTCTGGGGGTCCTGCTCCAGCTTTTTATTCAGACCGTAGAAGCGGTTCACATTCAGCACAAAAACGTTCTGGGTGCCGTCCTCCGAGAGAAACGGCATCAGCCCGTATTTATCGGCGTTGCCGTCTGCCTCCACGATGCCGTTGGTGTTTCCGATCAAAAACAGGGTGTTCCCCTCGGTCATCCTCTGCCGGGTCACATTGTCGTCAAGAGCGTCGCCGGAGTCGTTCAGCATCCCGATGTCCTTCCACTTCTGGACATAGGCCATCGCATGCATCATGCCGGGGGTATTGCTGACATTTGCCTTACCGGACAGATAATCCCGCTGCCACAGCCTGCCGTCCAGTGTGCCGAGGAAATCGGCTTCCGCAATGTTGCACAGGTACTGGAAACCGTAGCCCGGATACTGGATCTGCGGCAGACAGAGATCGACCCCGGCTTCCTTTGCCTTTGCAGCCAGTTCTTCCAGCTCAGCGAAGGAATTGGGCAGCTCCCAGCCGTATTTCTTCAGCAGGGTCTTGTTGTAGGTGATGCCGTAGCAGTTGTAGGTCGAGGGCAGCAGGTAGATGGCACCGTTGTCGAACACGTCCTGCAGACGGGACTCCACATAGTTGTCGGTAAAATCGTAGCCGGAAAGGTCCAGCAGTTTGTCGGAGACCAGATCGGTCCGGGGGTCGTAGTAGGTCAAGGTGCAGACGTCCGGCAGGTCGCCCGCCGCAAACATATTCTGCAGACAGGTGGTGGTGTTATCGCCGCTGTAGGGCACGACCTCGATGTTCACTTCCGGGTAAACGCTGTGTACCTGCTCAATAAAGGCTTCTATCTCCTTATAAGGTGCCATAAAGGTGATGGCTTCGTGAGCATCGTCTTTTTTAGCCGTTTCGGTCTTAGTGCCGCCGCAGGCGGTCAGTGCTGCCGTTGCCGCAGTAATGCCGCAGACCTGCAAAAACGAGCGGCGGGAGATCTTTTTCATCATATAAATATACTTTCTCACATTTTCGGAAAGCAATACTGCGCAGGTGCAGTAGCGCAGTGCTGCCTTAGCTGTTCTTACACATCCCACAGGAACTCCGGCGCTTGCGGCCTGTCCGCACGGGGCTTTGCGCCGAGTTTCCATAAAATGACAGTATAATTGTACCATTGCGGCAAAGGCGTTTCAAGTTGATTTTGAACGTCTTGCAATATTTTGCATGAAAAATATGGAAAGTTCTGAATTTCGCTGACTGGAAATAGACTGAAGAGACACATATCACGACCAGATGGACCGAAAAGGGGGATTCGATGAAAAAAGCTCCTTTTATTCTGCACGAAAAATTTCGCTCGGACAACAACGAACAGCGCAAAGAACGGTTTCAAAAGGAATTTGAGCGATATATCATCGATGGATTGCTCAATGCCGTTCCTCCAAGCTCCTGTGCCTGATGCGGCATCCCTGAATTGGAAGGAGGGATGCGTTATGCTGCGCATGGATGCTCGTGTACAAAAAGAAGGGGGCAGATCATGAAAGCAGCAATTTATTGCCGCCTGAGCAAAGAAGATGAAGATAAAATTGGTGAATCGGAGAGCATTCAGAATCAAAAGTCGATGCTGCTCCAGTACGCTCTGGAAAACGGATTTGATATTTACCAGATCTATTCGGATGAGGACTATTCCGGCATCGACCGGAACCGCCCGGCGTTCAATTCGATGCTGCAAGCCGCAAGCGAACATCGGTTTGATGTGGTACTGGCCAAAACGCAATCCCGTTTCACCCGTGACATGGAGCTCGTGGAAAAGTATCTGCACGGAAAGTTCATGGAGTGGGGCGTCCGCTTCATTGCGGTGGTAGACCATGTGGATACCAACGATACCGCGAACAAAAAATCCCGCCAGATCAACGGCCTGATCAACGAGTGGTATCTGGAAGATCTGTCCACCAATGTCCGCTCGGTGCTTGACCACAAGCGGAAAGAGGGGCTGTTCATCGGCTCTTTTGCACGGTATGGATACTGCAAAGACCCAAATGCAAAAGGAAAACTCATCATCGACCCGGAAGCAGCCGACGTGGTAAGGCGGATCTTCTCCATGGCTCTTAACGGGATCGGCGCACACAAGATCGCACGCATCCTGAATGATGAAAAAATTCCAAGCCCAACGGCCTATAAGCAGCTGCATGGCATCCATTACCGCAGTGCATTGAAGAATACAAATGCGGCTCTTTGGAGCAGTCCCACCGTATATCAAATACTGCATGATCAGGTTTATATCGGAAATATGGTGCAGGGAAAGCATAAAAAGGTAAGTTACAAGTCTGAAAAGACGATTTGGCTTCCAAAATCGCAGTGGATCGTTGTAGAAAATACGCATGAAGCGATCATTGAGCGGGAAATGTTTGAAATGGTCCAGAGGATGATGCAGGAGCGCACCCGGAGCGGCGAGAAGGGAACGATCCATCCTTTGGCACGGAAAGTAGTATGCAGCTGCTGCGGCTGTATCATGGAGCAGACTGGCCGTCAGCCGAGAGCGGATGGAACACAAAGACGCTATGTTCGCTGCCGGATGCACCAGCGCGCACCGGAAGTGTGCGGCAACAAGACCTGTACCGATATGGACGCCTTGGAGAATGCGGTACTGGAACGTATCCGGGCGTATGCGGCAGACTATTTTGACCCTGAAAAAGTTACCCTTCCAGAACAGGATGACCCCATCCGGCGGCGAGAGCAGGCCAGGCGCGACGAGCTGAAACGGTTGAAGAGCGAAGCAGCCCGGCGGCGCAAGGCCATGCAGGAGCTGTATCTGGATAAGGTGTCAGGTTTAATTGATGCCGTTCAGTTTTCTGAGATGAACCAGACCTTTCTGGAAGAAGTGAAAAAGGCAGAGACCCGGATCGGTACATTGGAAACGGAATTGGAACAACAGCAGGAAGAGACCGGTGGAGTCCAGACGCAGAGGCAGCGTGTCCGTGAACTGGCACAGGTTTCGCAGCTGACCCGCGAACTTGTTGTGCTGCTGGTCCATCGGGTCATCGTCAGCCCAAAAGATCCGCTTACCGGAGAACAAAAAATCACGATCGAATGGAATTTCTGAGCCGGCAGGCAGTTCGATTGCCCCGCTGGGCTGTTTTCGTCAGCCCAGGTCGGATACACCTCACTGGACGCCACGTTGGCGATATACCTGCGGAACGAGACGGTGACGTTCCGGGCCGAGGCGGCGGGCCTGCCGAGATGGACGGTAATATTTTTCGGGATGATGACCCGGTCCAGCACCCGCGGCACACAGGCGAGGAACGGGTTCGGGCCGCTGCCGCCGTCGCCGGTGAAGAGGCTGTGGGGTGGGATGACGATGGGGACGTTGGGGGTGTCCCGTATCTCCTCGGTGTCGGGTATCATCTCGGGCTGGGCCAGCGTCACCTGCCCGGGAAAGACCTGCACGCCCTGGATGCGGACGGTGCGGTAGCCGGTCTTGGAGGCCACGAGGTCACAGACCGCGTAGGGGGGCTGCGT
>OAUA01000309.1_pt1 | contig 18245 bp, 9 predicted proteins | sample 1495081 | NCBI WGS metagenome assembly OAUA01 (sample SAMEA2579993, study PRJEB22360) | human gut metagenome | biome: human gut; feature: human-associated habitat; material: faeces | place: Denmark | collected 2008/2010
TTACCAGTTCCTCTGCCTGTGCTTTGATCTGGTTCATGTGTCTGGTCCATGCCATCCCGTCTGCCATTTTGTCCGGTGCCGGGTTTTTCTCCAGAAGTTCTGACATCAGGTTGTCTACTCTCTGCCTTGCCTGGCTGTCGATTTCCATCAGATGACTGTCCAGACGGTTCTGTAAGGTCAGAATGTTGAATCTGGCTACTTTGTGGTTTCTCAGATACTCTTTCCTCATCAATCCGTACTTCCCGATCGTTCCTCTCGTCTCCTCCAGACTGATATCCGGAATCTGGTACTCTCCATTCTGGCTGTAAGTGATCTCTCTCATGCTCTGTTTCCTCCTTATTTTCTCCTCTATCTTCTGTGTTCCTTGTTTTACTTTCACGAATTAACGTGTTAAATTCATTATAAGCTACTTCTTTTTCTTTTGCAACCGTTTTCAGATCTTTTTCCAAGTCATTCAACACATATCGTCCAATCTGCATCAATACCGGTCTGCTGATCTCATTCACAGAACTTCCAAGGTGTCCAATAACCTTTAACTGGTTAAAATCTGTAATATGACGAAAATCCTCTGCATCAAGATATTCCTGCACATCCAGTCCGCATCGGTTCAGTAACACATACCAGACACTGTTTGTCATCAGTTCCCGGAACTCCACTTTCTGATTCTGTTCATCCAGATCTTCCAGAAAAGTGCCGGCTACATCCATTTGCAGTTCGTCGAAAGCATCCGGCAACCAGGCCTGCACACTTTCTTCTGCCGCCTGGTGAAGAACCTCTGCTAATCCTCCCTCTGTTGCTTCCAGTGCCAGCCGCTCCTGCAGATAATCTGCCACCAGTTGTTCTCCTTCTGGATTAAGATTCCATAACTGCGGATCTCTGCCCAGATTTTTTACCTTATAAGTATCCTGCACATCAAAAACATATCGGAGTTTCGTTTTTGGTCCGGATGTGTTATCTATCAGGGCAATTCCTTTAGACCCCTTTTTAATCCATCGGTACATCTTCTGGTTCCAGATTTCCATGGATGCCACGGCTGTTGCTCCCGGACGCTGTGCATAGATCAAGAGCTGTTCCGGAAAAGTGTACCGGTACAGCCTGGATGCAGTATTTAGAAACCGCATCCATTCCTGCGGATTGGCAGCAACATCCTTTGCCACTTCCTCCGTCAGAAGTTCCATTGCATATAATTTATTTGCCATCTGTTACTCCCTTTCTTCTTCCCACTTTTCTTCTACAACATCGGCAATCCGTTCCATTGCCCTTGTCATAGAAGGAAAATTACTACTGTTACTTGCTTTTCCAATCTGATCAATAAGAAATTCCGGCATATCTGCAAGTGCTCCGGCAATCATAGCCTTTACCCGGATATCCTCCAGCATAAGAAGCTCTTTTACACCAAATTCTTCACCAAATACATCCTGATATCTCCGTAAGTCATCCAAAAGATATTCCGGTTTTAAATCTCTATCCATTTCCTTTCTTTTATCATCACCATATAAACACCAGTCCATATTCTTTTCTCCTCCATCTTCATAAAATTAGGGACTGCTCACACAGTCCCCTCAAAATCATCGTTATTTCTCGTTATAATACTGAGGCAAGGTCTTTCGCCCTATTCTTTGGGATTGTATCTGTCCCTTTTGCTTTGATCTCCGCCTTGGCTTTCTCCAGTTTTCCATGGATTCCACCTTTTGCTTCTGTTCTCCCAGTTGCTTTTTCTGCTGCTTTTTCTTTCTCCAGACGTGCTTCCCTGCGTTCGGCATTTTCCATAACTGCTGTCTTTCCATCACAGAACTGAACCTTATCCGAAAGCTGTTCCTGCCTCTCTACCTGCGTCTCATTGACTTCCTGTACCATGGCATTTAATTCCGGTACTTCAAACATTCCGTTATCAGGAAGAATCAGCACCTCATGAATTGAAGAGGGAAGAACAAAATAATCACTTCCCAGGCATTCACCGATCTGCTTACGAATATCTTCCTGCAGTAACAGTGATGCACCATTCATTTTTTGTGCATTTGAAAGACAGAACATTGGATTTTCCATTGCTTCAACATTCAGTTTTTCATTCAAAAGATTTTCTGCTTCTTCACCAAAAATCATGGATTTTATCATTTCATTCATGTCCATCAAAACAACACCACGATTTCTGTCTGCCGCCACTGCATCTGCCTGGATTTGTTCTGCTGTCACACCCCATTCATTCATAAGATTGACAGTAACCGGAATACTACCAATTCCTCCCTCGTTTTCTTCCACATTCACTGCGTAATATGCTGCAAAATCTCCATGTTCGGTAACAACTTTATCAGCCAGGCGTTCTTCATTCCATTCCCGGTCACAGATTCTCACCTGTAATTTGTCCTTCATTTTTTCATAATCCAAAATATCCGGAAGACCCATATTGATAAATGCCGCTTTGTCCTGCACTTCAATACGCATATCTGCCACATCACCCACACAGGAATCCAGATTTTTTCCATTGACATATTCCATATAAAGAGAATCCAGATATACCATCGGCACAGCTCTTTGATCACCCTGTGGAATTGAAATGCCAGTCAACCTTAATCCATTATTTTTTGCAACTTCTTCAATACGGATTTCTCCATTCTGATATGAATCCGGCAAATAGTCTTTTACATTATCTTTGACATATTCATAAAATTCTTTTCTGTTCATCATACGCTTTTACCCCTTTCTGATCATGTGATGGTTCATTCTTTTCCTGCTGACCATCTGCTCGGCTTTTTTCTGATAAGCCATCATTCTTTTTAAAGTTCTCTCCTGGTTCTTTCTTGCTTCCTGTCTCTTTTCCATTGTTTTCATCATATTTTTCTGTCCCTTTCTGTGAATTTTTGTATTTTAAAGGGAGCCCTGATTCAGGGCCCCCTTTACTGAGGATTACTGTTTTCTGATTTTCTTTCTGCTGATATAAAGTCCTGCCATGCCTCCGGTAGAGATAAGCAGAAGCAGAATCGGCAGCCAGATATTTGTGTTATCTCCTGTCTTCGGTGCATCTGATACCTTCGTCTCTTCATGGGACTGCGGCACATCTGGTGTGCTTGGTGTTTCCGGAACTTCCGGTTTCTCATTTGTCAGATTGAAAGTAACTTCTACAACCGGCGTACTGTCGTCTGCGTAGGCAAATGTCACTTCATGCTTGGTCTGATCCAGTGTGTATCCATCCAGTGTTTTTGTCTCCACCAGATAATACTTGATTGCTGTATCATATTTGCCGTTCTTGAATGCGGCAATCTCATACAGCTTACTCTCGGCATGACCGGCAGCATCTGTTTTTAAGGTTTCCAGGACCTTTCCTTTGCTGTCACGGAATTCAAATTCTACTCCTTTCAGCGGTTCCCCAGATGATTTATCTGTCTTATTGAGAATGACTTTTCCCTTGGCAGTATCATCTTTCATAACCACTTTCTGGATTTCTCCAGTATCCTTCACCTCAAATGTCACATCCGATGTCAAAAGATATCCTTTTGGTGCCTGTTCCTCTCGTAAGGTGTATCTACCAATTGGCAGTTTTTCAATATAGTGTGCCTCCTCTGTGGAAGTCCAGCTCTCTACTACCTGATCGTCCTTATCAAGAATCGTTAGTTTTGCACCAGGAATCTCTGTATCTCCTGTGATATCTGTCTTGCTGATCTGAACCTTGGTCACATCATCTTTCATCTCATGCTTCTGAATCTCAGCTGTATTCTCAACCGTAAAGGTAATGCTCTCTGCAGTAACATATCCGTCTGCCGGTTTTGTTTCCGTCATGGTATACTCATTACCTACAACAAGTTCTTTGATCACATGAGATTCTTCTGTAGAAGTCCATTCATCCACAACATTTCCATCTGCATCCGTCACTTTCAGGTGTGCACCTGGAAGTTCTTTGCCTGTGGTCAGGTCTGTTTTTGTCAGTTCCACTGTGGTCGGCTGATTTTCAAACGTAAAATCATAGCTTACTTCTGCCTGATCTTCTCCGGCATATTCAAAGGTAAACTCCTGCACTTCTTCCGTTGTCACAAATCCGTCCGGTGCACTGTTCTCTTTTACATAATATTTTCCATCTACTGGAAGATCTGCCGCAAAAGTGATCTGTCCTTTCTCATCGGTTGCTTTCTGCTCGATGAGGGAATCTTTCTCAAGCAACACATCTCCGTTTACATTTTTGATATCTTCACTGGTATAAAGGCCGAAGACGCCGCCTGCAAGAACACGGTCTGTATCTTTTTCTTTCTTCAGAACAGTAACCTTTACTTTCTGACGGGTATTCTGCCATTTTTCATCATAAGTGATTACCGGTGTGTCCTGATCATGGTAGGAAAGATCAACATATCTCGGTTCTCCATCCAATACATAGCCATGGGCAGTTTTAACTTCTTTCACATAGTATTTGCCTGCCGGGAGATTATCCATCTGTGCAATACCATTGGAATCTGTAGTAATAGTTCCTACTTTTTCATCTGCTTTGTAATAATCTTTGCTGACACCATCTGCCGCTTTGATATCTTCCGCAGCAAATACATCGAAAGTCACATCTGTAAGGCTTCCGGTTACATATTCGAAGAGATGCTCCACAGTGCCTTTTACATTGTCCAGAAGTGTCACTTTATCCAAAAATTCTCCATTTTTGTTGATGATTAAAAGTCCTGTCGGCACTTCATCTTTCATCTCTACCTTCTGAATCTCTGCGGTATCTTCCAGTGTGAACTTCACATCCGTTGCTTTCAGATATCCATACGGTGCGATTTCTTCACGAAGGGTATATTCCTCCCCAACGGTCAGTCGTTTAATCACATGTGGCTGGTCTTTTACAGAAGTCCACTGATCTACGACATTCCCCTCTCTATCAAGAACGGTGAGTTTTGCTCCATCCAGTTCCACACCTGTTGTCACATCTGATTTTGTAATTTCAACCGTTGTCGGCTGATTCTTCTTCACTGTTTTCAGTTTTACTGTCTTCACGTCCTGTCCCTGATAAGAAGCATCCAGATTCAGAACTTCATCGGAAGAAACGAATCCTGCCGGTGCCTTTAACTCTTTTACATAATACTGTCCGAGTGGCAGATCCAGCGTACAGGAAGCAATTCCATCTTTATCAGAAGTCATTTCCTGTAACAGGGTATCAGCGTTGACAATGACTTTGCCTTCTGCTTTGATATCATCTTTGTTATAAATGCCAAAGACTGCACCTTCTACCGTTGCTCCGTTTTCTGCATCCTGTTTTTCTACCTGGATTGCAACTTTCTGTCTGTCATCACCAACAGTCACTTCCTGTTCGATCACAGGTGTATCCTGATCTGCATAGACAAATGCTACATCCGATCTGTCATGGTTCAGAACAAATCCTTCCGGTGCTGTTTTTTCTACCACATAGTAAGAACCAAGCGGCAGGTTATCTGCAACTGCTTTTCCGTCTTCCCCGGTCGTTACCGTTGTTACCAGAGCATCTTTTGCATAAATCAGCTGTCTGTTTCCATTTTCATCTTTCTGATAATCCGGTGTGTAGATATTTTCCGCTGCATAGACGTTAAACTCTGCACCTTTCAGATATTTTTCTTCATAAACAAAATCCTTTTTGAATCCACTCAGCATCTCACCTTTTTTATAGATCGTCAGCTTTCCTTTTACCGGATGATTCTCGTAATCAACTGTGATAATGGCATCGCCGCTTTCTGAATCCATCTGATAAGCAGTGTTTGCATCAACAGCAATCTCCATATAATTCTTGTTGATTGTGTACCCTTCCGGTGCGTTGACTTCCTCAATCCGGTAATGTCCGATCTTCAGATTCTTCGGCATGATCAGATACCCCTGATTGTCCGTAAAATAGGACTTGTGGGTTGTTGTCACTGGGTAAGTTGTTACTTGCTCAACATACTTTTTATTATCCAGGTCATATACCTTAAATTCTGTTCCTGCAATCAGGACTGATTTCTTTGTTTCATCGTCTTTTTTCACAATTTTCAATTTTGCCTTGAACTCTTTGTCCAGAAGCACACGCCAGATCTGTGGCTCATTCGGATGGTTCTCTGTGATATTCACTTCAAAATCATCGACTGGCTTGTAATTGTGTGGTGTTGTTGTTTCACGGACAATATAGCTTCCAAATGGTAATGGAATACTGCAGGCATAACCTTTTTCATCTGTAAAAATCTCAGTAGCTCCGTTTTCTCCACTCACTACTGGTTTAGCAGAATCAAAATCATAGCTTCCATCTGCTTTCTTTGTAAGGGAAGATTTCAGATAAACTGTAAATCCGGCTCCGGATAACAGATCTGCATCGGTCTTTCCATTGTTGGCTGCTTTGATAATCTGGAACGGCTGCTTGATCACCTGTTCACTGGAAATGCATTCTCTTTTTACTTCTGCAGTCATATCACCTTCATAACTACATTCAAGATCATGTTCTTCTGTATCTGCCAGGTATCCGGTCGGTGGTGTGATCTCCTTGACGTAATATTTGCCAAGATATAAGCCATCTACAGAAGCCTGTCCTTTTTCATCCGTTGTAAGAGAAGCCACCTGTTCCCCTGCTTTATAAATCACACCGGTTGCTCCATCCGGATGCACGATATCTTCACGGGCATATAATCCGTAGACTGCACCTTTCAGTGTTGCATCGCCCTGCGGAACGGCTTTTCCTGTTTCTTTATCAACTTTGAATAAATTGATTTTTGCTGTCACACGGTCATTGCTGAAGGTATGGGCGAAAGATACGGTTGCTTCTTTATCATTGGTGTAAGAGAACTTGAACGTATACACGTCTTCTGTATTTCTTACATAGCCTTCTGGTGCCTGGTCTTCTTTTACGGAATAGGAATGATTGATAGGCAGATCTGCTGTGAATTTTGCCTTTCCATCCTCACCGGTAGTGGCTTTCTCAATCAGGGTGCCTTTCTTTACAACAACTACACCATCTGCATTTTTGATATCGTCTGCCGCATACAGGGCGAAAATACCACCTTCCAGCGGTTTCTTTGTATCTTTATCCTGTTTTACTACAGTGACTTCTGCTTTCTGACGCTCATTGTTGAAGGTGACATCCGCAAATACAACTTCTTTATTCTGTCCGGCATAAGTCAGCGTCACTGTCTTTTCTTCGCCGCCATTATAGAAGTTGTCCGGTGCTTTTGCTTCTTTTACCACATAAGTTCCTAGATGGAGATTCTTCAGGGTAACAGAGCCATTCTCACCTGTTGTCAGATTTTCTTTCACCAGATCACCTTTGCTGTACACTTTTGTACCATACGCAGTCACAATATCTGCTCCGGCATACACGTTGTAAACAGCATTTTTTTGTCTGCGGTTCTCATAATGGAATACGGTTCCACTCTCACTGACTTCTGCTCCGGTAAGCACCTGACCTTCTTTATAAACAGTAAGCTCTGCAAGCTGCTCCTTATTTTCCACGGTTACAGCTGAGGTCTTACTTGCTACCAGTTTTACATTTGTTGCCGTTGCATTTACTACATATCCCTGTGGTGCTGTGATTTCTTTCAGATAAACGGTATCCTGTGTCTTGATAATCGTAACAGAGGATTTTCCATTCTTATCTGTTGCAGGCATCTGAGTGATCAGCTTTGTACAAGCCTCATCGCTGTAAACGCCAAATACTGCACCTGCAAGATTGACATTCGCTGTATCGTCTTTCTTTACGATTTCGATCGTAGCCTGTTCAATCCATGAGACCTTTAAGCTTACATATTTTTCATCAGCAACACCTTCTCCAAATACAAATGCCAGATCCTGAACACTTGCATTCGTAGTCAATTTATATGCTGAATAATCTTTTGTAATACTTCCCTTCATTTTTGCAGAAAAAGTATCACTTACATCTCTTGTCTGTGTCAGAGGAGCTGAGAGATAAAACGTGGTTCCTCCTCCAATTGTTACGCTTGCACCTGCCGCACTTACGGTTCCAGTAGATACATTATGGAGCTTTACTCCTTTTGGTAAGTCCATTGTGATTTTCTGCTGGGAAGATGCGTTGAACTTAATGTTCTCCGTTCTCTGAACATTTCTATCTACATAAGCTTTTACATCCGGCTTTGAAAATGACATCGCTACATCTGGTATTTCCGGCTTATTCACACAATAATTATAGAGTTCTTTTGCCAAAGCCTCTCCTGTAGCATTGGTTCCGTAAAATGCATCACTGCTTCCGTTGGCATATGATGCAGCCATGTGAATGATGATGAATCTTTTTCCTTCTGAAAAATCCGTGTGTTTATTCGCAAAAAAGCTTTCGCTCCCTGCGGCATCTGTGCCGTAATAACACACTTTTGCTAACGCCTGATTGTCTCCAATCTTTGTAATTGTATAATTTCCAGATCCAGGTCCTGGCTTAGCTGGCTGTACACAATACGCAATTGCTCTGACGTTTCCGTAGCTGATATAGTACGGCTCTGTCAGATAGGTTCCAAGATTATAATCTGCATATCTATACAGTGGTCCTTTTTCAATTGTTACCTGCTGTGTACTTCTTGCTGAATAAGCTGAAACTGCTTCAAATGTTGCAATCTCTCCCTCTTCCATAGCATCAAGATCCACACCTTCGTCTCCTGCCTGTTCCAAAACATCATGAAGCTCTAACCCTGATTCTTCATCATAGGTATCCTGATTCTGTGCCTGCTCTACTAAATCATCAAATTCATCAGCGTCAATATCGGTAATCTCCGAGTCTGCTTCTGAATCCTCCGCTTCCTCTGTCTGCTGTTCACTGCCAGCGGTTTCTGATTCGGTCACTGCTTCACTCCCTGCAGTTTCAGTCTGAGCTTCTGTTGCTTTCTCACGCACAATCAGTTTTCGGCTGATCTGGTACTTCGGATGCTCCTGATTTACCGGTTCCACATAATAGACCGCTTTGTAAGTGTCCGCATGATCTGTCGTAAAATCCTCATCCTTGTCATTCTTTGCTTCCTCAAATGTGACTTTGACCTTGTTATCATCCTTGATTTCCAGTCCCGTGTAATCTGATTTCACATCAAATACACTGCCTGTTTCAATTTCATAATCTTTGGCAGTCACCACCTCATCTTCATCCAGAAGGTCTTTCACTTCCTCATAAAGTGGAGGTTTTTCCTCTGGCTGGATCTCCGCTGCATATGCCGTCATCGGAGACAGCACTGTACTAAGCATTGTCATGCCTGCCAGCAAGCCAGATACTACTTTTCTAAAATTACCTTTTTTCTTCATGCTAAGGTCCTCTCTTTCATATATTTGTATTAAAACAGACAGTCCTTAGACTGCCTGCAATACACTACTTATCGTTGTGGAAAAATAAGATTGAACTGTACATTTCCCTCTCCGGGATCGACCATCTCCACAGTTGCTTCATACTGTCTCCCTGTTTTTCTTGATACCAGATCCTTATAATGGATTTTTCCTTTAGACAGGAACTTCTTTGCTGCCACCTTATCCATCTTTTTTCCCTGGCTTGCAAGAAATTTATCATTTTTCCATAAGGTAAAAGCACATTTCCGGTCAGAACAGTAAAAATTTACTTTTCCTTCCCTGACATCTGCTCCACAGCGGGGACATTTGCCAATGACTTCTCCTTTTGCTTTTCCCTGAAACTGCTCTTTCTTTTCTTCTGAAATCCCCTGATATCTGGCAACCAGTTCCTGCATCAGCTCTGTAATCCCATTTAGGAATTCATCTGCTGTCTCTGTATTCTGGGCAATGTGATTCAATGCCATTTCCCACTCTGCTGTCATCTTCGGAGATTTAATCTCATCCGGCAGAACCGTAATCAGGACATTGCCATCATCTGTCGGCACCAGATTTTTCTTTTCCCTTTTCACAAAACCAGACTGAATCAGTTTTTCAATGATTGCTGCCCTTGTTGCCGGTGTGCCAAGTCCTTTCTTTTCTGTATCTTCGGTCAGTTCTTCATTCCCTGCACGTTCCATCGCAGAAAGCAGGGTATCTTCTGTGTACTGTTTCGGTGGCTGTGTAAAATGCTCCGATACAAAAGAATCACAGGGACCATAATGCTTGCCTGCCCAGATATCCAACTCCGGCTCTTCTTTTTCTGCAATGATTCCAAAGAACTGTTTCAGTTTTTTCTCAATTGTCTTGAACCCTTCCTGTTTTGTTTTCTTTGCATTGAGATAAAACGTATGATAATTGCAGGTAATCTGACATTTATGACTCTCATAAATATAAGGATCTGCAGTTGCTGTCAGAACCCTGGCACTGATCAAATACAAAATCTTGCGGCTTCGTTCTTTCAGTTCACCAATATCTGCTTTGGCTACTTCCATGGTTGGGATAATCGCATGGTGATCGGATACTTTCTTTGAATTTAATACCTTACTCACGTCCGGTTGATATTCCAGACCTTCAGCATAAGGCATTTTCCCAAATAACATCTGAATCAGAGTTTCTGTACTTTCTCCCATCTCATCTGTCAGATACTGGCTGTCTGTTCTCGGATAAGTGACAAGCTTCTGCTCATACATCTCCTGCACAGCATCCAATGTCTGCTGTGCGGTATAGCCAAACATTCTGTTAGCTTCCCTCTGCAGGGTGGTCAGATCATAAAGCTTCGGAGGGCGGACCGTTTTCTCTTTCACATCATCCTTCTCCACTTCGCACATGCGCTCCTGACACTCTGCAGCCACTTTATCTGCATCTTCTTTTTTCTGAAAATTCTCTGTGACCGCATCCATATCGTCAAATTTGATATGAGCCATATAATATTTCTCTTTGGTAAATTCCTTGATCTTCTGATTTCGATCCACGATCATGGCAAGTGTTGGTGTCTGTACTCTTCCAACTTTCAGATTCTGGTTATACAGAACGGAAAAAAGACGGCTCGCATTGATTCCCACCAGCCAGTCTGCCTTTGCCCTGCAAAGTGCTGACTGATAGAGACTGTCATAACACGAACCGTCTTTTAATGACGCAAATCCATCTTTAATTGCCTGTTCTTCCATGGAAGAGATCCAGAGTCGCTTCATCGGCTTTTTACATCCTGCCTGCTCATACACCAGACGGAAGATCAGCTCACCTTCACGTCCTGCATCAGTGGCACAGATCACTTCATCTACTTTGGAATCTCTCATAAGTTTCTTTAAGATTCCAAACTGCTTTTTCGTACCTTCCAATACCTTATGTTTCCAACATTCTGGCACAATCGGCAGATCATCATATCTCCATTTTTTATATTTTTCATCGTATTCCGATGCATCACATAATCCAACCAGATGTCCTACGCACCAGGAAACGATATAACCGTTTCCCTCCACGTAGCCATCTTTTCTTGTTCTGGCTCCAAGCACGGAAGCCAGTGCCATCGCAACCGATGGCTTTTCTGCAATCACTAATTTCATTTACTCCTGCTCCTCTTCTTCATCTTCTAGTACCTCATCATTGAAATCTTCATCTTTCAAAACTTCTGTCCCTGCATTTTCCTGTTCTTCCTGCTCATCTGCATCGTCTACCTCCCGTTTTTCTGACTCTGAATCTTCGGATTCATTTTCATCCTCTTCCATCTCATCTTCATCATCATATTCATGTTTCGGTTTGTAGACTTTCAAGTAATAACCACCTGCCGCAGCTCCAACAGCAACCAATCCGATCAGTAGATAAGTCCCTGCCAAACTTTTGTCTTCTGGCATCTGAATTTCATCCTCTACCTTATCTTTCTCATCTGTCTCTGTCGTTTCCGGCTTTTCTTCTTCAGCCTGTTTCTCTGGTTCTGCATAAACAATATCTACTTCCGGAAGTGTCACAGAATCAGAAAGTGTGAAGTTCATCAGGTCTTTCTCACTGACTTCGGTAAGGAAATACACATTATCCTGAGATTTTGAATTGTCGATGATCAGATAAAAAATCTTACCACTCTTAGTTGAAATGGTATAAAACTCTTTTGTGCCTTCCGTAGCTGTTTTGGTAACAGAATCTGCTGTCTCGCCTTCTTTATTAAGCTGTTCCTCAATACCTGTCACTGTCCGATCATCCACAGTTCCTTTTGCATCTGTTGGCTCAGAAGCCTGTGCATCCTGCGGAAGTGGTGAAGTCGTTGTTTTCTCAGTCCCAGTTGCATCTGCACTGGTCGTGGTTGCCATCGCACCATTGCTGTCACCTGAAGTTTTCTGTTTCTCTGCCTGCTTCTTTGCCCATTCATAATAAGGATTCTGCAACACATACTTTTCAGAAGTATTTCCGGCACCATCCGTTACCGTGATTTCAATCTGTTTTGTTGTAAAATCTTTCTGTGTCAGTTGCACTCTCAGCATTCCATCCTTCAGATCTGTATAAGTGGTGCCATTAACTGTCACAGAAGTAATGCCGGAAACGGTATCATTTCCCTGAATCGTCAGTACACCATCTGTCAGAGATGCAGAAAGCGTAGGCTTTTCTGTGTCATAACACTTAATAGAGCGATTCTGCTCATAGACCTTCCCCTCACCATCTGTCACACGCACATAGACCGTCTGATTACCAGTAATGGAAATACTTCCATTCCCTGTCACATCCTGCCAGCTTCCGTCTTTCCCAGCTTTCGCTTCAATTTTTGTGATAGAAAATCCTTCTGGCATATGACTGGCATCCACAGTAATTGCGACTGCCGTTTCCCCCTGTCTCCAGCCATCTGGCTTTTCAATCGTAATTGCGGGTGCTGTATTCTCTGCCGCTAACACACTCTGTGTCTGCAACATAGGCGATGTCAAGCAAAGAATCGTTGTTGCCGCAAGCAATCCTTTTTTCACGCTATTTTTAGATTTCTTCTGTTTCATCTTCTCTAAATTCATCATCAGACCTTGTTTCCTCCTTCTGTATTTCTACCCTGCCGGGCAGTTCATTTTTCATTCTCTTTTTGAAAGCTTCCAGCTCTGGAATGCTCATATCCATTGCACGGATAATTTTTACAATTTCCAGATTTTCCGCTTCTGTTTTTGCTATCTCCGCAGCCTTGAAACGCTTTAAATCTGCTTCATATCTGGCTTTGGATGCTTCCATTTTTTCCTTGGCTTTCTCATAATCTGCCGTTGCTTTTTCAAGACTTTTCATCGCTTCTCCTTTCCGGACGGCTGTTACACCGCCCTTTTCCTTACCATCGTCCGAATCCATAGAAATGACTCTGCCAGTATGGAGAGTTGATGGACGTATACTGCACCGGATGCCCACAATGGATCATCTGACCATTGCCCACATAGATTCCGATATGCGTTACCGGAACTCCTGCATCGTAAGTACCTGTAAAGAAGATCAGATCTCCTGGCTGTGCTTCTGACTGAGATACCGGCGTACAAATGTCATACAATCCCTGTGCCGTTAATCTTCCTGTATTCCTTACACCTGAATGTGTCAGGCAGTAACTTACGAATCCAGAACAGTCAAATCCACTTGGCGAATATCCACCCCACACATACGGTGTCCCAAGATATCTCGCTGCTTCATTTAACAAACGCTGTGCTGCTTCACTGGTATATTCATTGCCGCCAAATCCTGCCCCTTCTCCTGTTTCCAGATAAAAGATCGGGTTTAACCGCTCTCCATTTTTCAGAAGTTCAATGTGAAGATGGCTTCCTGTAGAATTTCCAGTATTTCCTACAAGCCCTATCTCATCACCTTTCGTGACGGATGCTCCTGCAGATACACTCCGGCTGCTTAAATGTGCATACCGCAGTTCATAGCCTTTACTGTCCTTGATCACAACATAATTGCCATAGCTGTCGTTATAAGCAGAAGTTGTAACCGTTCCGGTCAGCCCTGCCATTACTTTTGTCCCTTCCGGTGCTCCGATATCCATACCATTATGAAGCTGATTTGCTCCTGATATTGGATGAATCCTGTATCCATAATAGCTGGTCACACTGGAGTACCAGTTAAAATCAACCGGTGTTGCAAACATCTGCAAGTTGCCTTTTGTATCGTTGTAGGCACTGAACAGTTCTTTCTGGAAAAATCCCAACCTGTCCTGACAGATTGACATCAGGTTTCCACTATTTAAGGTGACATTCAGCACATCTACATCTCTTGTCCTGGTCACTTCCACTTCATTGCTTCCATTATCATCTGCCAGATAACATTCCCATGTTTGATGTCCATGTGCAGATGCTGCCGCATGACTGTCATAATAGACATCAAACTGTACACCGTATCTTGCGAAAGCTCCGGTATCTTCTACGGTATATTCGACACCATTCATAACTACCTTTGTTCCCATTGGTACAAACGGATTGGAAGCATCTACCGCTAAGGTATGATTGGCAGTTGGATATGCTCCACTGGCAGTCGGTCCTCCGCTCCAAATACCACAACAGATTGGGCAGTTGCAATAGCCACTGGTAACAACCTGTCCCAAAGATTCTCCAACCCTTACTGTCGCAGTCTCTGTCACAGTCTCATTCACTGCTTCAGTAGTCAGATGGTATTGCTCTGCAAACAACGCATCCAGTTCTGGCTTCACCTGCTCAAACGTAAACTCCTCATATTTTGCAGACAGGTAACTGATCAGGATAAACGGATCATGCTCTATCGGACCAATATCATAGCGGTACTCATCATGCCCCGGTTCTTCCGATTCCATGTTGTTGATCCGCTCCTGCAGATTAGCTTCCAGCTGTGTGTAATACAGTTCCGCTTCCCGGATTGCCTGATCCGATGACAGATAACTGGTTCCGGTATAAGTGATCACATTTTGTAAAAACACTGCAGAGCAAGACGTGACATTCGTTATGATCAGAAACATCAATCCGATCAGAACTGCTACACTGATATACACCTTCCGGTTTTCTTTAAAGAAGTTGGTGACTTTGCCGCCAATCTTCTTGATATAATCAATCGTACCTTTTGTAGCTGTTCCTACTGTCTGTTCACTTCTCTTCGCTTTGGCATAATCCCGTTTGATCTGTTGCTTCTGAATCTGTTTTTTCAGTTTCTTCTGCTCCTGACGGGCTGCAGCCTGTGTCTGTTTCTCTGCCTGTCTTTCAAGTCTGCTTCTTTTTCTGGATGCCCTCTGTTTCCTGCGTCTGGCACTTCTCTGTTCCAGCCGGTAAACACCTTCGCCGCTTTCTTCTAACTTATGGGCACCTTCTACCGCCGCATTATCATCTTCATTTTTGCTGATCTCACGGTGCAATGCTGCGGAAGTTGCACTTCCTGCTTTCTTGACAACAGAAGTTTTTTCAGTTTTCACAGATTCCCCTTCTCCAAACTTCAAGCGGGATTTCTTCTTTCCAGGAGCTTCCCCTTCATTTGCCTGATAGACCTGTGCTTTCTTGGAATGCTGCTTTGCTTCCTTTTTCTTTCTTGCTTCTTCATAAGAAAACTTTTTGGCTTTTTCTTTCTGTTTCTGATGGCGGAAATTGACTCCATCCGTATCCATCTGGTTCAATTTCTCCATATCTTTGTCATTTTTCACAGAAGCACCAGTTTCCTCATAAGCAAACTTCAAACGTTGTTTTTGTTTAGGCTTTTTGCTGCCACCGGTCTGATTTCTCCGGCTGTCTCCCCTGTTTTCTGATAGATCAGCACGTTTATCTTTCAGTCTCCCTAACTGTCCGACTTCGGATTTTTCTGCAAGTCTGGATTCTTTTCCGACTTCAGCACGGATTCTTTTTCTATTTTGCTGTTTACTACACTGTCCAAAATCCTCACTTTGCTTCTCTGTCCGTATCAGTTCCGGTGCATCTCTGGATTTTTGCACAGAGGGACGAATATTTTTCCCACTCCGTTCAGACTGGCGGGGAGACTTATCCACAAGGTTTTCTTCTTTTTCCCCCTGTTTTCTTCCCATCTGCACATCACTGGCACGGTTACTGACACGAACAGAAGATTTATCTGTCAGGTTTTCTTCCACCAGACCATCCTTGGTCATCTTCTGGACTTTCTTGTCCCTGACTTTCATTCTCTGTTCTGCCACTACTTACTCCTCCTTCTTCGGATACCCTTTCCCTGCCTGTAATAAGCAGAGAAAAGCGATGCCGAAAACAGCACCGCCACTAAAAGTTAATACATATGAAATTGCTCGTAACATTGTTTTCTCCTTTGATTTAACCTGCTTCGGAAGTCTCCTCTAAGCGAGTTGTCATGATTTTATAGAGGGAATTCTTCGGGAATCTGTCTACAAATGGGATAATGACATTTCCATAGAACAGAAGTCCTTCACCCTCATTGCTGTTGGTTACATAGGACAGCTGAGTTGGTGAGATATTCAGCTGTTTTGCCAGAATCTGCCTGTCTCCGGAAGCCTGGTTCAGCATATAAATAAAATCTGAATTTTCAAATATATTCTCGATTTCCCTGGAAGACAGCAAATCCTTAATATTCTGGGTGATGCCCGTTGGAATACCACCCCATTTACGGAATCGCTTCCAAATCTCCACGCTGTAGGCTGCAGTTTGTTCTTCTTTTAAGAGAAGATGGAACTCGTCCACATAGTATCTGGTGGATTTATGGGCAGAACGGTTCATCGTTACCCTGTTCCAAACCTGATCCTGGATGACGAGCATCCCAATCTTTTTCAACTGCTTACCAAGTTCCTTGATATCAAAGCAGACAATGCGGTTATTGATGTCCACGTTTGTCTGATGGTTAAACACATTCAAAGAACCTGTAACATAGATTTCCAACGAAGTGGCCAGTCGCTGTGCTTCTGGCTCTTCCTGTTTTCTCAGAAGGTTATATAAATCCTCCAAGATTGGCATCTTCTCCGGTACTGGATCGGCAAGATATTCCTGATATACTAACCGCACACAACGGTCAATGATGGTCTTTTCTACCGCTCCAGTCCATTCTTTCCTCCAACAATCAGCTCACACAAAGACAGAATAAAATCTGCTTTCAATGACAGTGGATTATCTTCCTCGGAATAGTTCAGGTTCAGATCCATTGGATTGATATACTGGTCAGATACTGGCGAAACCCGAACTACCTGCCCATGCAGTGCCTGCACAAGTGCCGAATATTCGGCTTCTGGATCACAGATAATGATATCGTCTTCCGTGATCAAAAAGCAGTTTGTAATTTCCCTCTTTGCTGAGAAAGACTTACCGGAACCTGGTGTACCAAGAATCAGTCCATTCGGGTTCTTCAAACGTTTCCGATCAACCATGATCATGTTGTTGGATAATGCATTCAATCCATAATAAAGAGCTTCCCCTTCCTGAAACAGTTCCTGTGTCGTAAATGGCACGAAGATCGCTGTTGAAGATGTGGTAAGCCCTCTCTGAATTTCAATCCGATTGACTCCCAGCGGAATACAGGACATGAGTGCTGCTTCCTGCTGATAATCCAGCTGTTTTAAGGAACAGTTATATTTCTGTGCGATTCCCTGCACCTGGAAAATATTGTTATCCAGCTTCTGACGCTTCTTTGCGGTATTCATTACCAGAACCGTCACAAGGAACATTCTCTCATTTCTGGACTGCAGATCTTCCAGCAGGTTTTTCGCCTCTTCTCCATAGGTTATAAGGTCCGATGGAAGCACGTCCATATCATAACCGGAACGTACCGCCCGTTTCTGCTCTTCAATCTTCATCTTATCCAGATCTGAAATCTTACTCTTGATCATCTTGATTGCAGAACTCTGGTCAATGGACTGGATATGAATGTTGACATTGATGCTGTCATCCACATCCAGGAAATCTGCAAGCATCCGGTCTGTAAGCTCCGGTGCCAGAATCTGCAGATAACTCACACTTCCCATCGTTCTTCCCATCAAAAATGTCTGATTCTTGGAAAAGTTAAAGGAAGTCGGTGCAATAAAATCTTTGGTCTTTAATCCTGTTTCTGGAAGCATCTTATACTGGAACTTAAATGGTTCAATCCGATCCTGGTTGAACACATGATACATAATCTCCAGCCTTTCCAGACCATTCAGGGAATGTGCCTGTGCTCCCAGGACCTTAAAGTTATTTAAGATATCTGTTTCGACTCTTTCAAGCCTTGGCCTTGCCACCTTCAGGCTTTCTGCTTCGATTCCAAAAGTGATATACTTTGTCTTCACCAGACCATTATTTCCCTTGGAAAGCTGATTCTTCAACATGGTACGGTATTCTTCACGAATGGCATTGAAGTCATCGTTCTGATCCGGAATGTCAATGCTTTTCTCAAATTCTGCCACATCCACCTGCTGATTGATAAAAGACAGCTGCACACTGATGGAAGAATCAAAGTAATTTAAGAAATCACAATAATTCTCAAATATCGTAGTCTTATCCTCATTTAAAGCAAGCTGATAGTTGATGTCATAAAACTGAATCGTCTTGGAGAAAAAGGTCTTT
>OAUA01000348.1_pt1 | contig 15607 bp, 13 predicted proteins | sample 1495081 | NCBI WGS metagenome assembly OAUA01 (sample SAMEA2579993, study PRJEB22360) | human gut metagenome | biome: human gut; feature: human-associated habitat; material: faeces | place: Denmark | collected 2008/2010
AATATGTCCCCGGATTTCCGGTAAATCAGATATTAATAACACTTATTTAAGAAGACAATTAATGTACCAGATTTCCCACTAATCCATAAGAAACAATATACATAATGACAGTTGCCATAATAATGCCACAAAAAATTGCCAGAGAGGACTTCTTAATATCAATTTCCAGAAGAGATGCAATCAGAGATCCTGTCCATGCCCCTGTTCCCGGAAGCGGAATTCCCACAAACAGCATCAGTCCCCAAAACTCATATTTCTTTACCTGATCACTTTTTCTCATTGCCCTGTCTTCCAATTTCATAACAAGTCCCCGAAAGAGTTTCGTCTTTTTTAAAACCTTGAAAATCTGTCTGATAAACAACAGAATAAACGGAATAGGAATAATATTTCCAACAATACACAGTGGAATTGCCTTTGCAGCCGATATCTTAAGTAAGGATGCTGCAAGCAATCCTCCCCTGAGTTCCAAAAGCGGAATCATTGAAATAATAAAAACTGCCCCTTCCGGTGAAATATATTGTGACAGATTCTGCGAGAACCAATGTACCAGTGCTTCCATAAAACCTCCTAACTTTTACTTCAGATAATCCTTCAAAAAATCAATAAATTTCTGCATTTCTTCCTTTGTTCCAACTGTGATACGAAGGAAATTGTCAATTCTGTCCTTCTGGAAGTAACGAACATAAATATGCTGCCCTCTCAATGCCTCAAAAAGTTCTTTCGCAGGACAGGTTTTATGCGTAGCAAAAATAAAGTTAGACATAGAATCCTGAAAAGAGAATCCCAGTGCCTTCAATTCTTTCTTTGTCCATTCTCTTGTCTCTATGATTTTATTACATGTCTCATCAAAATATGCTTTATCTTCAACTGCCGCCACACCTGCAGCAATCGCTGTACGGTCCATAGTATAAGAATTAAAAGAATACTTCACATCATTCAGGAATCTGATCAGTTTCTCATTTCCACACGCAAAACCAATTCTCATCCCAGCCATAGAACGCGACTTGGAAAATGTCTGTACGACCAGAAGGTTGTCATATTTTTCAATCAATGGAAGCGCCGACTGACCACCAAAATCCACATAAGCCTCGTCCACGATCACAATCACATCAGGATTATGGCGGATAATATCCTCCACTTCCTCCAGCGGCATCTCCACACCTGTCGGCGCATTCGGATTCGGGAATACAATTCCTCCGTTTTCTCTGAAATAATCTTCCTTCCTTATATGAAAGTTCTCATCCAGTGCCGGTCTCTCATATGGAATGCGAAACAGGTCTGCCCATACATCATAAAAAGAATATGTGATATCCGGAAAAAGAACCGGCTTCTGTGAATTAAAGAATGTAAGGAAACTCATGGCAAGCACATCATCGGAACCTACTCCCACAAAAACCTGTTCATCCTTCAGCCTGTAATTCTTTGCAATGGCATGTACCAGTTCTCCTGCTGTAGGATCCGGATAAAGTCTCATAGTATCTGTATCCATCTCCCTCAACGCCTTCTCCACTCCAGGTGCCGGCGGATACGGATTCTCGTTGGTATTCAGCTTGATCATATCCGGCTGATTGGGCTGCTCGCCTGGTGTATATGGTATTACTTTACGTATATTTTCTTCCCATCTGCTCATTTATCTGATTCCTTTCATGTTTTTTATTGTTTTTCACTTTCGTCAGTATAACATTAATCTCTATTTTCGTAAATCAACTTTTTGCATTTTACTGATTGACAAACCCACTTTGCAAGTTTATAATAGGCGGCAGAAAAGATAAGAAGGATCAAAACGTTGAAGAGAAGAGTACGCTGAGGAACGTTACAGAGAGAAATGTATACCGGTGCAAGCATTTCATCGCGAACCAGCCGAAGACCACCTCTGAGTGACTTTAATACAGTCCGGTGATTCCGTTACCATCGAATGAAGCGGTTCTGATCAGATGATTTATCCATCAGTAATGTATCAGAACAACCGGGGTGGAACCGCGAGTAATGTTATCTCGTCCCCTACAGTATTTAACCGTACTGTAGGGGATTTTTTTATTCTTTCTTTTACCCCTTCGCAGTACAAAAAACTGTTACTGTTCACTCCGTTCTCAACAACACGCTCCGTGGGATATCAACAGTGAACAGCAACTATAACAAATCCATACTAACGTAAAGGAGATAATCATCATGATCGTAACATTAAAAGACGGCTCAAAAAAAGAATACGCTGAAGCAAAATCCGTAATCGACATTGCTTACGACATCAGCGAGGGACTTGCACGTGCTGCCTGTGCAGGAGAAGTAAACGGAGAAGTTGTAGACCTGAGAACAGTTATTGACAGTGACTGCGAATTAAACATCCTGACAGCAAAAGATGAAAAAGGACTTGCAGTTCTCCGCCATACAGCATCCCACGTACTTGCCCAGGCAGTACAGACCTTATTCCCGGATGCAAAGGTTGCTATCGGACCTTCTATTGATACAGGATTCTACTATGATTTCGACTGCCCTCCATTCTCCCGTGATGACCTGGATGCAATCGAAAAAGAAATGAAAAAGATCATCAAAAAAGGCGCTAAGATTGAACGCTTCACAAAATCAAGAGAAGATGCCATCGCATACTTCCAGGAGAAAAATGAACCATACAAGGTAGAACTTATCGAAGATCTTCCGGAAGGCTCCGAAATCTCTTTCTATTCCCAGGGAGACTGGACAGACCTCTGCGCAGGTCCTCACCTTATGAGCGTAAAGGGTGTAAAAGCATTCAAGCTTCTCTCCTCCTCCAGCGCCTACTGGAGAGGCAGTGAAAAGAACGCAATGCTCACACGTATCTACGGAACAGCTTATGCTTCCAAGGATGAGTTAAAAGAACATCTGGAACAGATGGAAGAAGCAAAAAAACGCGATCACAATAAACTTGGACGTGAAATGAAAATCTTCACAACTGTAGATGTAATCGGTCAGGGACTTCCACTTATCATGCCAAACGGTGTAATCATGATGCAGGAGCTTCAGCGCTGGATTGAAGACGAAGAAACAAAACGCGGATATATCAGAACAAAAACTCCGTTAATGGCAAAGAGCGACCTCTACAAGATTTCCGGACACTGGGATCATTACAAAGAGGGCATGTTCGTTCTCGGCGACGAAGAAACAGACAAAGAAGTATTTGCGCTTCGTCCTATGACATGCCCATTCCAGTACTATGTATACAAAGCAGAACAGCACAGCTATCGTGATCTGCCTCTTCGTTACGGTGAAACATCCACTCTGTTCCGTAATGAGGATTCCGGGGAAATGCATGGTCTGACACGTGTGCGTCAGTTCACGATCTCCGAAGGTCATCTGATCGTAAGACCTGACCAGATGGTAAAAGAATTTAAAGACTGTATCGCACTTGCACAGTACTGTCTGCAGGTTCTTGGTGTAGAGGAGGACGTAACCTATCACCTTTCCAAATGGGATCCTAACAACAGAGAGAAATACATCGGTGATGCAGAAGTGTGGAATCAGACAGAAGCTCATATCCGTCAGATGCTTGAAGAACTGAACATTCCATTTACAGAGGATGTTGGAGAAGCTGCATTCTACGGACCTAAGGTTGATATCAATGCCAAAAATGTATACGGAAAAGAAGATACAATGATCACGATCCAGTGGGATGCTCTTCTTGCTGAACAGTTTGATATGTACTACATCGATGAAAATGGTGAGAAACAGCGTCCATACATCATCCACCGTACATCCATGGGATGCTATGAGAGAACACTGGCATGGCTGATTGAGAAATATGCAGGTATGTTCCCGACTTGGCTCTGCCCAGAACAGGTTCGTGTAATTCCGATCTCTGAGAAATTCCACAACTATGCCGCCAAAGTGGAAGCACAGTTAAAAGAAAACGGAATCCGCTGCTCCGTTGACCAGCGTTCCGAGAAAATGGGCTACAAGATTCGTGAAGCACGTCTTGCAAGAGTTCCATATATGCTCATCGTCGGTGCCAAAGAGGAAGAAGAAGGCAAGGTTTCCGTAAGAAGCCGTTACCTCGGTGATGAAGGAATGAAAGACCTTGGTGATTTCCTTGCAGCGATCAAAGAAGAAATCAAGAATAAAACAATCCGCAAAATTGAAGTACAGGAAGAGAATAAATAATCTTCCCTTTCAGATAAGTACAGAAACTGTTATTTCTGTTAAAAACAGGGCTGTCGTCAATGAACTTTTGGTTCATACGACAGCCCTGTTTTATTATTCTTTCACTTTTTCCTCAAAATATCAGCATTTTAACCGAATCAAATAAAAGAAAACACTTCCCGTGCTGATCGCACAGCTTCGAAGCGCAGACTTTCTGAAATTCGACATGGGACAGGTGTATGTAATGATCGCCTTTTCCATCTTCCCGGTCATCATTGTCTACATTCTTCTTTCCAGATTCATTGTAGAAGGTGTTTCCGCAGGTGCGGTTAAGGGTTAGATGCTGATACAACAAAAGCTGTCTGTTCCGGATGCAAATACATCCGGAATCCAGACAGCTTTTTTAATTATTTGCAGTACTGTTCTGTAATGATGTTACTATTTACAGCTCAGAGTTTTATTTTCTTAGATCTCAGCCAGTTTCAGCAGATCCGGGATCTTGGATTCCCATCCAAGTGCCATGATATGTACACCCTGACAGTATGGCTTGCACTCTTTGATAATACGTGCAGCGATCTCAACACCTGTGATACCTGCTTTTGTCTTTTCTTTGTCTGCTTTCAGTTCCTCGAGCATCTCGTCCGGAACATGAATGCCGGCAACGTTGTTGTTCATGAATTTAGCCATTCCAGCGGACTTCGGAATGATGATACCAACCTGTACAGGTTTTCCGAACTGTTTTGCTTTTTCCATGAATTTGATGAATTTCTCCGGCTCAAATACTGCCTGTGTCTGGAAGTATTCTGCACCTGCAGCTACTTTTCTTTCCATTTTTGCAAGCTGTGCGTCAACGGAATCGCTGCATGGAGATACAACAGCACCCTTGGAGAATTTTGGCGGCTCACCAACCAGTTCGTTTCCGCCAAGATCCACACCGGATTCCAGAAGCTTCACTGTGTGAAGAAGGGATACGGAGTCAAGGTCGAATACAGGTTTTGCCTGTGGGTGGTCACCCATCTTTGTATGGTCACCTGTAAGGCAGAGGATGTTGTCAATACCCAGCATTGCAGCGCTGAGAAGATCAGACTCCAGAGCGATACGGTTTCTGTCACGGCATGCCAGCTGGAAGATCGGATTCATGCCTGCATCCTTGAGAACTTTACACATTGCAAGAGATCCAAGACGCATAACAGAAGACTGGTTATCAGTTACGTTAACTGCATGAACATCCTTGAGGTATGTTTTTGCTTCTTCTACCAGTTCATCTACGTGGATTCCTTTTGGCGGTCCTACTTCTGCAGAAACTACAAATTCACCACGGTCGAATAATTCTTTCATTTTCATTGTACATTGCTCCAATCATTATAATCTATTTTAATTCATCGTCTGTTGCAAAGTTATGAATCTGTGTCGGACATTTCAGCGCGTCAAGGCGTCCGATCTCTTTCAGACGTCTGTAGATGCGTTCCCATCCACATTCCATTTCGCTGTCCACTTCACATTTACCGTTCTTGGAACCGCCGCACTGGCCATTCACAAGGCTCTTTGAACATGCTGTGATCGGGCAGATTCCGCCTGTCAGGTTCAGGTAGCATTCACCGCACTGGTCACATTTGTACTCTAACGGTGTCACGCCCTGGAAACCTGGTACCGGGTATGTATCGCAGGCTGCACAGACCATCTTATCTTCCAGATATTCTGAAACGGTCTGTACACCAACACCGCAGGAGAATACCAGAACCAGATCTGCTTCCTGGATCTTGCTCATATGTTTCTTAAGACGTAATTCCATATTTTCCGGATTACAGATGTAATCAGTTGTCATGATTCCTGTCACATTTCCTTCAGCTGCAAGTTCCTTCTGAAGTCGGGCAGCTTCTTTTTCCGGAAAACGAACTTCCTTACATCCATGACAGTTGATAATGAAAACTTTCTTTCCGGCTGTCAGTGATGTAATCGCTTCTTTTGCTTTTAACTGGGTAATCAACATATTACTTCATCCCCCTTACTGCATTTTTTCCGGCTTTGATACTGTTAATGATCGGAATCTTGGAAGAACAGATATACTGACAGCATCTGCACTCAACACAATCCATAACGTTCATGTCTTTCATGCCCTGCCAGTTCTCGTCTTTCGCATATTTCACGAAATACAGAGGTGAAAGCTCCATCGGACAGACATCTACGCAGCGTCCGCACTTGATACACGGCTGTTCTTTTGTCTCATCCGGTTCAACGGCAATGATACCATTGGAGCCTTTCATCATCGGTACATCCAGTGTGTTCAGAGGGAATCCCATCATTGGTCCGCCCATCTTAACCAGAACATCGTCATCTGTAAATCCGCCGCAGTAATCGATCAGCTCTCTTACGCTTGTACCGATCTTGATAACGAAGTTTCCAGGATTCTTGATCTTCTCGCCTGTTACTGTAGCAACACGCTCAACCAGAGGCATTCCTGTCTGGATCGCATCGGAGATTGCTTTTACTGTACTGATATTATCTACTACAACGCCGACATCTGCCGGAAGACCGCCGCTTGGAACAATTCTTCCCATAACTCGCTTAATGAGAGTTTTCTCAGCGCCCTGCGGGTATTTGGTTCTTGCAACAAATACTTCCATGTTTCCGATGTCAGCAACTTTTTTCTGCATTAATTCAATGGCATCCGGCTTATTGTCCTCGATAACGATGATACCCTTCTCGGCACCTGTTGTCTTAAGGACTGCTTTCAGGCCAAAAATAATGTCATCTGCATACTCAAGGAGTACTCTGTGGTCTGCTGTTAACAGAGGCTCACATTCACATCCGTTGAGAAGGATGGTATCTACCGGTTTTGCAGGTTTAAGTTTGACACAGGTCGGGAAACCTGCACCGCCCATACCAACGATTCCGGCTTCACGAATGATATCAATGATCTCATCCGGAGTAAGATTGTCAAGATCACCATGTGGCTGTACGGATTCGTGCAGAGTATTTTTTCCATCCGATTCAATAACAACAGCCATCACTTCGCTTCCACGTGTGCCATGCATACGCGGTTCAACAGCAACTACGGTTCCGCTTACGCTGGAATGTACCGGAGCACTGATAAATCCGGCAGCTTCACCGATCTTCTGACCAACTTTTACAGTGTCACCAACCTGAACGATCGGATTAGCCGGTGCGCCCAGATGCTGTGACATGGAGATTACAACTGTCTTCGGATCCGGGAATTTCTTCAGAGCGATGTGCTCACTGAATTCCTTGCGTTCTGACGGATGAACACCGCCGTAATATCCGTCCAGTCTTTCTTCTCTGATGGACTTCACATAGTCGTTGATCACTTTGAAATTAACTTTGGAGAAATCACGAACCTGTACAGGCTGGTTTAAGAATTCTTCCAGACGTCCCTGTTTTGCAAGTCTCTGGTAAATCTTCTCCCATGCACAGTCTTTATTCGGATCTACTTCGCATTTTCCATTCTTTGCTCCACCGCACTGTCCATTGACAAGACTCTTTGAACAGTCAACGATCGGACAGACACCTCCGGTAATGTTCAGATAACACTGCGCACATGCGTCACAGCTCTTCTTGGTAAGTGCCATGCCATGATGACCTCTGTAGTTAAGGGTGTTGCTTGCAGCAACTACCGGCTTACCTGCCAGATCCGCAACGGTCTGAATACCAAGGCCACAGGAAATTACTACTACATTCTCTGTACCTTCCGGAATCAGATCCTGTAATTTTCTTTCTGTGTGCATCTTGTTGCATAAGAAATCAAATTTTGCACTGCCTGTAACATTCTTTCCCTGATCTGCAGCGAATTTCAGAAATTCGTCACAATCCGGTTCGTCAACAGTTTCAAATTCTTTGAAACATTTGTTGCAGGCAATCACAAACAGGTTGTCCTTACCGTCAAGCACTGATGCAAGTTCATCACTGCTTTTCAGTTTGTACTTAGTATAGTTTTCCAATTGCTCACCTTCCTCACGATAAAATTTTATCCTTATGATATCTGTTCTTATCCGTTCCCTCCATCTCTGCACTCAAAAAAGGGCTAATAAAACCAGATAAATAAGTTCAATACATATACCTTATTAAATGTAACATAAAATGCACATTTTATCCAGTTTTATTAGCAAATTTTATAAATTTCTTCTATGATTTCATCCTAAAATTCTATGAAGTGCAGATATTTGTACTGTAAAGGATGTGGAATCAGTAAATTGTATACAATATACCACATTCTATAGCAACTATGACGATTCAGCACCTTCACACAGTTACGCTCTCAAACTCAAATCTTTAGAAATCGCCTTCGGTGATGGAATAATTACTCTCCATACAAGTAAATACTAATGCAGGCTTCAAAAAGATATGATATAATTAAAGAAAATATTTGCAATATCCCCCAACCACTCATTTATCAGAAAGGAGCGTGTTTACATGAAGAAGAAAATCCAACAAATCCTGTTGACGTCACTGTTGTTTGTATTCTCAATACTGATCATATCAATCCCGACTCAGGCTGCCAAACCTGCAGCTACAACCGTTAAATCCAAAACTTCCTATTCCAATTCCAAAGAATCCATGACTGTAAGAGGACTGGATGCAAAGAAAACAGTAGTCTGGAAATACGTTACAAAGAAATATACTGCTACAGAGCTTCCAAGGACAAAATGTATTGTCCGCAAGGATAAGGTTTATGTTTTTGAAAGCTCAAAAATCGTCGTACTTCGAAAAAAAGACGGAAAACAGTTATGGACTGCAAAAAAAGTCAGTCCTGCAGGACACCTTTGCAAATTTGACAAAAATGACAATCTATATGTAACCGGATACTACGATAACTATGTTTACAAAATATCCACAAAAGGAAAGATTCTCTGGAAAACAAACACATCCAAAGCCAATAATTACTGGCCATATAAAATAAACATTTCCGGTAATCAGATGACCATCCTGTATGAAATGAATAATAATGATGATTCATCAGAAAAAACTCATAAAATAGTTTTTAATATAAAAAATGGTAAAATACTGAAGTATTCCTAGATTACAGCTCATAAAAATAGCGGCAACACTGCCGCTATTTTTGATTGAGCACATCTGTTTCTTTTATTCTCCTTTTTATGAACACTTCTGATAATCCTCTCTCAGTACTTGTATCATGAGTTAAGACGCTGTCCGCAATATTCACAATTGCTCAGACGTCCTTTTATTACCTGATTCTTTGCACCGCAGCTGGTACAGGTAACTGTAATATAAATCTTTTCATTTACACGTCTGTTTGGTGCAGTAATCATAATATAATTTCCTTCTCTGTCTATCTGGATATTCCGGATATATCCCCTGGCAATAAATTTTTCCAGTTTTTTTACTGCACCTTTTCCCAGCTCCTGCTCAAGTTTCTCAAATGAGACCGTATTCTGGGCATAAGATTCAAACCAGCAGGCAATTTCCCTGGCTTTTTTCTTCCGTAATGCTTTCTGAACTTCCCTGAAAGTCGGATATAAAAATAACAGACAGAGCCAGAATCTCTGTTGCTGCCATTCCCCAGCGTCCTTCACCAATATACTTCTCCGATGCACCAATAGCTCCCAGGGATAAAAGCATGCAGAAGCCACAAAGAACCCACTTCAGTTTTCCCAACACCCCTGCTTTTTTATTTTTTTCTGTCAAAAAATCATTCATGTCTGTTTCCTCTTTCGCTGATTAATCAAAATTCTATGATATATTGGTGAAGCTTCTGTCAGCCTGCCCCCAGCAGAAGCCATGCGTCACCTGACGGATCATAATAATAAACCACATTGTCTCCTACTGCATAATAATGTTCTTTTGTAAAATGATCCTCATGATCCGTTCCCAGAACAAATACCGGACAATTTCTTCCTTCAATGTACTCATCAGTGCCTGTATACCACAGAGACATTCCAAGACCAAGGTAATAGCTGACTTCATCTGTCTCAGAAAGCTGTTCTCTGGCAATCTTTATATTCAATGCTGAATCATGCTCCGGATTACACTCTGGATCGTACTCTGACTCATACACGGGATTATATTCCGGATCATACTCATCCCAATTATAATATATGGAGAAATCATAGCAGTGGGTTTCTGCTGCAAGATGTCCATCCTTTAACGACACCATAGGATGGTATTGTATACTCATATTCTGCTTCTGTACAGAAACCATCACATTGGAATGAATCTCACTCACATTGCAGCGCAGGATAATGATTTCATTCTCCTTCCCTGTATAATATGGGGCGTTCAGATCATCCAGATATTCCCCTTCTTCCGTAGGCTGAGCCGGATAAACGCTGACCCTGCAATCATCCCCCGGGACAATGGCATAAATTTCATATCCCCCTGCATCAACCACTGTTCCATCCTGTAAAAAAGGATACGCAGCTGCCACTTCTCCCTGTCTGGTATATTCAAGTATCTCTGCTGCCTCTGCACCTTCATAGGTATATCCCAGAAATGCCATTCCGGCCTGACATTCATTTTCCCTGATAATGTCCTGCAGAATTGCCAGATTCTCATCTGCCCCAGGTGCTCTGGCAAATACTTCTCTCATACCTCCGCCATGGATACCAACAGAAAACAGTACCGCACAAACACATACAGCAATCGAATATTTTTTCATACTCTCATCTCCCTTCTTATCAAGCGGATATTTGCACTCCGCTTCGCTTTCTGCTCATAACAGAATAACTTCGCAGTTTATCAGCTTGCTATTTTAACGTAGTTACGATTAGCTTACTTTCCAGTGCCGCCGCTATCAAATCTTCTTTACCGCTGTATCCTGCCCTGGCGATCATTTCCTGAAAATTCCATCTCACCCCGGAGGTAGAGCATTTCATTTCCCGCGCAATCTCTGAATATGACATTCCACGGATATACAGGCGAAGCATCTCAAGCTGCCTGGGACTGATATCGCCGCTTGTGATCCAGTTAAGCTCCACCTTCGGTGTCACATCCGGAAATACATGCTCACCATTTAAAGTTCTGTGGATCACACTCCGTATTTCCTCTTCCCCGTGATCCTTATACCAGAGACTGTCTGCGCATCCACTTTTTGCCCTCTCCAGCACCTTGGGATCAATCAGGGAAGTAACGATCAATACCTTTGTATAGGGATACTTCTCCCTGATCTCTTTTCCGGCACTGAGCCCATCATGATTATGAAACGTCTGCACATCCATGATCACAAGATCAATTGCCGAATAACCACAGATTTTTACAGCTTCACGTGCATCTGACACTGTCTGGACATGTCGGAATTCCGGCTCCTGCATAATAATATATTCAAAATACTTCTGCATGATCTTTTGATCTTCTACTATCAGTATCCGTACCATCGAATCCCATCCTTTCTGCCAGAGGCATTTTCAATATCAGACAAAACTCAGGGGAAAAAGAAACCTGCATCCTGCATTTTCCTGATTCAGCTGCCTTTCTCAGTGCAGATAAACCACCGCCTTCTTCCGCATTTTTGTCAGGCACCTCTCCATCATTGGTAATCTGAACAGTATATTCATCTGCATTTTTGTCTATCTTCACCCAAACAGTACTGCCATGGGCATGTCTGGCACAATTTGTCACACATTCGCGGATTGCCCTGTCTGTCAGCAGCCTGTAAGATGGATGCATGGGAAAGTTCCCACTGATCTGAACTGAAATTCCAAGCTCTTCTGCATGTCTGATCGTATCCTTATATACTTCTTCCATACTCCCAACAGCAGAATCGGTAAGAATATAAACCAGATGTTTCAATACAGACAACTGTTTATCCATTTTATCCGGGTCTTCTTTTCTTTCCAGTATTCTTCGTATTGACAGAAGGCTTCGTCCAAAATTGTCATGAACCTGCATTTTCATGACAAGCGTCTCCTGCTCTCTGATTTTATCTCCGATTTTTTCGTACATTTCCTCCAGCTTATGATTCAGGATTTCCAACTTTTCATTGTTTGCCCTGATCTTTTCACCATTGTAATAAATTTCTGATACATTAACTGCCACTGTCTGCAGATATCCTGCACAATCCGGTTCCTGCAAACCATATTCCTGAAACATCCAGACGGAACCATCAGGAAAATAAAACACATTACTGTCTTTGCTCAATCTGCAAAGACCTTCCGATTCAGGTTCCCCATTCATTGCTTTCCTTAATGCCTCATAATCCTGCAGATAAGAACCTGTCATGATTCTGCTCAGCTCCTGCATCTTGGTATTACACAAAACAATCCTTCCAAAAGGATCCGAAAAACAGACTCCACAGGGAACGTCATTCACAGCCTCATTCACAGACCAGTAAGATAGAGAATGATGATATCTGCGTCTCTCACTCCGGATTGCCCAACAAAGATAAAGCAATAATCCTATAACCACCGTCATTAAAACACTGATCGGATAACCCTGAAGCATTGGCTGATAGGAACTTTCTCCCAGACAATATCTGTGATCATTCATCAGAACGCCCATGAACATAAAAGAAACAGCAAAGACAGCCACTGCCGTCACGGTTTTCTTTTTCCCGGAAAAGCAGGTGATTCTTACCAGCAGGAGAATTAATTCCAGAATCATACAGATTTCAAGAAGAATCATCAGAAAATCCTGCATTGCCATACTGCATTCCACAAAACTGAGCATCTTCCGCCTCTCTTTCTGAAGACGATACATCTGATAAACCATTCGTTTTCATCTTCCTGCTGCACTTTTAATTCCGGCCTTTCCGACATGAATCCACGCAGATCCGCCTCTGATACAATATGAACTGAAATCCGCAGAGCATCATCAATCTGCGACACACGGTAAAAAACAGACTGCATGATATCAACCAACCGTTCCGCAAGCCATTCAAAGGTGTCATAGCATTTTAGTATATCATCTGCATTCAGCTGCACATCCACATTTTCCACGTAGTAAGCAGCCCGGATCCTGCATAATTTTAAGCTGTCACAGGATTCTGCCAGGCTTTGTCTGAGATCTTCCATTGTAAGCAAATTTCCATCTGATGCATATTGTGTCAGCACCAGATTCTTTTTCCGCTTCAAATACGTACCAACAACTACAATTTTACCGAGAATCCAATCATATTGTTCCCTTGATTCTGTCCGTTCCAGCTCATCCATAAACTGTGACAGCAATTCCAGCTGACCGGCAGTCTGATTCTGTATCATATTTAACAGACGGTTCTGTTCTTCTGTCTTTCTCCGCTCAGCCTCTTTCTGATAAGCTTTCTGTAACAGACGGTTTCTGGCAGTCAGTTCCTCCTGCTGTTCCCGAATATCCTGATACTGATCCAACAGTACCGAAATATCCTCTGACCAAAACAAATGTCCTCCCCTTATAGGAATATGGTTGATCCGGATTCCCTGTTCCTGTACGGATGATCTGTCTATTATGATTCTACGCAGTTCAGGCGACAGCTCGGGAAAATCACCGGAATGATAATAGCGCTGAAAAGAATGATCTGTAATCTCTGCATCCAGTCCTCCGGAAGTCTGGAATAATTCAAAATATCGATTATTGGTCTGTATCAATCCACATAATATACAACCCTGAAAAATTGCCGCCATTAAAAGACAGCACACTGCCGTCATATCCCCTGCAATGATTTTGATGAAAGGCAGGCGGAGTATATTTCCGATATTCCACCCCAGAAGCAATATTCCCGGAATCACCGGCAGCCAGAACTGTTTCTTTCCCGGAATTCTGCTTTTTCTGATCAGAATAATTTCCATCCCTGTCAGACAGATCAAGATCCATCCCTGAATCACCATAAAAACAATGCCATAGCTGTAATCTTCATCCGAAAATGGGGGCTGTTTGAAAAAACGAAATACCAGCTGATGCAAATCATTTGTAAAAACACTTACGATCAATATCGCTGCCACAGTCAACAGAATTATAACCTTTCTGACCGTTTTCTCTTCCTCCTTTTCGCCCAAAAACATTGCTGCTGCCAAACCCAGAACCGGAATCAGAATCATTGGAATATAATATAGATACCAGCAGATATGTTCTCCAAGAGGATCATGAAGAATATGAAATTTCACTGTCCGCACAAAGAACCAGAATACCATCAGACAGCCAATTGCAGTCAGGCATCTGCGCGTTTTTCTATGTACTACATGCTTTTCCAGATAAATCACCCAGGCACAGTACATTCCCAGATAAATACAGTTACGGCACTGATCTGCCAGATTTCTCATAAAAACATTTTCCGGTCTCGCCTGCCTGCAGAAATAAGCCAGCAACACACTTATCAAAATCACTCCATATGACAGAGCCCTCTTTTTACTGTATGTCATGAAAATTCCTCTTTCACCGGAGCGGGTTTGAAAAATGCTTTACGCAAGATGTGCGTCACAATTTGCGGGAATGATTTTTCAAACACACCCAACCGATTTTTGTAATAATTATACTATAAAGTACCATTTTATCATATAGTTTTCAGAAGAATCATCTATTTTCAGAGTTTTTATCACAAACAGAGTGAACAATCCTGTCCACTCTGTTTCCCATTGCTTAAAACGGTCTTGGCTGACCACAGTATTCACAAAACTTTCCAGTATTCTCTGCACCGCACTGGCATTTCCACGAACTGTTATTCTGTTGCATTCCTCCGTTCATGTTCATTCCCGGCATCCCAGACTGCATCCCTCCGTTCATATTCATTCCGGGCATCCCGGGCTGCATTCCCACATTCATGTTCATCCCGGGCATCCCAGGCTGCATCCCTCCGTTCATGTTCATCCCGGGCATTCCAGGCTGCATTCCCGCATTCATGTTCATTCCTGACATCCCGGGCTGCATTCCCCGCATTCATATTCATCCCGGGATCCCGGACTGCATCCCTCCGTTCATGTTCATTCCCGGCATTCCGGACTGCATTCCTCCATTCATGTTCATTCCTGGCATCCCAGACTGCATTCCTCCATTCATGTTCATTCCCGGCATTCCGGACTGCATTCCGGCTGCATTTGGTGTCAGTGCCACAATAATCTGATAAGCAGTCTGCTCCACTTCCATCAATTCCCTTCTGTTATCACTGCTTATAGAGAAAGTATTCAAGCGAAAATCCATATCATCAAACCACTGGGTTCTCACTTTAATACGCATAGTATAATCAAATTCATATTTATATACCGGTGGCTGATAACTTACAGTTTCTCCATCCTTTGTATATGTTTCCTCTTGCTGCTGTTGGTCTACATCAACCCTGCACTGTACAATGGCTGATAAAGGAACTATGTCCGGGTTTTCATTAACATCCAGTTTCCGCGCAACAGTAAAATTCCCCTTATTATCATCAATAAAAACATTATAATTTCTGGTATTGATCTGACGGGTTATATAAAAATCCATTACCGCTTTTTTGTTTTTTTCACGATATTCCAGCTGACGTTTGATATCCTCTACTGTACTGTGCCGCCGCTCCTCAAACCATGGTGATAATTTTTTCGCACAATCCTTACACAGATTTCCGTCATCCAGTTTTCGATTT
>OAUA01000364.1_pt1 | contig 15032 bp, 19 predicted proteins | sample 1495081 | NCBI WGS metagenome assembly OAUA01 (sample SAMEA2579993, study PRJEB22360) | human gut metagenome | biome: human gut; feature: human-associated habitat; material: faeces | place: Denmark | collected 2008/2010
TACAAATCACCAATATTTACCACGATTATCCGAAGCACTATTATTAATTCTGTTACCGGCATTGATGTCATTATCTGCATTAACATTATTAATTGCATTAATGTTATCACCAGCATTAAAATCATCACTATTGACATTATCATTTGAATAAATGTTGTTATTTTGATTGTCCATACCTATATGCCTCTGCATTTATTAAATTTTTATTTGCTTAAGTAGTTCCAAGGTGAAACATAACTTCCGTTATATCTTACATCAAAATGTAGATGAACTCCGTCAGAATCACCAGTTGTTCCCATAAGTGCTATCTTCTGTCCCTTAGTTACATGTGTTCCTGCACTGACAAGAAGCTTTGAAGCATGCAGATATCTTGTATACAATCCACCACCATGATTAATCATAATATAATTACCCGCTGATGAACTAAATGTCGCAATTACCACATCACCATCATACGCCGCATATATAGCATCACCCGCAACGCCTCTGTTAAGTGCACCGATATCAATTCCCTTATGCGGAGAGCTTCTGCCCTCTGTATCACCATAAGGTGAGGTTATCCTTGTTGACTCTGTAGGCCACTTGAACTTTCCACCATCATATTTTACAACATTGGCACTTCCACTATTCTCCTTGGCCTTAATCTCTGCCTCTATCTTGGCAATATATTCGTCCTGAGCCTTTATATCAGCTTCTATCTTAGCTTTATAATTCTCCTGCTGCTGCTTATTCTTCTGTAATGAAGCCATTTCACTCTTCTTGGTTGACTCAAGCAGTGAAAGTGAAGCTCTCTTATCTTCAAGCTCCTCCTGCTTGGTTACAAGTGTCTCCCTGTCCGTTTCTAACTGTGCTTTGGCGACAGTTATATAAGTAACAGTAGCATTATATTTTTCAAGCATTTCCCTGTCATACTGTGAGATTTTTGTAATATATTCCGCCTTATTAAGCATATCACCCATACTCTGGGAATTCATAAGCAATGCAAAATATGTTTCATCATTATGTTCATACATAAACTGAATTCTAAGCTTCATTGAACTATACTGTTCTTCTGCCTCTATCTCTGCCTGTGCAAGCTTTTCTTCTGTATCCGCTATCTCAGCCTCTATCTGCTCAACCTGCTCATTAACCTCATTAAGCTCGCCATCAACACTGGACATCTGTGCATCAAGCTGGGCAATATAAGCTATCATATCATCGTTCTGTGCCTTTAAGTCTTCAATTATTTTCTCTGTCTGTTCATACTGGCTCTGCAAATCTTTTTTCTTGCTGTTAGCATCATTGAGATTCTGCTTATCATCTCCATATACATCATAATATGACACTGCAAAATATGGTATTACAAGCACAAGTACCATCAACAATGGAATAAGCCTTTTTGCTAATGCTCTCCTCATACAACTCCTCCATTCAGCCAAACCATTTATAAAATGCATACAAACAGCCGCTTAACAATAGCATAACAATCTATACTGTAGGATACCATTTTTATTTTTAAATAGGACTTCCACATATCATATACAATCACATAATATAATCTTCATATATAATACATAATCATATAATTCAATGCAGCAGTCCTATGTCTGGCTAATATTATCTGCTATACATTAGCATGCTTTCTTACGGCAAAGAAGCTTCCTAATGCACCTATTCCGATACCAAGAAGAATTCCTACTGGAACCAGTATTCTGAATACATCATTAACCGGCATAAATGCAAGAATATTCTGAAGTATCGAGAACTTATTCATAACAAAATTAATAATATTCTCATATACAAATCTAAGAATAACTATTGGAATAATTGAACCAACAAGTCCAATTACAATACCTTCTACGAAGAATGGTGCATTAACAAATGCATCTGTAGCACCTATATACTTCATAATAGAAATCTCTTCTTTACGGACAGTAATACCTATTACAATTGTGTTAGTAATAAGGAATATAGATACTGCAAGAAGAATAACTATAATTGCTATTGTTATGTAACTAACAAGTCTTGCGGCACTGGCAAGTCCACTTGCTGTTGCCTCTGAACGGTTAACCTGTCTTATACCATCAAGATTTTCAAGGTATGTTACAAGTGTAGCCTGACTTGAAGCTTCATTAAGATATATCTCATATGATGAAGAATTAGCAAGAGGATTATCATCCTTGAAACCTTCTGCAAGTTCTGGGTAATCTTTAAAATACTCAGCCTTGTAATTCTCCCACGCTTCATCAGCTGATGTATAATGAATTCTTGACACTTCATTACGCTGGCTTATCGTATCGCCAAGCTTCTTAATATCTGCGTCTGTAAGTCCTTCATCGAAAAATACTGTTACGCATACTTCATTCTCAGCCTTATGAATCATATACTGAAAATTGGATACAAGTGCATAGAATACACCAAAAAGGAATATACACGCTGTAATTGTTGCTATAGACGCAAGAGAGAACAATCTATTACGATAGATGTTCTTTAATCCGTCTTTAATATGATAAAATAACGATCTAATCTTCATAGAAATAACCACCTTTTTCCAAATCACTGATAATCTTGCCTTCGCTCATAGTAATAGTTCTCTTCTTCATCTGCTGAACTATCTCCATATTATGAGTAACAACAAGTACTGTTGTTCCCTGCTTGTTAACCTGATCTAATATCTTCATAATCTCATTAGAATTAGCTGGGTCAAGGTTACCTGTAGGCTCATCGCACAATAATATAGCTGGCTTATTAACCAGTGCTCTGGCTATGGCAACTCTCTGCTGTTCACCACCTGATAACTCATTAGGAAATGACTTATACTTATCAAGAAGTCCTACCATTGAAAGCATAGCAAGAACCCTGCTCTTAATCTTCTTATTAGGAGCTTCGACAACTTTCTGTGCAAATGCAATATTATCGTATATATTACGATCTGGTAAAAGTCTGAAATCCTGAAATACAACACCGATATCTCTTCTAAGATATGGTAACTTCTTTCTTGTAAGTTTATTAAGGTACTTTTTATTAACGTATATCTTACCCGATGTTGGGTCAAGTTCCTTAAGAAGAAGCTTTATAAGAGTTGACTTACCTGAACCACTCTTACCTACTATAAACACGAATTCTCCTTTCTGAACGTGAAGATTAATTCCGTTCAAAGCAGGAACTCCAGATGTATACGTTTTGGTAACATCTTCCATTATAATCATTATTAATATTCCTCCAAATTAGTATGTATCTTTACTTTCCATATATTTCATATATTTAACTACCATAAGTGCAATCTTAAATGTTATGGCATCATCAAACACTCTCAAATCAAGGCCTGTAGTCTTCTGAAGCTTATCTAGTCTGTATACAAGAGTATTTCTGTGGATATATAACTGTCTTGATGTCTCTGATACATTAAGGCTGTTATCAAAGAACTTGTTAATTGTTGATAATGTCTCCTCATCTAAATCATCAGGTGACTTTCCGTCAAATATCTCTCTTATGAACATCTGACAAAGTGGAAGTGGAAGCTGATATATTAAACGTCCAATACCAAGTCTGTTATATGCAACAACATTCTTGTCACTATAGAATATCTTGCCTACATCAAGAGCCATATTAGCTTCCTTGTAAGAACGTGATACTTCTCTTATATCATTAACAATAGTACCATAAGCAATATGAGCAGAACTCATAGCCTCTGTATTTAACATATCTATAATAACTTCTGCTGTCTTATCAAGGTCTTCGTAAGTTTCATTACTCTTAACCTCTCTGACAAGTATTATACTCTTCTCGTCAACTGCTGTGATAAAATCCCTTGTTCTTGAAGCAAATAAAGTTCTTATTGTCTCTAATGCATTAATATCTTTCTCGTGCTTAGTCTCAATAATATATACAACTCTCTTTACATCCGTATCAATATGAAGCTTCTCAGCTCTTGTATACATATCAACCCTTAGAAGATTATCAAGAAGAAGATTCTTTATAAAGTTATCCTTATCAAATCTTTCCTTATAAGCAACTAAAAGATTCTGTATCTGAAATGCTGCAAGCTTTCCTAACATAAATACATCATCAGTTGTTCCCTTAGCCAATATTATATACTCAAGATTGCCATCTTCAACAACCTTAAAGAACTGATATCCATTAACCACCTGACTATCTGCTGGTGAATCTATAAATACAAGTGCATCTGCTGTACATTCAGCAACATTATCAAATGTCTTAGCTACAACCTTGCCCTCTGCATCAATAACACATAAATCAACTCGTGATATTTCTTTTAACCCATCAACGGTTGTCTGTAAAATCTGATTTGAAATCATATTATACTCCATTCCTTCGCATCTTTTTGACATTTACTATATCATTGTAAAGCAAAATGACAAAAAAAAAAAGAGGAAATGTATAGAAATTATACACTTCCTCTAAAATTTTATAAAATAATTATATTTGAATAATACAAATATCTAATTATGTATAGTATTAGTGAGTAATTACCATTTCTGTTTCCTTATCAAATACATGAAGTCTTGCAACATCCATAGCGAATTCAACTTCATCACCTGGACGAGCTGTTGTTCTAGGATTAACCTTAGCTGTACATGTAACATCACCGATTTCATAGTGAAGGTTAACTTCAGCACCAAGTAATTCATATACTCTGATTGTTGACTTAAACTTAGTATCCTGATGAGCAGCGATAAATTCTGGATCATCTTTAACGTCTTCTGGACGGATACCAACTACAACTGTCTTTCCAACATAACCTTCATCGATAAGCTTCTTGCTCTTTTCAGCTGGAAGTTTGATAGTAACTTCTTCGCTCATCTTAAGAACTGCCTGTGAACCTTCCTGAGATACTGTAGCATCAATAAGGTTCATCTGAGGTGAACCAATGAAACCAGCAACGAAGATGTTGTTAGGTGTATTGTAAAGGTTCTGAGGTGTATCTACCTGCTGTATAATACCATCCTTAAGAACTACGATTCTTGTACCAAGTGTCATAGCCTCTGTCTGGTCATGTGTAACGTAGATGATTGTTGTCTGTAATCTCTTATGAAGCTTAGAAATCTCAACACGCATCTGAACTCTTAACTTAGCATCAAGATTTGAAAGAGGCTCATCCATAAGGAATACCTTAGGACTACGAACGATAGCACGTCCCATAGCAACTCTCTGTCTCTGACCACCTGAAAGAGCCTTTGGCTTACGATCAAGTAAGTGCTCGATATCAAGAATCTTAGCAGCTTCATGAACTGACTTATCTATTTCATCCTTAGGTACCTTTCTTAACTTAAGACCAAATGCCATATTGTCATATACTGACATATGTGGATATAACGCATAATTCTGGAATACCATAGCGATATCTCTATCCTTAGGCTCTACATCATTAACGAGCTTGTCTCCGATCCATAATTCACCAGAACTGATTTCTTCAAGACCAGCGATCATACGAAGAGTTGTAGACTTACCACAACCAGATGGTCCTACGAAGATAATAAATTCCTGATCTGCGATTTCAAGGTTGAAATCTTTAACAGCTACAAAGCCGTTAGGATATACTTTACAAACATTTTTAAGTGATAAACTTGCCATTGAAAACTTTCCTCCTAAAATATAAAAAGCGTATGCACGCTTTCTGATACTGCTTATTCTACACTAAATGCCTGTCCTTGGCTATATGGTAATTAGCCAAATATCGCAGTTGCTTTTTTATCACTTTTACCATAATTATTAAATTGATGTGTATTTTGCACAAATTTACTCAATCAATCTTCACTAACATCACCAAAACTCTTAACTTTCATATGCCATCTTATAATAAATTCAGCTATAAAAGTTGTTATAACAATCGCCAGAATTGCATACATCGTAACCCTTATTCCAAATGCAAATGCCCCTGCTATTATTATAAGAGCATCAATTATATTCATAATTACAACCACACTTAAATATCTGCTTCTTTCAACAATTAGACCCGCCAGCAGATCCGTTCCCCCCGTCGTAATCTCAGTCCTTAATACCATTCCAATACCAACACCTGCCATTATGCCTCCAATTATGGCAGTCTTTAAATAACTTACATCTACTCTTGTATCTGCTGGAAGTACTGCCATAAAAAATGTAAGCAGTGCATCAGCAGCAAGCGTATCTTTAATATAATCTATGCCTTTTTTGCAGTATGCCCATATGAATAAAGGAATATCAAGAATAATATTAGTGAACCATATCGGTATGCCAGATTGCGGAAGCCACCCCGACTTCCAGCTTTCCTTTGCAATTAATGACAATCTTCTTATTATGATACTTATTCCTGATATTCCGCCTGTAACCATTCCAGCAGAATCATATATGCTTTTATATGCAATTGCCATAAGAAATGTTCCTGTAATTATATATATCCATTTTAAATTAATATTTTTAACATTCTCTTTTATTATCATTATCCATATTTCCTGGTCTATGTCTTATTATCTTTATTATCCAGCCTCCCTGCTTATTGTCCTGTTACTATTTTTTGCAGTATCTTTATATATATTCAGCTATTTACCCTTGCATTATGGCTGTTATGTGCTTATAATTATATTAATCTATTAATTATTCCAAAGAAGAGAGGATTTATATATGGACATAGCTGGATTATCTACTAACTTAAGTACAATCAATGTAGTGAATGATGTTCAGGTTGCTGTGCTCAGACAATCTCTTGACACTCTTGAGACATCAGGAGACAGTCTTACTAAGATGATGGAAGCATCTGTTAATCCTGAATTAGGACAGAATATTGATATTCGTATATAACAGAATATTTCTTACTCCTTTTATCTGATACATTAAACCAATAATACGCCGTCAATTATCTTTATTGATAACTGACGGCGTATTATTCTGCATACGAATTATGCTCATTATTAATTATCTTAACTCATTTAATTTCCCAATTAAAATATTTCACTTACAATCATATATATAACAACTGCAATAACTGTAACGATTGCTGGAACTGTCATAATCTTCTGCTGAGGAACTGACTGTTCTGACGCAGCATTTTCTTGCACTCTGAAAGATTTCACATCATTAACGATATATTCCCATCTTCCATTATGCTGTGCCATTTTCTTAATGCACAGATACACAAGCGACATAAATCCAATCGATACTCCAAGAAGCATAGCAAGTGTCAGTAACATAGAAATTGACGAACTCTGTACCTACTGTTTCACCAGCCGCTTCCTGCATTGTATCATAAGTACCTGTAATCTTAAGAAGCTGTATAATCGTAATTGAATAAGTATTAATCGCAAAATGTGCAAGCACTGATGACCATATAGAACCTGTAGCCTCTACCAAAAACGCAAATACAACACCAATGACAAATGCATAACAGAACTGGTTAATATTAAGGTGGAATAGTCCAAACACAAGGCCACTCATAAGAGCTCCCTTTAATACTCCGCATTTTCTATACGTTCCATAAAACAAGCCTCTGAATATGAATTCTTCAACAAGTGCTGGTATAACTGCCATAAGTATAATCTGTACCACAAATGGATATGTTAGCAACGTCTGTGATGCCGCTTCAAGATAATTCTTTGAAAAAAGCATTGAAACGTTGTTAATAAACAGCACCATAGGTATCATCATATAACCCGCAAGTATAGAAACAATTACATCTTTAAATGCAATTATATGATATTGCATATCACGCTTTATGCTTATTCCCATAACAGCAATATATATAAGCCCTATTACAATAATGACTGCCTCGCTGATAACGTAAGACACCCAGCCTGGTATATGAATACCCAGCTGATTAATTGCCACAACCATCAGCAATGATACTAATGATGAAAGAAATACATACGAAACAATCAATACCGGCATAAAACAATTAATCTTTTTTACTTCCATGCGATAGCTTCCACTTCAAGTAATACATCTTTAGGAAGTCTTGCAACTTCTACACAAGAACGAGCTGGAAATGGTTCTTTGAAGTACTTCTTATAAATTTCATTAATCTTTCCAAAATCATTCATTTCTTTAATAAATACTGTTGTCTTTACAATATTCTCAACCTTTGAACCTGACTCTTCTACAAGATTGCAAAGATTTTTAAAAGCCTGTTCTGCCTGAGCCTCTACTCCGCCCTCAGCAATTTCTCCTGTTGCTGGAATAACCGGAATAACACCTGATGTATACACCATTCCATTAATCTCAATAGCCTGTGAGTATGGTCCAATTGCACTTGGAGCTTTGTCTGTACTAATAACTTTCTGCATATTATCCTCCTTCTAATGCCTTCGCATATATAAAAGTTGATGTGTAACTGTGCATATCTAATCTGAAATCACACATATATCATTCACATCAGGTTAAATTGTATAACAATAGTTATCTTTATTCAAGAAATATTGTTTTAGAACTATTATTATTTTCATTTTAGAACAATTATTATTTTAAAACTATTGAATTCTCTGTAATAACAACCTTTTCCTGCTTTAAAAGTCTTCCTACTGCTCTCTTAAAAGCATTCTTGCTCATATTAAAATACTTCTTTATAACCTCCGGGTCTGCCTTATCTGTAAATCCAAGGCTTCCACCAAGCTCAACTATCTTATTATAGATAAGTGTTGAATCTTCGTCCATCTGTATATAAGCTTTCTGATGTATACTTATTGTTATTTTATTATCTTCCCTTACCTTTATAACTCTTCCGTGGACTACATCTCCGATTTTGATATCATCTGACATTTCATTTCTTGTTATAAATCCGTAGTATTTATCATCAATAGCCACATATATTCCGTGTTCTGGCTTAATTCCAATAACAGTTCCTGATACAGCACTATCCTTTACATACTTATCTGTAGTCTGAAGATATCTGCTTACCTTCATTGTTGCGGCAAGTCTGTTGCTCCTGTCTATATATAAAGCTACAAGGTATTCATCACCCGTATTAACGTGTGTTGTCTGTTCCCTGTAAGGAAGCAGTAAATTCTTCTCAAGTCCCCAGTCAAGAAATGCACCTATACTGCTTACCTCTGACACTTTAAGTCTTGCAAGTCCGCCTAACTCAATCTTAGGTGTGTTAGTTGTAGCTATAAGCCTGTCGCTTGAATCCCTGTATACAAATACCGTAAGTGCATCTCCTATCTCTGTATCTTCAGGCACCTGCTTCTTTGGAAGAAGCACCTTATCATCTTCTGTCCCAAGATATACACCGAAATCAGTCTTCTTTATTATATTAAGACATTGTGTTTTACCCAATTGTATCATAACTGCCTCCTTTAATTATTATAACCCCCGATGAATACTTTTCTGACAGCCGCAGTGCAAACCTGCCCGAAAGTATATTCAATAAAAAATTCTATAGGAATTTCCTGTTAAACAAAAAACCCTCGCAATAAATGCGAGGGTACAAGCTGGGCTTGAGGGATTCGAACCCCTGAAATGCTGGTATCAGAATCCAGTGCCTTACCACTTGGCGAAAGCCCATTGTCGTGACAACAAAATGAATTATATACTATCATTTTACAAAATGCAAGTGTTTTTTTGAATTTTTTTTAAAATTTTGAATTTTTTTATCTGTGATTAAATTAAGTGCCTTAAAAAGCATATAATACCGCCTTTAACGCCTTACAATCCGTACCGTTCCATCTGTGTCAGTTCCAAGATTTGGAGAATCTACAAAGAACTTATATTGTTCAAGAACTTCATCTTTCTTCATATCTGTAAGCGCTTTACTAACATTAATATCTTCATAATCCCTAGTCGCACCCTCAAGATTGAATTCATTCCCTTTCTTGAAGTCAAATGTAAAATTCTTAGGATCAGAATGTCTTGGTGTTTTATCAGCTTCCTTAACCTGTTCGTCATCTGCATATACATCATCTACAGACTTATCACTGGCAGCTTCTGCATTATCAAGCTTTGAATTAATGCCGGATGACGAAACATTAGTGTCTGTATCCTGATTATCTTTTATAACAGTTATGCCATTATTATAATTAACACTTTTAATACTATAACTTCCTACTCCTATAACAGTCATAACCAGACCCCTTTCCTAATCATTTTTTACTACATACGATTGATATATCGGGCAAGCTTTATACTTTGTTAACCCATGATTATAGGAAATCCCTCTTTATATTCTTTAATAATAAATGGATTTTCCTTTGCATAATTATATATAACCTCACCTAAGCCGTTATTCACAAGCTCTTTTAACTCCTCTGACGGCTCTCTTCCTATCGAAGGACAAGTTGGTGTAAGTGCTATTACAAGCCTGTCGCCTTTTCTCATTATTCTAAGAGGCCATATCTTACAATCAAATGGTTTGTCCTCTTGTGAAAGAATACATCCCTTATGTTCATCAAGGTAATCACAAGCTGCTTCTTCCTCACTATCCTGTGTACAATATTTGTGTAAAAGCTTCATCTGCCCATACTCTCCCTGCATCTGAAAATCTGATTTGACACCATATTCATTATCCTTTGATAATTTTTCACACTCATTTTTAGGAAATAAAGGTGTTTCCCAAAGACTGCACCTTCTAAACGAACAGCAAAAACGGCATTTTGCACAAGTTTCTTTTGATAATACCTTTGACAGCATATTGTATATTACTCCTTATTCTTACGCATATATTATTCTACACGCATTTTATTTCACTCTCATACCATATTTTTTAAGCATAAACTTAGGATGATATGACTCCTTCGCCTTTCTTAAACCTGGTATGTTAATATCTTCTTCCCTGTTAATATATTTAACATCTTTAAGCGTTGAAGCATACATCTGGTTAATCGCGGCAAATCCACCATTAACAGCATATTCCCCGACTGCCTTCTCAAAATGTATATCGACCGCAGCATCATTAATATATGATGCTATTGTCATAGCCACAGGAACATTATTCGCATAAATAATTCCACCAGAAAGCGATAATTCTTCAAAATTATCAACGGCTTCCCTTATTGCCTCATATTCCTTCATTGCAGAAGTGTCGTCCTGCTGTAAGCGGTCATAATACCACTCTTCTTCTATAATCATAACATCATCAAGATTACCATTTCCTATTTCACAGAACATATAATCCTCATATGTCCTTTTAAATTTTGAAACGTGGTTCTTCTTCTTATGATATGTTCTTCCACTAAGCAGTGAAAGTTCTGGCTGTCCATATATATAATCGTAATCGCCTGCATCTGATGAACTCTCTGTCCTGCCTGCAAATGTATTCTCTAATATTTCTTTCTGTTCCTCTGTCACAAAACAGAACTCCAATGGTCTGTTCATTTCCTTAGCGTCCTGCTCTATTGCATAAAGCGCGGATAACACATCTTTTCTTCCCAATGGAAAGGTATACCCTTTTCTATTGCCAAGCCCCTCATAATATCTTATGAGTAAATCCTTATAATATGTCACCTTTATATTATATTTGCTTCTTAACAGGTATATATTGGCAAATGCCGCGTCACTCCCTATATATTGTGACTCTTTTACGCACTTTTCTATCCATTCTTTATCACTAAGCTTTGGAGTATTCCAATCTAACATACACATCTCCATTTCTAAAGCACATAGGGCTTATGATAATTATCTGACATTCTAGCACACACATTTATAATAAACAACTATTCCCCATATAAATTATGTGTTAAACCTCTGTAAAATCCCCCTAAAATTAACTTTTCTTTTTTATTTGACATATAGCTTATTGTATATCATACTATACTTATAGTATATAAGATAGTATATTTCCTGCTATATTACATACCATTAGATAGTACAGTTTAGTGTCATATCAACAACCAATTTTTGATAATAACGGAAAGCTTACTTTGCCAAGCTTTCCATTATCTGTTATTTAATACAATTTTTATTGAAATAATCTACCTAAAATATTATATTGTATTGAAAGACTATATCGAAAGGAGATGTCTTTTCCTTAAAGACACAGAATATGAACAAAAAAAATATTATTTTAATTCTTGTAGGAATATTAATTATTTCTATGCGTTTCAACGTAACATTTGGTCATATTAATATTGATGTAACTAATGACTGCGTTGGTTTTCTCTTAATTATAATTGGCGTACTTCCAATGATTAACCGTAACTCCAGATTCAAGAAATCCGGCATTGTTGCTATTGTCGGCTTTATTGCTTCTGTCATCGCACAGATCATCAACTTTATTGACTGGCAGGAAGCCGCTGGCTCAATGCTTACTATTTCACTTGGAATAACTGTAATATTTGCAATCTATTTTACTTATTATTTTACAGAAGCACTTATTATGGAATCTAATATTCAGGAGAAATCTGCTGTAACACGTAATTATCAAATGACCTGGCTTATTTTATCGGCTGCTGTATTTGCACATTTTATGATATTTGGTTCAACAATTTCTTTATATTCAATACTTGTTGAAGCTCTCGTTGGAATATGTGCTTTATACTACTGCTTCACAGTTTACAGCTCAAGCAAACAGCTTTATGAAGATTAATTTTATGAAGATTAATAATGCATTTTTAACAAATTCACTATGCACTAGAAGCGTGCGCAGAAATGAGGCTTAATTATGAAAAAACTCGAAATAATTATACGTCCAGAAAGACTTGACGATTTAAAGGTAATTCTTAACAATAACAACGCTCACGGGCTTATGATTACTAATATAATGGGTTACGGAAGCCAGAAAGGACATAAGCAGGTATACAACGGCGTTGACTTCGGCGGCAACCTGCTGCCTAAAGTAAAGGTTGAATCTATTGTATCTGATGAAACCTACGAACAAATCATTGACCAGATTATCGAAGAAATCAACACTGGTGTATATGGCGATGGCAAAATCTTCGTCTATGAAGTAACTGATGCCATTCGTATTCGTACTGGCGAACGTGGAGAAGATGCTCTTTAGGACTGTCCTGACTATAATAAATAAGAGCTGAAAGCATACCTCCAGCTCTTATTTATTATAGAAGTTTGAATTTACAAACTTTTTTCATAATCTCGAAAGTTCACTATTCACTTTCCTTCTTTATCATTCCCTACTATGCCTTCCGTTACTTTATCCATAAAATCGTCCAGCATTGTGTCCATCTTATCTTTAATATAGTCATAATTGATTGTATCTGATAATTTTAGACTTTCTAACTTTTTAACTTCTCTTTCTACCATTTCCTGACAACCCTTATTAGTATGCTGCCACGATGACTGCATTCTATCATTTTCATAACTAAGATATCCTGTTGTATATGGCAAATCTGAACCACCATGAGTTCGTTGTTCATCATATTGCTCAATCACACATTTTAAAGTCACCTTAGCTTCTACATAATAAGATGGGTCTTCTTGTATTTTCTTAATTACACTCACATCTATAAATACATTCTTTTTACTCGGATTTCCAAAGTCTTTTCCTATTCGTGTATCAACATTATTAAAAAATAGATTTTTTTCATCACTTCTATCTTCCAATATGTAATTAGCTTCTGGAAATTCTGAACACAACATTTCATATATTGCCATTATGTCATTGTTTCCTGCCGTTGAATTTATCTCTACACTATCTGTTTTCTGCTGGTAGATTTTATCAAATTCCAGCTCACTATTAGCTTTACTGCTATTAACTCCACTGTAACTAGTCAATGCACTAAAACTGCCTATTCCACCTACTGCCATTGAACTTCCTCCTACATTTTTCTAAGTTTTTTAACTGACTTTGTCATTTTATCTTGTTCACAAGCTGGATTATAACACTTTATATGCCTTTATTTAGGACAACGATATTTTTGGTAGATAATTCGACATAATTTGCACATATTAGCTACATAAATGTATTAAAATGCTGCTTTTAAACTCATTATTAATGCAGTCTATTTTATAAGTTCCATTATATTTCTTTACAATTTTATCAATATTACTTATGCCATATCCGTGATTACTTCCCTTGGTGCTGATAATTTTATTATTTTTATAGGTTACTGAATTTTCTAAGCACGAATTACTAACATATATGTATAATATTCCCGTCTTATATTCAATTCGTATATTTATGCTTGGTGCTTGCGTTAAAATCGTGCTTTGGACTGAATTATCCAGAAGATTTCCCAATATAATATTCAAATCATATGAACTTATATCCAGCTTATCCGGCACAGCAATCTTTGTTTCATATTGGATTTTATTTTCTTTGAATTTACATATATAATAATTAATTATTCCGTCCATTATCTGATTTCCAGAATTGATATATGATGTATTATCGTACACATCATTTTCCAAAGAATTAAGATATTTTTTCACCTCTGCATAATTATTATCCGTCACAAGATATGTAAGTTCCCTTATGTGATGCTTCATATCGTGTTTAATTGCTCTTATATTTCGTTCATTCTGTATATTGTTCTGCATTCTCAGCTCATACACATCCATTTGCTTCTTTAATGCTTCCATTTCCTGCTGTAATGAATACTGTTCTATCATAGAAAGATAAAAGAAATACAAAATGACATTTATCAATAAAATTATAAAACTAATCTCTATTACCGTTATATATGCTATCCCCTTATCAATTGATAAAATATATTCAGAAGCAATACTCATAGCTGAAATTATAAGCAGAAAATACCATTTTCCTGCGAATTCATCCTGTATTCTGCCTTTATATATTTTCTTTATAATCAATATGACTACATAAAATATCAACAAAGACATAATCATACCTATAACTTCGTTATTTCTGTTTTCTACCGTAACTCCTAATATAAAAGAACATATTATGTCTATTGCACAGCATATTCCAAAGTTCATACACGATAATAAGAATTTCTTTTTTAGAGAACCGCTATATACATTGGCAATAGCAAATATTGTCACAAATGTTATTATCATATTTATGATTACGTTATTAAACGTAATATAAACCAGCACTGTTGCAACAAACATAAATCCACTAACCAGATATTTGTGCAGACTATTATTCTTATCAAAAAACACTTGAAAATACTGTACAATAAGTATTTGTCCTTACTAACTCCACAAAA
>OAUA01000412.1_pt1 | contig 13287 bp, 9 predicted proteins | sample 1495081 | NCBI WGS metagenome assembly OAUA01 (sample SAMEA2579993, study PRJEB22360) | human gut metagenome | biome: human gut; feature: human-associated habitat; material: faeces | place: Denmark | collected 2008/2010
GGGCAGCAAGACCGTCTGTCCGGAGTGCGGCAGGAAAGCCTGCTTCACCCGTTATATCGACGAGGCGGGAGAGATTTCCTTCCCTAACAGCGTAGGCATGTGCGACCATATCAACAGTTGCGGTTACCACTACACACCGAAAGAATACTTCCGGGACAATCCGGCTGTCAAAGAAAGATTGAATGGGCAGGAAAGGTTTGGCGGCACACCGATAGCTGCAAGACCGCCAGCAAGAGCATTGCCCGAACAGAAACCACGGATTTCTTTTCTTCCCTCTGATTGGGTGGAGCAGTCCATGCGCAGGTACGACATCAACCCCTTGTACCGATACTTTACCAAAGTGATGGGCAAGGAGAATGTGGACAAGCTATTCAGCCTATACAGGGTCGGTACCTCAAAGATGTGGGGCGGAGCCACCGTATTCTGGCAGACAGACCGAGACGGTAATGTGCGTGCGGGCAAGATTATGGGCTATGATGCGGAGAGTGGGCACAGGGTCAAGGAACCTTTTAACCAAGTCAATTGGGTACACTCGGTGAGGAAGATGCCGGATTTCAGGATGAAGCAATGTTTTTTCGGCGAGCACCTGCTGTCGGACACTTCCTCCACCATATCCTCCAATCCTGTAGCCATTGTCGAGAGCGAGAAGACGGCACTTATAGCCGCCCATTTCATCCCCGACTTCACCTGGCTTGCCACCGGAGGGACGCACGGGTGTTTTAACAGAGAAGCCATACAGGTATTGGAAGGACGGGAGGTGATTCTCTTCCCTGACCTAAAGGCGACGGACGAATGGAGGCAACGGCTGCCCATGTTGGAATCCGTCTGCAGGCGTACCACCTGCTCCGACCTGCTGGAAAGGATAGCGACCGACGAACAGCGCAGTCAGGGACTGGACATCGCTGACTTCCTGCTGATGGAGGACACGCCGCAGATGATTCTCGCAAGGATGATAGAATGCAACCCCGTGTTGCAGACCTTCATTGACACCTTCGGGCTTGAACTGGTGGATGCGGGGAGAGCGGAATGATGTAAAAGCAGCGGACAGCTCGCTGTCCCATGAAAAAGGGGTTGTAAAATCCCGTAGCCTATTAGGGCATTTTCACCGCCTCCGCTCCGCGTCCGGCAGTCAAAAAGCCCATAGGCTGAAGGAATACCTCAGACTCCAAACAGATGCCTCCGGCAACAGGACGGGATTTTACAACAGTAACAATAACCATAAAACGAACGGATATGAGCAATACACAATATGCAGTCTGCCACTTGCAGCGTGGCAGCGGGAATGACTCCGGAATGTCATGCCATATAGAAAGGAAGGATGCCAAGGGGAAGAAATATGTCCCGGCAAATGCCGATGCAGGCAGGACACATCTAAACAGGGAACTGGTCAGGTTTCCCGATGGCGTGTCCAACCGTACCGAGGCGATACAGCACCGCATCGACACCGCCGGGCTGCGCCGCAAGGTCGGCAAGAACCAGACAAAAGCCATCCGTGTCATCCTGACCGGGACACATGAGCAGATGATGAAGATTGCCAATGGCAGCAGACTGGACAGTTGGATTGATGCCAACCTCAAATGGCTAAAGGACACCTTCGGCGAAGAGAACCTTGTATCGTGCGTACTGCACATGGACGAGAAAACGCCGCACCTGCACGCCACCGTCGTTCCCATTGTAACCGGGGAGCGAGTCCGCAGGAAGCGGGAGGGCGAGAAGAAATATGAGACGAAATCCGGTCCCCGTTTGTCAGCGGATGATGTGATGCGGCGCACCAGGCTTCATGAATACCAGAACAGTTACGCAGCGGCCATGAAACCGTTCGGGTTGCAACGTGGGATTGTCGGCTCCACCGCCAAGCATCAGGCGAACTCGGAATACTACAGGCAGCAGGTAATTCGGTACGAGGAAGACATAGCCAAGTTGCAGGCCGATGTAGAGAAAGCGCAGGAGGGCAGGAACACCATACTCTCGTGGTTCGGCAAAGGTGACCTTGCCAAAGCGAAAAAGGAACTTGCGGACAAGGACGAAGAGATTGCCGGACTCAACAAGCGGCTCAAGGAACTTTTGGCAGAAAAGGCTCGGTTGCAGGAGCTGCATAAGTCGGAAATCGGGAAACTGAGGAACGGCTACCAGAAAGAGATAGAGGCAGCTATCCGCCCAAGGGCTGAAACCGCCGAGCAGCAGTCAAAAGAGAAAGATGCCGTCATAGACAGACAGAGGAAGCGGATAGCCCAACTTGACCGAAATGCAAACCCTCAGCGTTACAGCCTTTCATCCGGTGCAGAACTGGTGCGCATCAATGTGTCCAACTACCGGAATCCGTCGCTCCATATCTGGACCAAGGTCGGAGAGGAACTCTTTGAGGACACAAAGTTCCAGATAGACTATGATGTGGCACAAAAGCATTTCAACGGACAGATCACGGACGAGGAATTTGTCAATGCCGTCTTCGAGCCGCAGGAACAGGTAAGCGGGAAGCAGGCCGAGCTGTTGGGAGCAGCTTTTACTCTTGCCGCCGGAGGACCGGCGGAGGTTCATGTTGGTACTGGTGGAGGCGGTTCTTCTTCTGAACTTCCGTGGAGAGATAAAGATAAATACTCCAAGAAACAAACAACCACAAGACGATGATTAAAGACATGTGAGGTATGGAATTAAAAAATAGAACCCATGGGAGCAAACAATTTGCAGAAAAGACAGGTATGTATCGAAAAATAATGCCTCTAAAACCTTTGTTTTTCAAAACAAAAGAGGTATCATATATCTAAAAAATGGTATATGGCTATATCCGTGTTTCCACAGACAAACAGACGGTGGAGAATCAACGCTTCGAGATAGAGCGTTTCTGTAAAAAAGAAGGTCTAACTATAGATGGATGGATTGAAGAAACTATCTCTGGTACTAAAAATTATAATAAACGAGCACTTGGTAAACTTTTGAATCGAATTGTCAAAGACGATTTGATAATTTGTACGGAGCTGTCTCGGCTTGGTCGTAATCTTTTTATGATAATGGAAATACTCAACATTTGCATGACCAAAGAGAGTCGCGTTTGGACTATTAAAGATAATTACCGTCTTGGCGATGATATTCAAAGTAAAGTTCTTGCCTTTGCTTTTGGATTGTCAGCAGAGATAGAACGTAATCTGATTTCTCAACGAACAAAAGAAGCCCTTGCTCGATTAAAAAAGGAAGGACATCCAGTCGGTAGAGGTCAAGGTCAACGCAATAAACAGTTGAACGCAAAATGTGTGGCTAAGCACAAATACATAGAGAGTCAAATGGAAAAAGGAATAAGTGTACCACAAATAGCTAAGAAATTGAGAATTGCAAGAGGAACCCTATATCGCTATTTAGCATACACTGGGCTAAGAACACCAACAAAATCAAGGAATGGCAGATGGGAGCGCGGTATCTATTAACCGTCCGTTTTTTGAAGACTAATTCCGGCAAGAAAGGAGAAGGCATGCCCGTTGTCCGTAATCCTCAATTCTATTTTAGGGAGGGTTTTTGTTGGAATAATCTTCTAAACCCCAATGCCCGATTATTAAAGGTTAAATTAAAAGGAGAATCGGTAAATGATGTGGGTTCTATGTCATTATATGCTATCGATCTCCTTTCAAATAAATTTATTGTTGCATTGCTTAATTCTAATGTGTTATTTGATTATTACCGAGAATTTATAAATTGTTCCGTTAATATACAAGTAAATGATATTAAGCAGCTTCCGATAATTATTCCCACTAAGGAATTTGCTTTTTTAATAGAATCTTTAGCTGATAAGGCGATTAAAAAGAAACAAAAATTGGTTGACAACGATTTAGAATTTATTGAAGAAGAGATAGAGGATTTAATAAAAACCCTCTACTCCATATAATGAACGAACCAACCTATTAAGTTCATACTGCTTTTCTCCCATAAGGAAATCATCCGTGGTTGCAACTTTCTTGAGGCTGATACAATCAGCAGCTAATTTTTGCAATGACTCAAATGTTTCCTTTTGGGGGATTATTATTGGGAGTTGTCTGGCGTCATTTATCTGAAAATGAGAGGTGTTATTGATGAAATTATCCACATACAAACTAATAAATTCAGAATTAATTAACGCAACAAAGTACCAATCAGGGAGGGGGGGGGTCATTGTGAATAGGCTCATACTCAAAACATCAAAAACTCCATTCGCTTTAATTCTGGCTTTAAGGTATGTAGAATTAACATCTATCCAACAAAAACCCTCCCTATACTAAACCAAAGATTTGATTTTCTATAAAATCATCCAATTGTTTTTGTATGTTTGATGACTCGTTCCCTTTTATTTTTTGCGCTATTGCAGCTTTTGCCAAAGCGCTACAAAATGATAATTGTTCAGATGTAGGAACGATAATTGGGAGTTGACGAGCATCGTTTATTTGAAAAGTCTGAGTGTTATTTACAAAAGTATCAACATAATAGCTAATCAGTGTCGAATTAATTACACATAAAATGTATTTTTCGGGAACTTTGTCGCACACGCCAAAAATACTCATACTTTTTACGTCATGGATACTCTTTTGCTTAATTCTGCATTTAAGAAAAGTCGTATTAATATCACTCCAACACAATCCCTCCCTAAAGTAGAACGTATAACCTTGGTAACGAGCTTTCGGGTCTGTCTTCAAAAAACGGACATTCTCTTTAGACCATGCAATAGCAAAAGGAGTCTCTAAATACCATCTATTACCGTCTTTATCTCCTTTGTCGTAAGGCACATAGTACGGCTTAGTGGTTTCTATTCCGTTCTCTTTTTCATCATTTGTCAAAGAATCCACATCTGCTATTTCGCAATCATCCACAATCTTATAAAGATAACCTTGACCGAAAATGTCACGACCATATTGCTCTTTGAGAGAATCAAAGAGTTCTGCAATTTCAGCTTCTGACAATGATTGTAAAAAAGCTACATATGATGGGTAACGGCGCATTTCTGCGGTTATAGCTTTCGGGGTTCGAGCCAAAAAATCAGCAAGTTTCTTAGGCCGAGACACACGGATGTTCTCCGCCCATTTAGTGGTGCTTCTTACCGCAATGTATTTACCATTATTGGCGGTAGCCAAACCTTGTCCACCCTCGGTCAAGCACCCGAGAAGTGCAACATCACCAGGTTTAAGGCTTGCCCGATATTCTTCAAGTTCGCGTTTATTCTTTTCGATTTCACGAGAAGTCTTAATCTTGTCCCACCACTTATCATACAGAGCTTTGACCTTTTCGCCATAAAGCTCGTAGATACGCATATTCAATTCAGACGGTTTGAATATCACACTGTTCTGAGTATTGAGATATACTGATTGAGCTACGGTCAGACGTTCGGGCTGTAATAAACTCTTACGACCATCCATAAAGCGCACGAGATTTTCTGCGGCAGGCTTATTCTTAACTGCCGAGGTGATGCAAGTGTCAACCATTACAGCTTCAAATGGATTGGCTGTATCAAACACGTAATTAAGTGTATTGGCAAGCAGTAAATCTCTTAAATTACGCTTGGTTTGAGTTGTCCAAAATGTCTTAGGAGTAATGTATGTAATACATCCTCCCTCACAAAGCAAGGAAAAGCCTTTGAAAAAGAACAGGTTGTATGTATCATCAGAGAAGCCAAATTCCGCTTCGAATAGTTTCTTATCGGCAGTTGAAACACCTTTTGTAGAGATATAAGGTGGATTGGCGATAAGAATGTCAAAGCCCTCTTTGATACCAAACATCCATTCGGGATCAAAGAAAGGAGCGAAAGTATTTTGGTCGAACATATCCCACTGTGCAAGTTGGGCTGCTTGTTCGTTGCCGATACAGTCTTTTTCAAGTAAGAGATCCGCAATCTCCTTACGCAAGCGAACTACCTCATTGCGCCATTTTTCCTTGGTTGTAGGTCGTCTAGCACTAAATATTTTATGTTTAGCAATTTTAAGTTGACGTTCTTTCTGTTTTATTTCTTCTGAGTCAAATAAAGATGCTTCCGTCCGTTTTAGACCAAGAAGTGAGTTTGCTGCAACAAATTTGGCTTCCAAATTAGGCAACGGACGAATTCCGAAATTGTCGGCAGGATTGTTATTCCGTTTCTGGTCTATGACAAGGGAGATAAAAAAGCGGAGTTTTGAAATTTGAATGGCAATGGGCTGAATATCTACACCATAAATGCAATTTTCAATAAGGTGGAGTTTACGGGCATAGTCTGGGTAGTTTACATTCTCATCAAAAGCTCTTTCTATATCAGCAACAGCTTCTCGTCGTTCTTCAGCAGTCGAATTAAGGTATGCCTCAGATGTTTCATCAATAGCGAATTGTAGTAGCATATTCTTCCAACGACTATTATCGGGATCAATTTGCTTAAGAATATGCACCATCTGTTGAAGCACACCAACAGGGAATGCTCCTGAACCACAAGCGGGATCGAGTATCTTACAGTTATAGAGAGACTGCATAATTGCCAACTTCTGCTGTTCGGTAAGCAAAATTTCGTTATCTGCATAGTCAAGTAGCTTGCGGTATTCACTCTCCAACTCATTGCCAACCGTGCGTTTGAGGTGAGTGACAAGGCTTTCATCAACCATATACTGCACTATTTCTCGTGGAGTATAGAATGAACCAGTTTGCTTACGGGCTGTTTGTTGGGTTTCTGGATTGTATGAAGCTAACAAGTTCTCGAATACCTTACCAAGCAATTCCGGATCGAGCGATACATCTTTATCAAATGGCATATTTTCCTCTACTGTAAAGTTGTAACGCTTGAGAATGTCAATGATACCACGAGCCGACACTTTCTTCTTGTTAGCATCGCCGTAGAATTCTGAAAGGTCTATGTTTTTACCCGCTTCCTCTCCGAAGAAAAGATAGTCTGGTACAATCAGTTGCGCCATTGACTCCTTACGTTCACTGAAACCATCGTAGTACATTCCCGTACGCTTTTCATCCAAGCAGTCGAAAAGTCCGCCATTGAGGAATGGCACGGTTTCGTTAGCGAGACGCAAGAACTCGTCAGGATCATTGAACTCATCACGATAGCGCATCAGTTTGTTATCGTCAAACTGCGAGCGGTTGTCCTTGAAACGGCGTTCTGTAAACTCCGTACCTCCCTCCTTGGTAATTGGGCAATTAAGCATTGCAAAGAAAAGGTTTTGCAGGATAGCGCGATAATAAACACTTGCTTCCGACTTGCCGAAAAGATTGTCAATTTTATGCGGATTGAAACCCTTAATAAGATGATTGGCTATATACTCTTGATCGAAGAACTGCCACGGAATAAGTTTACGCTCTTTCAAGAACCATACAAAAATCAATCGAGTGATAAGGCGGATTACCCCCTCGTGATTGTGGCGTTTATCATCTGCCTGTGTAGAGATATCGTTTGGAAAAGAAATAACCTTAATTGCCCAAGCATACCAATCTGACAGTTCTTGATAGAATGCCTTGGTAAGTACCTCTACCGAGAAACGCTCAAAAAGATCTTTCACATCCTCGACTCTACCCAGTTCATTCAAGTATTTATTGGGCGTATAGCAAGCGATTCCCTTGCCAAGATAGTAAGAATAGCGACGAGGGTTAGAATAAGCACGGGTAACATTACTGTCATTTTCACCGATAGAGAGTTGGATTTCAATCAGCGAGAAACGGTAATTGTCCGAGTTATCTTCTGGAACGAAGATAACCAAAGCTCGGTTTTGTTTTTCTCCTGCAAGCATACGGAAGGCATCTTTCGACAGTCCCACGCGAGCATCATGGGGCGAATGGTGTTTGATTTCATAGACCACGAGGTCTAACGTTTTAGACTTGCCAAGACAAGTGGCAACAGATGCATAGTTCATCTGTGTCCAAAATGGGACATTCTTTTCTTCCTGCTCAAAATCATCGGGGAGGAAATCACGGCGGAGGTAATTGACAAAATCCGCACGATTATATGCTTTGCTAAAATCCATCATTATTGCAGTTCTTCAGTTATTATTAATGTTTCGTTCCCTTCTCCGACTTTGGCTTGTGCTTCGAGCAAGCGCATAAGATAGTCGGCAGGAATCTCTTTGAATAATTTTTGAATCTCTGATGGTTTCATTTGATTGATGAAACGCACTTCATAGCCAGACAATGCTTCCGCATCGAGAGCCGCCAAAAGATCAGAATAGTAATCTTCAGGCAGTTTTATCTTAATTGCATTAAGTTTTTGAATAGCCCTTAAGATGTTTTTGTCATTACGGCTCTTTGTATCGCTGCGGAATAGTAAAAGTTTCACCTGTTGATACAATCGGTCGAAGTCCTCGGTGGTAGCAAACGGCTTTTCATCGGGTAAAGCTTCAAAGAGCTTCAAGGCTTCTTCGGCAGAAAGCATTGTCGGCTCACAGTCGCCATTGGAAATTTTAAAAACGAAATCTTCGCCTTTTTTACCAAAAAGGATGACACCTTTGAGCGGCTTATCCACGATGCGCCCTGTTCGGGCGCGGTGTGGAATCTGCAAAGCCTCATTGTATTCATCAGTACCCTTGACCGATTCTAAAAGATGGCGATACTGAGTGTCCCACGATTCCGTTTCGGAATGCTCGATTTCCGCACGGTAACGGTCTCGGAAAAAAGCGTAACATTCTTCATCGGAAGTTAATGCCTTAGTATCTTCACCCATAATGGCATGAATCATTGCCATTTTTAAGGTAGATATTTCTTTGGTGCGGGTTTCGCTTTCGCCTACCTCTGTGGGGAAGTAATTATAAATATAAAGGTTGTCGAAAACCTTTTTGTTGATACGATTGATACGTCCTATACGCTGGATCACCCTTGTGGGATTATATGGAATGTCATAGTTAAATATCGCTCCGGCTCGATGCAAGTTGTAACCCTCGGAAATGGCATCAGTGGCAACCAAGACCTTGTAGTCATTGGCTTGCATTTCTTTTTTAACACTTGCGTCAAAATTATTGCGAATAGTCTGGCGCATAGAAGGCGTTGCATCCGCTGAAGTATATTTAAGTGCAGGAAGTCCGGCATCTTTGAGGGCCGCACCAAGGTAGTTGGCAGTATCAGCGAACTCGCTGAATACAACAAGTTTGCGATTTGGTTCATTGGATAGTTTCTCACGAACAAGGCGGATGAACGATTCGAGTTTCGGATCGAACTTGATAATATTTTCCTTACCAAACCATTCCAAGTAAATAGACTCAAGAAGTGCGATGTCGGCTTTTACGTCATTGATAAACTCGTTCTTGACAAACTTCATGTCAATAACAAAGAATCCCTTGCCTGAATATTTCTCAAACGCATCTTCTATTTCCGCCATGCCATCATCAGTGCTTTCGTAAAAGTCATCCACATCAGGCATGCCTCCTTTTTTCCAAACGGGGATCTTTCCGGTACGGTCAATCCAATCGAGCACATTACGAGAAGATTTTATCATAAAGGCAAGCGACGTTTTGAAAGATGCAACCGAACTTTCGAAGCGACGCACCAGCAAACGGCGCATGAATTTTGCCACGTTTGCTTGACGACCGATGAGCATATTTACATCATCAATCCCTGTTTGGCGTTCTATGTCATTGGCCAATGCTTCACGTTTATCTTCCGGCACATATAGCACTGGCTTGTAACGAGCTGCTTGAAAGCGGTAACTGCCATCGTCCGAATCTTCATCGTTTGATTTTGTCCCATAAATGAGATTAAGCGTGCGCAGATACAAGTCTTTCAATTCCTTGAGGTCATAAGATAACTCAATAGGGTCCTGTGGAATAACCACCTCAATCTTTTGCTTTTTTAGGTCGTCTTTATATGTGTCAATCTGCTGTAGGTCAATGCGTGAACGGCGGATAACCAAAGGCCCGATAATAGAGCGAATTGTGCGAGCTATCTTAGCGGTTTCGTTTTTTACGTCTTGCTTGGAGAGTTTACCTTGACGCTGCAATTCGCGCAGTTCCTTGTACTGGTTGATAAGATCGCGAAACTCAATACTAAGATTTTCCACTGTTTTAAGTGTGGACTTGGTAGGTATCTGAAAGAGTTTCAGCATGGAATAGATGTCGGCAGGGTCGTTGTTAAATGGAGTTGCTGTCAATAACACCACCTTATTACCTTGACAAAGATTGTGCAGCATGGCGTAATCTTCTGTGTATTCATTGCGGTAGCGATGCGCCTCGTCCACTATAATCAGAAACTGTTCATCAGGTTTCTTCAAATCATTGTAATGCGTCAATGCTTCCGAAATTTTACCACTGCTGAATACTGTGCCTGTGAAACCGAACTCGTCCTTATAAGCGTCCCATCCTGACTTCAAGTGTGGGGGTGATATAACAATAGTACGCAAACGGAGGTTGTGGGCAATGGTAGAAGCGATTATACTTTTTCCCAAGCCAACTACGTCTGCTACAATCGTTCCGTTATGGGTTTCGATAGACTTCAATGCAAGTTGAATGGCATCAGTTTGATATTTCAGGTTGAAGAACTTTCCATCGGTAATGTCGAAAGGTGTACGCACATTTGTTTTAGACGGAATGTTAAAATACTCGCTGAGCACACGTAGATAAAGTTTATATGGCTGAAAGAGTCGGTCAATCCAAATTTTACTCTCGACTTTTTCTTTCCAACGATCAACAGTGTTTTCGTCCACAATTGGAATGGCATTTGACCAAAGTTCGTCAAAGATTTGTTTTCCCTCCGTATATTTCCCCTTGTCTGTAAACCGTACATTGATTTCTGTTCTACCTTGCAAACCTTGATAGGAAAGATTACTTGATCCTGTGATTACATCACCGGGTTGTTCTCCATTTTCGTTATTGATGCTATTATAAGCAAAAAGGTACATTTTCGCATGACACGGGTCTTCGGTCTTACGTATTTCCAATGTGCCATTATAAATTTTATGTTGAAATTGACGAAATATTCGGATGGTTTCATCTGTATCGGTATTATCCGTTTCATTAATGAGTCTCACTAAGTTGTTGAAATATTCCTCACGAACCTTACTCCGGATGCGTTGCCATTCCACCAACTCTTCTACCTCACGGACACGATTTGAAATCCGAGTGTCTATGTCAAGACCAACCAAAATACGGAGATGCTTATCAGCGAGCTTATCGGCAAGCTGTATGTATCCCGAAAAATAGAAATAGCCCACAAGAATATCTACGGCATCCGATTTGGGCAAGATACCCGTGATAATGTCGGAGAGTAGACGATCTTTATTGGTTATGAAACTATGTGCCATATTGAACTATGTTTTGTATTCTTTATCAATCAAAAATAATAGTTTCGGTCATATCAACATTTATTCTATCCATACCGTCAACGATTATTTTTCCATACCAATGTCCTAAATCTGCTTTGCAACTCACTCAATCGTTCCATAATCTCATCGAAAGAAGGTGCATTGGCATAGATGAAGCCAATTTGCATCTGCTTATAGTCGTCACGCAAAACATCTTCGATGCTTTTAGGAGGCAGGAACGATATTGTGTGTGGAAGATGACTCGTATAGTCCAATCCACTCCAAGCCGTAAACTTTTTACGATGAGTCACAATGTCCTCGTATAATTGTACATCCTGCATTGCTTCCATAGCAAACGGTTTATCCATCATCTTTACAATGTCATACATGTGTCGTGTGATACGTTCGATATGCGTACAGCCATTGGGACGGTTAAACTCTTCATGTAAAAGAAAAACCTTTTCCAGGAATGTTCGTCCTGGCACTACGGTAGGAACAGTGAATATAGGTAATGAGAACTCTTCACCTGGATAAGCCTCTTCTATCATAGAACGCATTTTCACATCTTCTGACGGTTCCATGAGTGAACGACAACTTATCTCAACCTTGACTCGTTCGGGTATATATTGCATTTTCGTTTGCAGCACTGAATTATACTCGACAAACAGGACTACAGGATCAAGGTCACTGACAGATGTCTCTGGAACTATAACCTTACAGCTCTCTGATAGCCCAAACTCTTTTAATCTGGTCTCAACGTCGAGCGCGAAAGAGCCATCTATGAACTTCTTGGAGTCTTTCCGCAACTTAGTCCGTTGACTTTTAGTCTCAATATTTGTAAAGCCGAGATATTGGGGATCTATTGCAAGGTCAATATCTTCCGAAAACCGTTCTATTAATCCCCAACCTTTGCTAAGGCTTGTTCCTCCCTTGAAAACAAAAGCTGCTGCATACGGCAAAGAAAATATGGCACGTAACACCATACTGACCCAGTAGTCCTTTTCTACGGCATTGTCCACAATCCCTTTATCTTCGGCTACATTAGCCAAAATGGTAAGTTGTTCTTCTTTTGTAAGCTTAGTAAAATTCATAATGCAAGTCTTTGTTTAATCCATTGCGGAGCAATGCTGTAATCGTATTTGATTTCATCAGGACTACCATATTTTTCAATGGTTTGTTTTATGATTGCGATCTGTTCATCTGTCACGTTATCTTTCCCTAATTCTTTCATGGCAGCGACTATAAGTGGGAACAAGTCTGTCTTGTAGGCAAAATTGCGAGGTGCGCTACGCTTGAATATGATTTTACGGTTCCCGATAGTAAGTTCCCTTGCTGTGGCATCTGTCAAATAGACTGCATTCATCGTGACCTGTGTGGAAAGTCCCAATTTGTTCAATGCTGTCAATCCACTAGGTATAATACGAGCCTTATCCTTTTCCGCTATAGCGTATGCGATATCTTCTATAGAGGGACGAAGTACACCGAACTTATTCCGTAATGGATATAGATATAGACCTTGAGAAAGACGAATGAGCACCCCCTCTTTCTCTAATCGGGAAAGCGCACGAGTAACTAGCCCATCATTATTCAGATGGGCAAAATCACTCACCATATAAAGCCTGTTCGGTCCGTTTCGGTCTATGATGTTTCGTATTTCCTTTGTCAGTATCGTCTTCATATCCACAATGATTCCACTTGCAAAGATACGATATTACTCTTGATGTAGCAATAAAATGTCCGAAATTCTTAAAGAAAATCGGACATTATAGAATGCTTTGCGGCTTAATACCCCGATCATGAACCGAGTACATTAAGTTAAGGTTATCATAGTTCGCCAATGGGTTGTTCTAACCAACCCATTGGCGAACATTAACACCATACCTCAAAATGAAGAGCTTTTATTAGACAGTGGAGCAAAATAATAATAACCTTTGGGAAACCGACAGAATATGGGAACTATACGGTATCAAATAAAAGATAAATACTAATATATAAATTGATTATCAGATTAGTATATAATCATTCTCGGTTCAAGCGTGGAACTGCAATGCCACGTCTTAGATGAAGGTCGTAGGAAAAATACCTTG
>OAUA01000417.1_pt1 | contig 13171 bp, 6 predicted proteins | sample 1495081 | NCBI WGS metagenome assembly OAUA01 (sample SAMEA2579993, study PRJEB22360) | human gut metagenome | biome: human gut; feature: human-associated habitat; material: faeces | place: Denmark | collected 2008/2010
TGGCCGACACAACAGCTTTTGCCAGGGGGTGCTCGCTGCGGCTTTCCAGCGCGGCGGCCAGCGTCAGCAGCTCCGTCTCGGTGACGCCCTCGGCAGGCAGCAGGTCGGTGACGCGGGGTGCGCCCTCGGTGATGGTGCCGGTCTTGTCCAGCGCCACGATCTGGGTGCGGCCTGCGGCTTCCAGCGAGGCGGCAGTCTTGAAGAGGATGCCGTTTTTTGCACCGAGGCCATTGCCCACCATAATAGCCACAGGTGTTGCAAGGCCCAGTGCGCAGGGGCAGCTGATGACCAGCACGGAGATGCCGCGGGCCAGCGCATAGCCCAGCTCATGGCCCAGCAGCAGCCAGACGATGGTGGTCACGACGGCAATGGAGATGACCGCCGGGACGAAGAAGCCCGACACGGTGTCGGCGATTTTTGCGATAGGAGCTTTGGTGGCGGCGGCATCACTGACCATCTTGATGATCTGAGCCAGCGTGGTATCCTCGCCCACGCGGGTGGCCTCGCAGCGGAGGAAGCCCGACTGGTTGGTGGTGGCGGCGCTGACTTTGTCGCCGACGGCCTTGTCCACCGGGATGCTCTCGCCGGTCAGGGCGCTCTCGTTGACTGCGCTGGTGCCTTCCAGCACCACGCCGTCCACCGGGATATTCTCGCCGGGGCGGACCACAAAGACGTCGCCCTTCTGCACGTCGGCGATGGCCACGGTCACTTCCGCGCCGTCCCGCACCAGCGTGGCGGTCTTGGGGGCCAGCTTCATCAGGCTCTTGAGGGCGTCGGTGGTCTTGCCCTTGGAGCGGGCTTCCAGCATCTTGCCCACCGTGATGAGGGTCAGGATCATGGCGGCAGACTCGAAGTAGAACTCCATCATATAGTGCATGACCAGCTCGTCGCTGCCGTCCACCTGGGCGCGGGTCATGGCGAAGAGGGCATAAGTGCTCCACACGAAGCTTGCCATGGAGCCGAGGGCCACCAGCGTATCCATGTTGGGTGCGCCGTGGATGAGGCCCTTGAAGCCGTTGATGAAGAACTTCTGGTTGATGACCATGACGATGCCCGCCAGCAGCAGCTGGACAAGGCCCATGGCGACGTGGTTGCCGTCGAACCAGTGGGGCAGGGGCCAGCCCCACATCATGTGGCCCATGGAGAAGTACATCAGCACCAGCAGGAAGCCCAGCGAGGCGATGAGACGGCGCTTGAGCTTCGGTGTCTCGCGGTCAGCCAGTGCGTCGAGGTCGGCGCTGGCGCCCGAAGCCTTCCTGGCAGAGGCATTCTTCGGGCTTGCGCCGTAGCCTGCCTCCTGCACAGCCGAGAGGATGGCGGCAGGGGAGGCTGTGCCTTCCACGCCCATGGAGTTTGTCAGAAGGCTCACCGAGCAGCTCGTGACGCCCGGCACCTTCTTCACGGCCTTTTCCACCCGGGCAGAGCAGGCCGCGCAGCTCATGCCCGTGACATTGTATTGTTCCATTGCGGATTCCTTTCCCTCTTATAGGATGCCCGGAACGGGGTCATTTCATGAGCCGGGGCAGCAGCTGCAGCAGTTCGTCCAGCTTCTGCGTCCCGCCGGCTCTCAAATCGTCGGCCACGCAGGTGCGGACGTGCTGGCTCAGCAGCTCTTTGGAAAAGCCGTTCAGTGCAGCGTTCACCGCAGCCACCTGCACCAGAATATCGGCGCAGTAGACGTCCTTGTCCAGCATCGCGCGGATACCGCGCACCTGGCCCTCGATGCGGCTCAGCCGGTTGGCGAGGGCGCGGTACTCCTCAGGGGTACGGTCCTTGTGGCGGCAGCAGGAGGGAGCAGTGTCCTTTTCGGCAGGCTCAGCGGCGCAGCAGGGCTTTTTTTCAGCATCAGTCATAGCAGATGACTCCTTTCCGGGTGTATCAGTGTGAAGAGGAAACGTACCCTGTGGGGGTAAATCTCCTGATATTCTGATTTTACCACTTGGGGGTATCTGTTTCAAGTGGGTAGAATGCGCTAATTGTGAAAACTTTGTGAAAATAAAAGCAGCGAAATGCAGAAACGGGAGCCTCCCGGTAAAGGAAAGCTCCCGTTTCTGTTTAGGATAGGAAAGAGAATGTCATAAATAGGGGGAGGGGGTCACAGGTTGGTGTAACCCATCAGATAGCGGTCCACCTCGGCGGCGCAGTCGCGGCCCTCCCGCAGGCCCCAGACCACAAGACTCTGCCCCCGGCGCATATCGCCGCAGACAAAGACCTTGTCCACATTGGTGCGGAAGCCGTGGTCGGCCACATTGCCCCGGGCGTTCCGCTCCACGCCGAACGCCTCGGCCACATAGTCCTCGCAGCCCACGAAACCGGTGGCGATAAAGGCCAGCTGGCAGTCGTAGATGAACTCTTCGCCGGTGGGTACCATGCTGGTACGGCCGGTGTCGGGGTCACGCTGGGGCTTGAGATAGGAGATGACCGCGCCGGTCAGGCTGCCGGCGTCGTCCTTCAGAAACTCTTTGACGGTGGTCTGGTAGACGCGGGGGTCTTTGCCGAACTTGGCGAGGCACTCGGTCTGGCCGTAGTCCACCTTCAGCACCTTGGGCCACTCGGGCCAGGGGTTATTCGCGGCCCGTTCTTTCGGGGGCTGGGGCATCATTTCCAGTGCCACGAGGTCGGTGCAGCCCTGCCGCAGGGCGGTACCCTGACAGTCGTTGCCGGTGTCGCCGCCGCCGATGACGAGGACATTCCTGCCTGCCGCGTTGATGGCCCTGCCGTCGGCAAACTTGCTGTCCAGCAGGCTCCTGGTCACGCTGGTGAGGTAGTCCACCGCGAGGTAAACTCCCTTCGCGTCGCGGCCCGGGACGTTCAAATCGCGGGCTTTCTTGGCGCCGCAGCAGAGCACGATGGCGTCATAGCGGTTCAAAATCTCAGCGGCATCCACAGCTCCGCCCACATCCATGTTGGTGCGGAACTCAACGCCCTCAGCCTGCATGATCTTGATGCGGCGCTCGATGACGGATTTGTCCAGCTTCATGTTAGGGATGCCGTACATCAGCAGACCGCCCACACGGTCAGCACGCTCGAAGACGGTGACGGCATGGCCCCGGATGTTGAGGTATTCGGCCACCGACAGGCCCGAAGGGCCGCTGCCGATGACGGCCACGCTCTTGCCGGTGCGGGCCGGAGGCGGGGCGGCGTGGAGCCAGCCCTTGGCGTAGCCCGTCTCCACGATGGCGTGTTCGTTCTCCCGGACAGTGACGCTGCTGCCGGTGACGTCGCCGCAGGTGCAGGCGGCCTCACACAGGGCAGGGCAGACCCGGCTCGTGAACTCCGGGAAACGGTTGGTGGCGCGCAGGCGGCGGAGCGCCAGCTCCCACCTGCCCTGATAGACCAAATCGTTCCACTCGGGGATGAGGTTGTTCAGCGGGCAGCCGGAGGCCATGCCGCCGATCATCATGCCCGCCTGGCAGAAGGGGACGCCGCAGTCCATGCAGCGGGCTGCCTGGGTCTGCTGCTCCTCCCGGGAGAGCCAGATGTGAAATTCGTTAAAGTTTTCAATGCGCTCCAGCGGCGGAACATCCGTGCTGGTCTTGCGCGTGTAATCCATAAAACCAGTGAGTTTTGCCATGATGTTCCCCTCCTTACTTGTTCTTCTGCACGGCGTAGAATGCTTCGATCTGCGCCTGCTCGCCGTCGAGTCCGCGCTCTTCCATGGAGGCGATGACCCGCAGCATATGGTCGTAATCGTAGGGGAGGACTTTCTTGAACTTGGGCAGGAACTCGCTGAAATCGTCCAGGATCTCCTTGCCGCGGGGCGAGCCGGTCAGCTCGACGTGCTCACGGATGAGCTCTTTCAGGGTGGCGACGTCGTACTTGTGCTCCACCGGCTCGAGGCTGACGGTCTCCTTGTTCACCCGCTGGTAGAAGTCCCAGTTCTCATCCAGCACATAGGCGATGCCGCCGGTCATGCCGGCCGCAAAGTTCTTGCCGGTCTGGCCCAGAACGACGACGGTGCCGCCGGTCATGTACTCGCAGCCGTGGTCGCCCACGCCCTCGACGACGGCCACAGCGCCCGAGTTGCGGACGCAGAAGCGCTCACCGGCCACACCGGAAACAAAGGCTTTGCCGCTGGTGGCACCGTAGAGCGCCACGTTGCCGATGATGATGTTCTCCTCGGGCTTGAAGGTGATGCCCTCGGGCGGGCGGACGATGAGCTTGCCGCCGGAGAGGCCCTTGCCCATGTAGTCGTTGCAGTCGCCGGTCAGCTCCAGCGTCAGACCCTTGGGAATGAACGCGCCGAAGCTCTGGCCGCCTGCACCGGTGCAGTGGACGGTGTAGACGTCATCGGGCAGGTCGCTGCCGTACTTGCGGGTGATCTCGCTGCCGAAGATGGCACCAAAGGCGCGGTCGGTGTTGGAGACCTCCAGCTTCACGCTCTGGGGGTTCTTGCTGCTGAGCTTGAATTTCTTCATCAGCACCTTCATGTCCAGAGTGTCTTCCAGATGGAAGTCGTAGGTGTCTTCCTTCTGGAAGTGGACATTGCTGTTGACGATGGCGGGGTTGTGCAGGATGCAGTCGAGGTCCATCTTGGACATCCGGCTGTCGGCAGGGGCAGACTTGACATGGAGCAGGTCGGTGCGGCCCACCAGCTCGTCAATGGTACGGATGCCCAGCTTTGCCATGTATTCGCGCAGCTCCTGCGCCACGAAGGTCAGGTAGTTGATGATATACTCGGGCTTGCCGCGGAAGTGCTTGCGCAGCTCGGGGTTCTGGGTGCAGATGCCCATGGGGCAGGTGTCGAGGTTGCAGACACGCATCATGACGCAGCCCATGGTCATCAGCAGAGAGGTGCCGAAGCCGAACTCCTCAGCGCCCAGCATACAGCTGATGGCCACATCGCGGCCGGAGAGCAGCTTGGAATCGCTCTCGATGCGCACACGGGTGCGCAGACCGTTGAGGATAAGGGTCTGGTGGGTCTCGGCGATGCCAAGCTCCCAGGGCAGACCGGCATCTTTGATGGAGTTGCGGGGCGCTGCGCCCGTGCCGCCGTCGTAGCCGGAGACGAGGATGACCTGTGCGCCGCCCTTGGCGACACCGGCAGCGATGGTGCCGACGCCGGCCTCACTGACCAGCTTGACGTTGATGTTGGCGTGGCGGTTGGCATTCTTGAGGTCGTAGATAAGCTCTGCAAGGTCTTCGATGGAGTAGATGTCGTGGTGCGGCGGGGGAGAGATGAGGCCGACACCGGTAGTGCTGTGGCGGGTCTTGGCGATCCACGGGTACACTTTTGCGCCGGGCAGATTGCCGCCCTCGCCGGGCTTTGCGCCCTGTGCCAGCTTGATTTGGATCTCTTCCGCGCTCACCAGATACTTGCTGGTGACGCCGAAGCGGGCGGAAGCCACCTGCTTTATCTTGGAATTGCTCTCGCTGTGGTAGCGCTCTTCGGGCTCACCGCCCTCGCCGGTGTTGCTCCGGCCGCCGAGGCGGTTCAGCGCGATGGCGATGGTCTCGTGGGCCTCGCTGCTCAGCGCGCCGTAGCTCATGGCAGCGGCCTTGAACCGCTTGACGATGGAGCTCACCGGCTCTACCTCGTCCAGCGGGATGCCGCCGTCGGGGGCATAGTTGAAGTCCAGCAGACTGCGCAGATGGACGCCGTTCTGGCCCATGTTGTCCACGGTGTGGGTGAACTGCTTGAAGGTGTCGTAGTCGCCGGTGAAGCAGGCTTTCTGGAACAGGTGGATGGTCTGGGGGTTGAAGAGGTGCTCTTCCTTGCCGCTGCGGAACTTGTGGGCGCCGCCGTCTTCCAGCTGCATATTGATGTCAAGGCCCAGCGGGTCGAAGGCTGCGTTGTGCAGGGCTTCCACGTCAGCCTGAATGTCCTCGAGGCCGATGCCGCCCACACGGCTCACCGTGCCGGTGAAATACTTGTCGATAACGTCCCTGGAGATGCCGACGGCCTCGAAGATCTGGCTGCTCTGGTAGCTCTGGATGGTGGAGATGCCCATCTTGGAGGCGATCTTCACGATGCCGCCCAGCACAGCCTTGTTGTAGTCGTCCACAGCGGCGTAATAATCTTTGTCCAGCAGGCCATCGTCGATGAGCTGGCCGATGGTCTCATGGGCCAGATAGGGGTTGACGGCGCAGGCACCGTAGCCCAGCAGAGCGGCAAAGTGATGCACTTCATGAGGCTCTGCGCTCTCGAGGATGAGGGCCAGTGCGGTGCTCTTCTTGGTGCGGATGAGGTACTGGGACACCGCCGACACCGCCAGCAGGCTGGGGATGGCCACATGGTACTCGTCAATGTCCCGGTCGGACAGGATGATGATGTTGGCACCCTCTTTGTAGGCGCGATCGACCTCCAGGAAAACGCGGTCGATGGCCTTTTCGAGGCTGGTGTTCTTGTAGTAGTTGATGGAGACAGTGGAGACTTTGAAGCCCGGGACGTTCATGTACTTGATGCGGAGAAGGTCAGTGGACGTGAGGATGGGATTGTTGACCTTGAGCACCTTGCAGTTTTCGGGCTTGTCTTCCAGCAGATTGCCGTGTGCGCCCACATAGACGCTGGTGGAGGTGACGATCTTCTCGCGGATGGCGTCGATGGGCGGGTTCGTGACCTGCGCAAAACGCTGCTTGAAGTAGTTGAAGAGCGGCGGGTGCTGGCCGCTGAGGACGGCAAGCGGGGTATCGGTACCCATTGCGCCGGAAGGCTCAGCGCCCTGACGTGCCATGGGCAGGATGAGGGTGCTGATGTCCTCATACTTGTAGCCGAACACCTTCTGCAGGCGCAGCAGGTCGTCGCCGGTATAGCTGGGGGTCTTGATGTTGGGGATCTTGAGGTCCTTCAGCTGGACGAGGTTGCGATCGATCCACTCGCCGTACGGCTCACGGCTGGCGTAGTATTCCTTCAGCTTCTCGTCGTCCACGACTTCGCCCTTGACAGTGTTCACCAGCAGCATCTTGCCGGGGCGGAGACGGTCTTTGACCAGAATGTTCTCCGGCTCACAGGGCAGCACGCCCACCTCGGAGGAGAGGATCATCCTGCCGTCTTTGGTGATGTAGTAGCGGCTGGGGCGCAGACCGTTGCGGTCCAGCACAGCGCCCACCACGTCGCCGTCGGAGAAGAGGATGGCCGCAGGGCCGTCCCAGGGCTCCAGCATGGTGGCGTAATACTGGTAGAAGTCCCGCTTTTTCTGGCTGATGTTCTTGTTGTTCTCCCAGGGCTCCGGAATGGTGATCATGACGGCCAGCGGCAGGTCCATGCCGTTCATCACCATGAACTCGAGGGCGTTGTCCAGCATGGCGGAGTCGGAGCCGGAGGTGTTGATAATGGGCAGGATCTTGTTCATGTCCTCCTTCATGATGGGGGAGGAGATGGTCTCTTCACGGGCCAGCATGGCGTCGGTGTTGCCCTTGATGGTGTTGATCTCGCCGTTGTGGAGGATGAAGCGGTTGGGGTGGGCGCGCATCCAGCTGGGGTTGGTGTTGGTGGAGAAGCGGCTGTGGACCATGCCGATGGCGGATTCATAGTCCTCGTCCTGCAGATCGAGGTAGAACTGGCGCAGGTCGTGGACGAGGAACATGCCCTTGTACACGATGGTGCGGCTGGACAGGCTGGGGACATAGGTGCCGTTGCTGGCCTGCTCGAAGACCCGGCGGACGATGTAGAGCTTGCGGTCAAAGTCGATGCCCTTGCTCACCTTGGCGGGCTTTTTGATGAAGCACTGCCAGATGGCGGGCATACAGTCGCGGGCTTTCTGGCCCACGGCGTCGGGGTCTACAGGCACTTCGCGCCATGCCAGAAACTCGAGGCCCTCTTTGCGGGTGACAAGCTCAAAAAGCTTCATGGCCTGAGCGCGCAGATGCTCGTTCTGGGGGAAGAAGAACATCCCAACGCCGTATTCGCGCTCGTTGCCAAGGCTGATGTTCAGCTCGTCGGCCACCTTGGCGAAGAAGCGGTGGCTGATCTGCAGCATGATGCCCACGCCGTCGCCGGTCTTGCCCTCGGCGTCCTTGCCGGCGCGGTGCTCAAGGCGCTCCACGATGGACAGCGCGTCGCTGACGGTCTGGTGGCTCTTGCGGCCCTTGATGTCCACGACGGCACCGATGCCGCAGGCGTCGTGCTCGAACCGGGGGTCATAGAGGCCCAGAGGCCCTTTTTGCTCCGTGAAATTTTCCATAGACTTTCCTATCCTTTTTTCGATTTTCCGGAGAATATCCTGGCAATGCTGCGGCACATTCCGCAGCGTCTCTCTTATATGGCATAACAGAAAAGGCGTCTCAGATGGGTCGGCGAAGACTCATCTGGAACGCCCTTGTTCCGGATAACAAGAATATTATACAAAGGTGCTGAAAAAGATTCAAGTGACAGCTGCACCAAATGTGGGTGCACGGCGACGGTTCTTCTTGTGAAAAACAGACACGCAGAGTTGGAAATAGTATGCCTTTTCCGGCTCAGTGCCGGCCCAGACAGGCGGCAAGATCCTCCTCCGGCGTGGTGATGGGCCGGAGGTCATACTTCTCCTGCAAAACAGCGGCCACCCCGGGGGAGAGGAAGGCGGGCAGGGTGGGGCCGAGACGGATGCCCCGGATGCCCAGCGCCAGCAGGGCCATCAGCACACAGACCGCCTTCTGCTCGAACCAGCAGAGGATGATGGAGAGGGGCAACTCGTTGACCGAGCAGTCAAAAGCCTCGGCCAGACCCAGCGCGATCCGGATGGCACTGTAGGCGTCGTTGCACTGGCCCACGTCGAGGATGCGGGGCAGACCCGCCACCGTACCCAGCGGCAGGTCGTTGAGCCGGAACTTGCCGCAGGCCAGCGTCAGGATGACGGTGTCGGGCGGGGTCAGCTTGGCAAAATCCGTGTAGTACCGGCGGGGGGGGGGGGGGGGCGCCCCCCCCCCCGCCGATGAGGAAAAAGTGCCGGATGGCACCCTCGTGGACGGCTTGGACGATCTCCTCCGCATGGCTCAGTACGGCATGGTGGGCAAAGCCGGTGGCGACCACACTGCCGCCGTTCATGCCCGGGATGAGGGTGTCCTCCGGGTAGCCGCCCAGCTCAAGCGCCTTGGCGATGACCGGCGAAAAATCCCGGTCCTCCCCGATGTGGGTGACGCCGGGATAGGAGACGACAGAGGTGGTGAATACCCGGTCGGCATAGCTGGGCCGGAGGGGCATGATGCAGTTGGTGGTGAAGAGCACCGGTGCAGGGATGTCCTCAAACTCCCGCTGCTGGTTCTGCCATGCGGTGCCAAAGTTGCCTTTCAGATGGGGAAAGCGCTTTTTCAGCTCCGGGTAGCCGTGGGCAGGCAGCATCTCGGAGTGGGTGTAGACATTGATGCCCTTGCCCTCGGTCTGCTCCAACAGGCACTTGGCGTCGTAGAGGTCGTGGCCGGAGATGACGATGAAAGGCCCTTTCTCGATGGTCAGGGACACCTCCACCGGCTCCGGGTCGCCAAACGCGCCGGTGTTGGCCTTGTCGAGCAGGGCCATGACCCGGTAGGCCATGATGCCGGTGTCCTCCACCAGCTTGAAGAGCTTGTCCTTGTCGCTTTCCTCGGCCAGCGCCCGCAGGGCCGTGCAGAAGAACAGATCGATCTCGCCGTCGGTGTAATCCAGCACCCGGGCGTGGTAAGAGTAGGCCGCCATGCCCCGCAGGCCGAACAGCACGAAGGACTTCAGGCTCTTGACGTCCGGGTCCGGCTCCTGCCACAGCTTTTCCATGTCGTAGTCACCCACCGGCGAAGGAGCGGGGCAGGCGGAAGCAAACGCCTCCTGTTTTGCCTTCCACACCTTGTCGGTGAGCTGGGCCACCGTCTCGGGGTCGAAGTTGACGTTGGTGATGGTGGTGAACAACCCTTCCAGCAACAACAGTGCCTGCGGCGGCTGGATGGGCTTGCCGATGTCCAGCAGCAGGGTGGCGAAACCGATGAGAGCACCGGTCAGCCTGTCCTGCGCGTCGGCTGTCTCGGCTGATTTGCCGCAGACACCCGCTTTTCCGGTGCAGGCCGTGCAGTTTGCCGCCTGCTCGCATTGATAACAGAACATCATTTCGTCCATGCAAAAACCTCTTTTCGTTTGATAAAAGGAGTATGAGCGGGGCGGCAGACGGTTATGCAGGCAGGCGGGGCAAACCCAAAAAAGCCGCACCCTCGCGGATGCGGCCCTTGCAGATCAGGAAAAGCTTAGTAGGTGATGCCCTGAGCCATCATGGCGGTAGCGACCTTCAGGAAGCCGGCGCAGTTTGCACCGACCATCAGGTTGCCCTCGGAGCCGGCGGCCACGGATGCATCGTAGGAAGCGTGGAAGATGCCCTCCATGATGCCCTTCAGCTTTGCATCGACCTCTTCGAAGCTCCAGCTCAGACGCTCGGAGTTCTGGCTCATCTCCAGACCGGAGGTGGCCACACCGCCGGCGTTGGAAGCCTTTGCGGGTCCGTACAGGATGCCGTTGGACAGGTAGACCTCGATGGCCTCGGGAGTGCTGGGCATGTTAGCGCCCTCGCAGACCACGGTGCAGCCGCCCTTCACCAGAGCCTCTGCGGACTCCTTGTTGATCTCGTTCTGGGTGGCGCAGGGCAGGGCGATGTCGCAGGGGACAGTCCAGACCTTGGAGCAGTCGGCAACGTAGGTCGCATCCTTGTGGGTCTCGGCATACTCCTTGATGCGGCCGCGGCGGACTTCCTTCAGGTCCTTGACGTAGGCCAGGTCGATGCCGTTGGGGTCGTAGACATAGCCGTTGGAGTCGGACATGGTGACGACCTTGGCACCCAGCTGGGTGGCCTTCTCGCAGGCGTAGATGGCGACATTGCCGGAGCCGGAGATGACCACGGTCTTGCCCTCGAAGCTGTCGTTGCGCATACACTTCAGAGCCTCAGCGGTGAAGTAGCACAGGCCGTAGCCGGTAGCCTCGGTACGGGCCAGAGAACCGCCGAAGGTCAGGCCCTTGCCGGTGAGCATACCGCCCTGGAAGCTGTTGGTCAGACGCTTGTACTGGCCGAACATATAGCCGACCTCGCGGCCGCCGACGCCAATATCACCGGCGGGGCAGTCCACGAACTGGCCGATGTGGCGGTACAGCTCGGTCATGAAGCTCTGGCAGAAGCGCATGACTTCCATGTCGCTCTTGCCGTGGGGGTCGAAGTCGGAGCCGCCCTTGCCGCCGCCCATGGGCAGGGTGGTCAGGCTGTTCTTGAAGATCTGCTCGAAGCCGAGGAACTTCAGGATGCCCTGATTGACAGAAGGATGGAAGCGCAGGCCGCCCTTGTAGGGGCCGATGGCGCTGTTGAACTGGACGCGGTAGCCGCGGTTCACCTGGACCTTGCCCTGGTCATCGACCCATGGTACACGGAAGGTGATGATGCGCTCAGGCTCGACCATGCGCTCGATGAGGCCGGCCTTCTCGTACTCGGGATGCTTCTCCACAACGGGCTGGATGCTCTCCAGCACCTCGCGGACAGCCTGCAGGAATTCGGGCTCGTTGGCATTGCGCTTTTCCAGGCCCTCGTAGACACGCTTCAGATATTCATTCGTCAGCATAATGATATTCTCCTTTTCCCTTATCTCTATTGTATGGAGGCTCCGTCTTTCCCGTTCCCCACGGCGGGGCTGATAAGCCTCTGCCCACTTTGCAATTATAAAGCTTTATCTGCCGATTTACAAGATGGCCCGCCCCGCAAAAACCGGAAAATCTTTCAAAAAACAATGGAAAAGATGAATGCACTTCACGAAAAAGACGGGACACATCAAAAAACTGCGATAAAACCTGCTTTTGTAAAGAAACAAAAAATCCCTGCACTGCCCTTTCCGGGCCGGCGCAGGGAGGAAAAGTCTTACTTCAGCAGCTTCTCGCAGGCGTCAGCGGCACCCTCGAGGAACTGTCCGCCGTAGGTCTCGATTATGCCGGCGTCGGACAGCGCAGCCAGCTGCGGGTCGATGGGGCATTTGGCCAGAACGGGCAGGTGATGCTTTGCGGCCACCTCGTCCACATGGCTGTCGCCGAACACATTGATGTGCTTGCCACAGTCGGGGCAGACGATATAGCTCATGTTCTCGACGATGCCCAGCATCGGCACCTTCATCATCTCGGCCATGTTCACGGCCTTGGCCACGATCATGCTCACCAGCTCCTGCGGGCTTGCCACGACGACGATGCCGTCCACGGGCAGGCTCTGGAAGACGGTCAGGGGGACGTCACCGGTTCCCGGAGGCATATCCACGAACAGGAAATCGACGTCTTTCCAGACCACATCGGTCCAGAACTGCTTGACCGCACCGGCGATGACGGGGCCGCGCCAGACGACGGGGTCTTCCTCGTTCTCCACCAGCAGGTTGATGCTCATGACGTCGATGCCCATCCGGCTCTGGATGGGCCAGCAGCCCTTGTCGTCGGCCATGGCGCGGCCATGGATGCCGAACAGCTTGGGGATGGACGGGCCGGTGATGTCGGCGTCGAGGATGCCGCAGTGGTAGCCGCGGCGTGCCATTGCACAGGCCAGCAGGGCGCTGGTCATGCTCTTGCCGACGCCGCCCTTGCCGGATACGACGCCGATGACCTTCTTGACGCTGCTATTGGGGTTGGGTGCGTCATGCTGGGGCGCCGCATCGCGGGAAGAACACGCTGCCCCGCAGTTGGAGCAGTCATGGGTACATTCTTCACTCATTGTCTCGTTGCGCACGGCCGTGGTACCGGGGTGCGCTTCCTCCTTGCATTCTTAGATCCGGTCTGGCGGAACATTCCCGCCAGATACGATATATATCATATCATAAAACTGGGAAAGAAACAACCCACGGCCCCGCTCATATTTCTCAGAGCAGCTTACATATCTATAAAAAGATACACTGGGGAAAGGGAGGGGTGCGCTGTGCGGCAGAGCTATCTGAAAAACGCAGCCCTGATGACCGGGGCGGATGTCCTGCTCCGTCTGGCGGGCATGGGGCTCCGCATCTGGCTGGCGAACGCTCTGGGCGGCGAGGGGATGGGACTGTACCAGCTGGTGCTGGCGGTCTATTCGCTCTTCGTCACGCTGGCGACGGCGGGCGTCTCGGTGGCGGCCACCCGCCTGATGGCCGAAGAGCTGGCCCGCAGCCCGGCGGAGGCCCGGGGGATGCTTCACCGTCTCCTGCTGGCGGGGGCCGGGCTGGGCGTGCTGGCGCTGGCGGCGCAGTTCGGGCTGGCGGGCCTCGCCGCAAAATGGTGGCTGGGCGATGTCCGGGCGGCGGGGGCGCT
>OAUA01000419.1_pt1 | contig 13152 bp, 9 predicted proteins | sample 1495081 | NCBI WGS metagenome assembly OAUA01 (sample SAMEA2579993, study PRJEB22360) | human gut metagenome | biome: human gut; feature: human-associated habitat; material: faeces | place: Denmark | collected 2008/2010
CTTTTCTCTTTACAGATGCACCTGTGTTATTAGCTGCATCAAGAATCTCATTAGCGAGTCTTTCTTCCATAGTCTTCTCGCCTCTTGCTCTTGAGAATGTTGTCATCCAACGAAGAGCTAAAGCCTGTCTTCTATCTGGCTTAACTTCGATAGGTACCTGGTATGTTGCTCCACCGATACGTCTAGCCTTTACTTCGAGAACTGGCATAATATTGTTCATAGCCTCTTCGAATACTTCTAAAGCAGGTCTTTCAGTCTTAGCTGCGACTCTGTCAAATGCTCCGTATACAATCTTCTGTGCTACTCCTCTCTTACCATCAAGCATAATGTTGTTGATAAGCTTAGTAACCACCTTGTTATTGTAAATAGGATCTGCTAATACATCTCTCTTCTGAGTATGTCCTTTACGTGGCACGGTTCTTCCCTCCTTAACATTGTATTGTCGTCATTGTTAGCACTAATGAACGCCTTACAGCTTCATCAGCCTGACACATCACGACGTTTCATTAATTCATCGGTACTCACAAATTAAATTGTGTTCGCGCCGTATATCTTAAACCTGCAACCTTCGGATTAATCTAACTTGTTCGTAAATTATTGTATGCAATAATCTGCAAATATTCTGACTTACCATGTAAATCAATCACAGACTTATGATGCTTAATTCTTTATGAATTATTTAGCATCCTTAGGTCTCTTAGCACCGTACTTAGAACGTGCCTGTCTTCTCTTTGCTACACCTGCTGTATCAAGTGTACCTCTGATGATATGATATCTTGTACCTGGTAAATCCTTAACTCTACCACCTCTGATAAGAACAACGCTATGTTCCTGAAGATTGTGGCCCTCACCTGGAATATATGAAGTAACTTCGATTCCATTAGAAAGACGTACTCTGGCGATCTTTCTAAGAGCTGAGTTAGGCTTCTTAGGTGTTGCAGTCTTAACAGCTGTACAAACACCTCTCTTCTGTGGTGCAGATACGTCTGTAGCCTTCTTCTGAAGTGAGTTATATCCCTTCTGAAGAGCTGGTGCTGTAGACTTCTTAACTGTTGACTTTCTTCCCTGTCTTACTAACTGGTTAAATGTTGGCATTCCTTTTTCACCTCCCGGAATTAGAATAATGAATGGTTGCACTTAGTATAATCACTAAGAAAAATGCGTGAGCCTGTCATATTAAACTGCTCATTTATATAATCAGCGTACATAAATAAGAACTTGCTTATTCGCACGCTTATTTAGTATATATTTTTAGAATAAATTCGTCAAGAGTTTTTCAAAAATTTATTATTAGAAATATTACTAAAATATCACATTACTATGCTGTCCTTGTTATTGATATTTTATAAAACAAAAAAGAAGCCGCTTTCCTAAGGATAACGGCTTCTATATTTATTATCTTACGCTTCTGTATCTTCTGTTACATCAGCATCATCGCTAACTTCGACATCAGCATCTAATGTATCTACATTTTCTGTAAAATCAAGTGTTTCATCTGAATCCTCAGTAAAGCTTAACACTTCATCATCTGACTCTTCAATCTCATCATAAGCTGCTGCTGTGTCAAGTTCAACATTCTGGTATCTCTTCATACCTGTACCAGCAGGTATAAGCTTACCAATGATAACATTTTCTTTAAGACCGATAAGTGGGTCAACCTTACCATTAATAGCTGCATCAGTAAGAACCTTTGTTGTCTCCTGGAATGAAGCAGCTGAAAGGAATGAATTAGTAGCAAGTGATGCCTTAGTAATACCAAGAATAATTGGTGTACCAGTTGCTTTTCTCTTACCTTCTTCTTCAAGCTTTTCGTTAACCTCTGTGAATTCAAGAGTATCAACCTGTGAACCAGGTAAGAAATCTGAATCACCAGCAGATTCAATAACTATCTTCTTAAGCATCTGTCTAACAATAAGTTCAATATGCTTATCATTAATATCAACACCCTGAATACGATAAACCTTCTGAACTTCACGAAGCATATAATCCTGAACAGCTCTTACACCAAGGATTCTAACGATATCATGTGGATTCTCTGAACCTTCTGTGATTTCTTCACCCTTAACAACAACCTGTCCTTCCTGAACCTTAACCCTTGTATCTCTTGATACAGGATAAGCTTTTGAGTTACCCTCATCATCAGTAATTACAATATCTGTCTTCTTCTCTGTCTTAGAGAAGCTAACAACACCACCGAATTCTGCAAGGACTGCAAGGCTCTTTGGCTTTCTTGCCTCGAAAAGTTCCTCTACTCTAGGAAGACCCTGAGTAATGTTATCACCGGCAACACCACCAGTATGGAAAGTTCTCATAGTAAGCTGTGTACCAGGCTCACCGATAGACTGGGCAGCGATAATACCAACTGCTTCACCAATCTGAACTGCCTGACCTGTTGCAAGGTTAGAACCATAACACTTAGCACATACACCGATATGTGAACGGCAAGTAAGAATAGTTCTTATCTTAACCTGTGTTACACCAGTCTTAATGATAGCTGCAGCTCTCTTAGGAGTTACAAGGTGGTTAGCTGCAACGATAATCTCTCCTGTAGCCGGGTCTTTGATATCTTCTGCAAGATATCTTCCAGTAATACGTTCCTGTAATGGCTCAAGAATATCTTCCTTGGCATCACTTGAATTAGTAGCTCTATCGTTAACAAATGAATAAACATACATACCAGGTATTATCTTACCAACGCTGCAATCAGTCTCTCTTATAATAAGATCCTGAGAAACATCTACAAGACGTCTTGTAAGGTAACCTGAATCGGCTGTTCTAAGGGCTGTATCTGAAAGACCCTTACGAGCACCATGGGCTGAAATGAAGTATTCCAGTACATCAAGACCTTCACGGAAGTTAGACTTGATTGGAAGTTCGATTGTATGACCTGAAGTATCTGCCATAAGACCACGCATACCTGCAAGCTGCTTAATCTGCTGGTTAGAACCACGGGCACCAGAGTCAGCCATCATAAAGATGTTATTATACTTATCAAGACCAGAAAGAAGTGCATCAAGCAATGTCTTATCTGTTTCCTGCCATACTCTGATAACATTCTTATATCTTTCTTCATCAGTTGAACGACCTCTGTTGTAGTTAATGTTAATCTGTTCAACCTTCTTTTCAGCATCAGCTATAAGCTGCTTCTTAACTGGTGGCACTGTCATCTCCGAAATAGAAACTGTCATAGCCGCTCTAGTAGAATACTTGTAACCCATAGCCTTAATATCATCAAGAACTTCAGCAGTTCTTGTTGTACCATGTGTATTGATAACGTGCTGTAAAATATCCTTTAACTGTTTCTTTCCTACATGGAAATCAACTTCTGGAAGAAGTAAATTCTCTTCCTTGCTTCTATCTACATATCCTAAATCCTGAGGAAGTATTTCATTGAAAATAAATCTACCAAGTGTAGACTCTACAACACCTGAAATCTCTTCTCCAGCTGCATTAGTCTTAGTCATCTTAACTTTAATCTTAGAATGAAGTGTTATAATTCCATTCTCATAAGCAAGAAGTGCTTCATTAACACTCTTGAATATCTTACCTTCACCCTTAACACCAGGTCTTTCCTGTGTAAGGTAGTAGATACCAAGTACCATATCCTGTGAAGGAACAGCAACAGGGCCACCATCAGATGGCTTAAGTAAGTTGTTAGGTGAAAGAAGCATAAATCTACACTCTGCCTGAGCTTCTACAGACAATGGAAGATGTACCGCCATCTGGTCACCATCGAAATCGGCATTGAAAGCTGTACAAACAAGTGGATGAAGCTTAATAGCCTTACCTTCTACAAGGATTGGCTCAAATGCCTGAATACCAAGTCTGTGAAGTGTAGGAGCACGGTTAAGCATAACTGGATGCTCTTTGATAACATCTTCAAGTACATCCCATACTTCTGTCTCAAGATGCTCTACGCTCTTCTTGGCTTTCTTTATGTTCTCAGCAAGACCACGCCTTACTAATTCTCTCATAACAAATGGCTTGAATAACTCAATAGCCATTTCCTTAGGAAGACCACACTGATAAATCTTAAGTTCTGGTCCAACAACGATAACTGAACGTCCTGAGTAGTCAACTCGCTTACCAAGAAGGTTCTGTCTGAAACGTCCCTGCTTACCCTTTAATAAGTCTGATAAAGACTTGAGAGCTCTGTTACCAGGTCCTGTTACAGGACGGCCATTTCTACGTCCATTATCTATAAGTGCATCAACAGCTTCCTGAAGCATTCTCTTCTCGTTACGAACAATGATTTCTGGTGCTCCAAGATCAATAAGTCTTGCAAGACGGTTATTTCTGTTGATAATTCTTCTATAAAGATCATTAAGGTCAGATGTTGCAAAACGTCCACCCTCTAACTGAACCATAGGTCTTAAATCTGGAGGGATAACTGGAATTTCTGTAAGAATCATCCATTCTGGCTTAGTACCAGCAGCAATGAACGCATCCATAACTTCAATTCTCTTAATAAGTCTTGCAGCCTTCTGTGAAGTAGTAGTAGCAAGCTCTTCCTTGAGCTTAGCTACTTCTTCTTCAAGGTTGACGTTGTGAAGAAGCTCTAAAATAGCCTCAGCACCCATTCCAACTCTGAATGTATTACCATACTGATCATAAAGATCTCTGTACTCAGTTTCTGTAAGAATCTTCTTGAATGGTATATCTGTTTCGCCTGGATCAATTACGATATAAGAAGCGAAGTAAAGTACCTTCTCAAGATTCTTAGGACCTATATCAAGGATAAGGTCCATACGGCTAGGTATTCCCTTGAAATACCAGATATGTGAAACTGGAGCAGCAAGGTGGATATGACCCATACGATCTCTACGTACACTTGCCTTAGTAACCTCAACACCACACTTATCACATACGATGCCTTTATCTTTAATCTTCTTATACTTACCGCAATGACACTCCCAGTCTTTGCTAGGTCCGAATATTCTTTCACAGAACAGACCATCTCTTTCTGGCTTTAAAGTTCTGTAATTGATAGTCTCAGGCTTAGTTACCTCGCCGTGAGACCACTCTAAAATACTCTCAGGAGAAGCAAGCTTTATCTGAATTTTATCAAATTTCATTGATTTATTTGACTTAATCTCTTCTGCCATTATAGTGCTCCCTTCTATTATTCTTCTATATTTCCGTCACCGTAATCATCATAGTCATCATCTAAGCTGTCATAATCGAAATCGTCATCTTCTGATCCGAGTTCTTCTATGGTTGCCTCACCGTCATCACCCTGCTTTTCTGCGTGATAACCTGCGTTCTTTAATTCATTTTCTTCATCACGGCTACTTCTCTTATAACCACCATCATCAAGAACCTTCTTGAAATCTGTAACTTCATATTCCGAACTTTCAAGAAGCTTAACTTCGTTATTGTCCTGATCAAGAACCCTTACATCAAGAGCAAGTGACTGAAGTTCCTTAAGGAGAACCTTGAATGATTCAGGAATTCCTGGTTCAGGAATGTTCTCACCCTTAATAATAGCTTCATATGTCTTAACTCGACCAACAACATCATCAGATTTAACAGTAAGGATTTCCTGAAGTGTATAAGATGCACCATAAGCTTCAAGAGCCCATACTTCCATTTCTCCGAATCTCTGTCCACCAAACTGGGCTTTACCACCAAGTGGCTGCTGAGTTACAAGTGAGTAAGGACCAGTTGAACGAGCATGGATCTTATCATCAACAAGGTGATGAAGCTTTAAGTAGTGCATGAAACCGATAGTAACCGGACTATCGAAGTATTCACCTGTTCTACCATCGCGAAGTCTTACTTTACCATCTCTTCCGATTGGAACACCCTTCCATTCAGCTCTATGAGCTCTGTTATCTGAAAGGAACTGGAATACGTCATCTCTTAAAAGTTCCTTGTATTCAGCAGTAAATGTTGTCATATCAGCAGGATATTCTTCACCATTAGCTTCTGCATCTGCCTTTTCGCGTGCAAGCTCTTCATCATCAAATGGATGATTAGCATAAGCATTAGCCATATCAAGTGTATCCATAATATCATTCTCGTTAGCTCCATCAAAGATAGGTGTTGCTACGTTAAAACCTAATACTTTGGCAGCAAGGCTTAAGTGAATTTCAAGCACCTGTCCAATATTCATACGCGAAGGCACACCAAGAGGATTAAGTACAATATCAAGTGGACGTCCATTAGGAAGGAATGGCATATCTTCTACTGGAAGAACTCTTGAAACGACACCCTTGTTACCGTGACGACCAGCCATCTTATCACCTACAGAAATCTTTCTCTTCTGTGCGATATAGATACGGACATTCTTGTTAACACCTGGAGCTAATTCATCTCCATTTTCTCTTGTAAATACCTTAACGCCTACAACGATACCATAAGCACCGTGTGGAACTTTAAGTGATGTATCTCTTACTTCTCTTGCCTTCTCACCAAAGATAGCTCTAAGAAGTCTTTCTTCTGCTGTAAGCTCTGTCTCACCCTTTGGAGTAACCTTACCAACAAGGATATCACCGGCTCTTACCTCAGCACCGATACGGATGATACCATCTTCATCAAGATCCTTAACTGCATCTGAACCTGTAGAAGGTAAATCTCTTGTGATTTCTTCTGGTCCTAACTTAGTATCTCTTGCTTCTGTATCATATTCTTCTATATGAATTGATGTATAAACATCATCTCTTACTAATCTCTCACTAAGAAGTACAGCATCCTCATAGTTGTAACCTTCCCAAGTCATAAAACCGATAAGAGGGTTCTTACCAAGGGCAATTCTCACCATTAGATGTTGAAGGACATCTGCGATAACATCTCCTGCCTTAACCTCATCACCCTTAAATACGATAGGTCTCTGGTTATAGCAGTTACTCTGGTTACTTCTTGAGAACTTTGTAAGCTTGTACTCGTGAACCTTTCCACTTGTCTCTTTTACAAGAATTCTGTTAGATTCTGATGAAAGTACAACACCATCTTCTTCTGCAACTACAGCATACACCTGAGTCACATGCTGTCTTATTCTCTATACCTGTACCGATTACTGGTGCTTCTGTCATAAGAAGAGGCACCGCCTGACGCTGCATGTTAGAACCCATAAGGGCACGTGTACAGTCATCATTCTGAAGGAAAGGTATCATAGATGTAGCCACTGAGAACACCATCTTAGGAGATACGTCCATAAGATCAATCATACTCTTATCGAATTCTGATGTTTCTTCTCTGTAACGTCCTGATACTGTATTCTTAACGAAGTATCCATTCTCATCTATCTCTGCATTAGCCTGTGCTACATGGAAATCATCTTCCTCATCTGCTGTGAAGTAATGTACTTCATCTGTAACTCTAGGATTCTTAGGGTCTGTCTTATCGATTATACGATAAGGTGCTTCAACAAATCCGTACTCATTAATTCTTGCATATGAAGCAAGTGAGTTAATAAGACCGATATTAGGACCTTCAGGTGTTTCGATAGGACACATTCTACCATAGTGTGTATAATGTACATCTCGAACCTCGAAACCTGCACGATCTCTCGAAAGACCACCAGGACCAAGTGCTGAAAGACGTCTCTTATGTGTAATCTCAGATAATGGGTTATTCTGATCCATAAACTGAGAAAGCTGTGAACTACCAAAGAATTCCTTGATAGCTGCTGTTACAGGCTTGATATTGATTAATGACTGTGGTGAAATACCGCTTAAGTCCTGAGTTGACATTCTTTCACGAACAACTCTTTCCATTCTTGAAATACCAATTCTGAACTGGTTCTGTAATAATTCACCAACAGCTCTTATTCTTCTGTTACCAAGGTGATCAATATCATCCTTGTATCCAATGCCATACTCAAGGTGCATATTATAATTAATAGATGCAAGAATATCTTCTACTGTAATATGCTTTGGCATAAGGTCTGCTGTATTCTTAGCAATAGCATCCTTGATATCATCAAGTGACTCATTATCAGCTAAAATCTGTGCAAGGACCGGATAATAAACAGCTTCGTTAATTCCTAATTCCTTAGCTTCTTCTGTTGTGATATCTACCCACTTAGTGATATCTACAGCAAGATTAGAAAGAACCTTAACTGTTCTCTTAGTAACCGCACCTTCTGCACCCTTTAATTCAGCAGCAATAAATACCGCTGAAACAGCTGCATTCTGAATCTTCTCAGCTGTTTCTCTTGTAAGCTTATCACCAGCATTAGCAAGAATTTCACCATTGCCATCTACAACGTCTTCTGCAAGAATGTGTCCTGCAATTCTGTTTCTGAATGAAAGCTTCTTATTAAATTTATAACGGCCTACTCTTGCAAGGTCATATCTTCTAGGATCAAAGAACATACCAGAAATAAGTGCTTCTGCACTCTCAACTGATAATGGTTCTCCTGGTCTTAACTTCTTATAAAGTTCAAGTACACCTTCCTGATAGTTAGTAGATGTATCCTTCTCCATTGTTGCAAGAAGCTTAGGCTCTTCACCAAATATGTCAAGAATCTCTGCGTTAGTACCAAAACCAAGTGCTCTTATAAGAACTGTAATAGGTACTTTCTTATTACGATCAACCTTAACATAGAATACATCGTTAGCATCTGTTTCATACTCTAACCACGCACCTCTGTTAGGAATTACTGTTGAACTGTAGAGGAATATCTTTCCATACTTATCCTTCTGTATATCATAATAAATACCAGGTGAACGTACCAGCTGGCTGACAATAACTCGTTCTGCACCATTAATCACAAATGTACCGGTCTTAGTCATTAAAGGAAGGTCACCCATAAAGATTTCATGTTCGCTTATATCTTCGCTCTCTTTATTATGAAGTCTTACACGTACCTTAAGTGGAGCTGCATATGTAGCATCCCTTTCCTTGCACTCTTCTATAGAGTACTTTCTCTCTTCCTCACATAATGCAAAATCAACGAATTCAAGACTGAGCCCTTCCGTTATAATCTGCAATTGGAGAGATGTCGCTAAAGACTTCCTTTAAGCCTTCATTTAAAAACCACTGGTAAGAATCTTTTTGTACTTCAATAAGGTTAGGCATCTCAAGAACTTCTTTCTGTCTTGAGTAACTCATACGCATCGATTTGCCTGACTTTACTGGACGTATTCTGTTTTTCTCCATTGACGTTTCACCCCTTAGTTTTCTTTACTTTACATTAATTTATTACATTATCGATATGCGTGCAAATACTATGCACACCATACCATAATAGTGCATTATTCATAGTAACAAAAAAAGTTCCAGCTGTCAATACAACAACTGGAACTTTTTCACATTTTATATAATATACCAAATATGCTTTAAAAAATCAAGTGATTATTCAGCATACCGCAATATATTAAAAATTCTGTTCATATATGCTATGCCATACGGCATATATATGTCAAGCAAGCATCAAACTGACAATCTGAATTACTTAAGAGTAACCTTAGCACCTTCAGCTTCAAGCTTCTTCTGGATTTCTTCAGCTTCTTCCTTAGAAGCGCCTTCCTTAACAACCTTAGGAGCACCATCAACAACTTCCTTAGCTTCCTTTAATCCAAGACCTGTGATTTCACGAACAACCTTGATAACCTTAACCTTGTTAGCGCCAGCTTCTGTAAGTTCTACGTCAAATTCTGTCTTTTCTTCTGCTGCTGCCCCTGCTGCTGCAGAAACACCAAATTCTTCTTCACATGCTTTAACTAAATCATTTAATTCTAATACTGATAAACCTTTAATAACTTCGATAATTTCCTGAGTAGTCATTATTATAATCTCCTTTTTAATAGTCTTTTAATTAAGTTTCGTGGCAGGCTGACATAGTCACACCTGTCCGTCAATAATCATACTGATTATGCCGCGTAATTATGCAATCTCTTCGTTCTTCTCAGCAATCTGCTTAATAACACGAGCAAAGTTTGTAATAGGTGACTGGATGCTTCCAAGGAACTTAGCAAGAAGTTCATCTCTTGAAGGAATGTTAGCAATAGCTGCGATTCCAGTAGCATCATAGTAAGTACCTTCAACAACACCACACTTAAGTTCAAGTGCATCTGCTGTCTTAGCAAAGTTAGCTAAAACTCTTGCTGGAGCTGTAGCATCTTCCTTGCAGATTGCAATAGCGTTAGGTCCTTCAAGAACTTCTGCCATTGGCTCGAACTCTGTACCTGCAATTGCTCTCTTTACTAAAGTATTCTTATAAACCTTGTAAACAACACCAGCTTCTCTTAACTGCTTACGAAGCTGTGTATCCTGCTCAACAGTTAAGCCACGGTAGTCAACTACCACAACGCCCTGAGCGCCTTCTAAGCTTGCTTTGATTTCGTCTACGATAGGCTGCTTAAGTTCTACTTTTGCCATGAATATTTACCTCCTGTTAGATTATATCTGTCGCCAGATAATATTCTGCCCAGACGTACATGTATCAGGCTCATTCAACAACAACCATAACACTTTAAGTATTATGCTTCATTGCTCTAACAAAAAAGTCCTTCTATCTATAAGACAGAAGGACTGAATAAACTGATAATCAATGCTTTACGCATTAAGTCTGTCCTCGGTAGGCGTATTACCTTTAACCCTTTCGGGACCTGCTGTCTTAGGCAAAATGTGAAATCACTTTCACTTTAATTATATTATGAAACCATCGCATCAATCTGATACAGATTATAAATCTATATCCAAATCAACCAGATAGTAACACAAACATTGATAGTATACTATCATAATATATTGGTTGTCAACCGTTATTCACAAAGAATATATTAATTCTTCGTAATATTGCGTTGTATAACCCAAATCCTGCAATAAGCTAATCCATTCATCAGCTTACATATGATTAATTATAATTAACCAACGTACTTAGCTGTGCTAACCTTTACACCAGGACCCATAGTAGCTGTAAGAACAACACTCTTTAAATACTGTCCCTTAAGTGAAGTTGGTTTAGCCTTAACGATTGCATCCATAATAGCCTGGAAGTTGTCTGATAACTGCTCCTCTGTGAATGAAGCCTTACCAATTGGCACATGAATGATATTTGTCTTATCAAGTCTGTATTCGATCTTACCAGCCTTGATATCATTAACAGCTTTTGTTACATCCATTGTAACTGTACCAGCCTTAGGGTTTGGCATTAAGCCCTTAGGTCCGAGTACACGTCCTAAACGACCAACAACGCCCATCATATCAGGTGTAGCAACTACTACATCAAAATCAAACCAGTTATCATTCTGGATCTTAGGAATTAATTCCTCGCCACCAACGAAATCTGCTCCTGCTGCTTCAGCTTCTTCAGCCTTAGCACCCTTAGCAAATACTAATACCTTTACAGTCTTACCTGTTCCGTGTGGAAGAACAACAGCTCCTCTGATCTGCTGCTCAGCGTGACGTCCATCACAACCTGTTCTGATATGAGCTTCAATTGTCTCGTCGAACTTTGCAACTGCACTCTTCTTAACTAAAGAAACAGCTTCAGTTGCTTCATATAATGTCTGGCGGTCAATATTCTTGGCTGCCTCAACGTATTTCTTTCCTCTTTTCATTATATAAACCTCCTAGTGGTATTATCGGAAGGATTTCATCTTTCCTCCCACATATTGAACAATCCCGAGATTAATTCTCAGCCACATGTTCTTCTATGAAAATCAACAAATTATAAAATAAAATCTTGTCTAAATGTCTTTAAAGACCTTTAGCAATCTTTATTCAAAGCCTCGTTATAGAATTAGTCTTCTACAACAATACCCATACTCTTAGCAGTACCTTCGATCATTGAAGTAGCTGCTTCGATTGTAGCTGCATTTAAGTCTGGCATCTTAAGTTCAGCAATCTTCTGAACTTCTGCTCTCTTAATTGTAGCAACCTTATTCTTGTTAGGCACGCCTGAACCTGACTTAATATTGCAAGCCTTCTTAAGAAGAACTGCAGCAGGTGGAGTCTTTGTGATGAAGCTGAAACTTCTATCAGCATAAACTGTGATTACTACAGGGATAATTAAGTCGCCCTGATCTGCTGTCTTTGCATTAAACTGCTTTGTAAATTCTACAATGTTAACACCATGCTGACCAAGTGCTGGACCAACTGGTGGAGCTGGTGTAGCCTTGCCGGCAGGAATCTGTAATTTAATATAACCTGTTACTTTCTTTGCCATTGTGGCACCTCCTAAATATAATGTGGTTTATGGCGGCTTTAAAGCCTCCCACTTCTTGTAAGACCTAAATCTTACAGTAATTTCACATCTGTGAAATCAATCTCGACCGGTGTTTCACGACCGAACATCTCAACATTAATTGTAACACACTGCTTGCCTTCATTAATGCTGACAATTTCTCCTACTGTATCCTCCCAGGCACCTGAAAGAATCTTGATTTGATCGCCTACCTTACCAGCAAACTCAACTACTGGCTTAGCTTCTTCATCATCAGAGCTGATTCCGAATGATCTTATCTCAGCTGGAGATAATGGTACTGGTTTAGATCCAGGACCAACAAACCCTGTTACGCCCCTGGTGTTTCTGACAACATACCAGCTGTCATCATTCATCACCATCTTTACAAAGACATATCCAGGAAACGTCTTCCTCTGAACCGTCTTCTTCTTGCCATCCTTAACTTCCACTACTGTTTCAAGTGGAACAAGAACTTCAAAAATCTGGTCCTGAAGATTTCTGTTTTCAACAGTTTTCTCGATATTAGCCTTAACCTTATTCTCATATCCTGAATAAGTATGGGCAACATACCATTTTGCTTCGTCCATCTGATCACCTTTTCCTTACTTTACAATGAATTCAATTCCAAAGCGAACAATCAAGTCCACAACTGAAATAATTACACCTAATAATACGGATACAACCAATACAGCGATGGTTTCCTTTGTAAGTGACTTCTGGTCTGGCCAAATAATCTTAGAGAACTCTGCCTTTAAGCCCTTGAACCAGCTCTTTTTCTGTTTTTTTGTCTTAACAGCTTCACTCATCTTAATACCTCACTGATACCAATTACTTTGTTTCCTTGTGTAATGTGTGTGACTTACAGAACTTGCAATATTTCTTTGTTTCCATTCTGTCCGGATGAGCTTTCTTTTCCTTAGTCATGTTGTAATTGCGCTGTTTACACTCAGTACATGCCAATGTTATCTTTACTCGCACAACTTCCACCTCCAATTATTTATTTTGCTGGTGTTATT